>Ga0209591_10008769_pt1 | contig 10992 bp, 7 predicted proteins | sample MAT01_FD_187207 | JGI IMG/M metagenome (GOLD analysis project Ga0209591, IMG submission 187207) | Freshwater microbial communities from Lake Fryxell liftoff mats and glacier meltwater in Antarctica - MAT-01 (SPAdes) (version 2) | ecosystem: Environmental > Aquatic > Freshwater > Ice > Liftoff...
CGGCACCAGCGCCAGCGTCCGCCCCGACCCGGCGTCCAGGTAGTGCAGCCACACGCCATCCGAGGTGCGGAAGGTCCGGCTGGCGCCAACCGCGCCGCGCCGGCCCCGCCGCCGCTAGGGCGAAAGCCAGCAGGCCGCGCCGCGCAATGGAGCCGGTCCGAATCGCTCGATCCTTGGAATTTTGCTGCGACCTTCTACCACGGCACCGGCAGGCCGAAAGGCCGCTTCGCGCCGGGCACGTGACCGCCTAACGTGCTGCCCACGAGCCAGGGACGGAGACAGGGGCATGACCGCCGAGCGGCCCATCCGCAAGGAAATCACCGCGGCCGAGCGCGTGCCGATGTTGCACCAGCTTGAGAAGAAGCTGCTCTGGCTCTCCGCCTGGATGATCCACAACGCGAACCACCTCCGCCCCAACCGGGATGGGCTGAAGGTGGGCGGCCACCAGGCGAGCTGCGCCTCGGCCGTGTCGATCCTCGCCGCGCTGTATTTCGAGATCCTGCGCCCGCAGGACCGCGTGGCGGTGAAGCCCCATGCCGGGCCGGTCTTCCACGCCATCAACTACCTGTTCGGCCGCCAGACTCGCGAACGGCTCGGCACGCTGCGTCAGTTCGGCGGCATCCAGCCCTACCCCTCGCGCATCAAGGACGGCGCGGAGGTGGACTTCTCCACGGGCTCCGTCGGCCTCGGCGTGGCACTGACGACCTTCGGCGCGCTGGTGCAGGATTATGTGCGGCTGCATGGGCTTAGCCGGCCCGAAATCCCGCCCGGCCGCCACGTGGCCATCGTCGGCGATGCCGAACTCGACGAGGGCAACATCTACGAAGCACTGCTCGAAGGGTGGAAGCACGATGTCCGCAACGTCTGGTGGGTGATCGATTACAACCGACAAAGCCTCGACAGCGTGGTGCCGGACCGCCTGTTCGGCCGCATCGAGGGCCTGTTCCGCGACATGGGCTGGAACGTGGTGACGCTGAAATACGGCAAGCGCCTGGAAGCCGCCTTTACCCGGCCCGAGGGCGAGGCGCTGCGCCGCTGGATCGATGACTGCCCCAACAGCCTCTACGCCGCGCTGACCTTCCAGGGTGGTGCGGCCTGGCGCAATGCGCTGCTGGCCGAACTCGGCCGCGTGCCGGGCGTGCGCGCCATCGTCGATCCGCTGACCGATGACGAACTCGCCGATCTGATGACCAATCTCGGCGGCCACGACATCGAGACGCTGACCGAGGCTTTTCGGCTGCAGGCGGAGTCCGGCGACCAGCCGACCTGCTTTATCGCCTATACCATCAAGGGCATGGGCCTGCCCTTCGCCGGCCACAAGGACAACCACGCCGGCCTGATGACCAAGGAGCAGATGGGCGCCTTCAAACGCGCCATGGATATTCGCGACGGCCATGAGTGGGATGAATTCGAAGGCCTGCCTTCCTCCGCCGCCGAGCTGCAGGCGTTCGTCGACGCCACGCCCTTCGCCAAGCCGATCGCGCCAGAGGGCCGCCGCCTGAGCGCGCCGTTCGTCGCCCTGCCGGCGGTGCTGCCGGCGCCGCGCGTGCCGCCGGGCCGGATGCTCTCCACCCAGGCCGCCTTCGGCGAGATCCTGGCCGAGATCGGCCGCGGGCAGGGGGATTGTGCCGACCTTGCCGCGCGCATCGTCACCACCAGCCCTGACGTGACGGTCAGCACCAACCTCGGCCCCTGGGTCAACCGGCGCGGCATCTTCGACCGGCACCTCAAGAACGACGTTTTTCGCGACGCCAAGCTGGCTTCCGCGCAGCGCTGGGGGATGGGGCCGGAGGGGCAGCACATCGAACTCGGCATCGCCGAGCAGAACCTGTTTCTCCTGTTGGGCGCGCTGGGGCTGTCGCATGATCTGAATGGCGCGCGGCTATTGCCGATCGGCACGGTCTACGACCCCTTCGTCAACCGTGGCCTCGATGCACTGATTTACGGCTGCTACCAGGATGCGCGCTTCCTGCTCGTCTCCACGCCGTCGGGCGTGACCTTGGCGCCGGAGGGCGGACAGCACCAATCGGTCAACACGCCCCTGATCGGCATGGCGCAGGACCGGCTCGCGAGCTTCGAGCCCGCCTATGCCGACGAACTCGCCGTGCTGATGCGTTTTGCCTTCGAGCACATGCAGAAGCCCGACGGCAGCGCCGTGTGGTTGCGGCTTTCGACCCGCGCCCTGGCGCAGCCGGACCGGGTGGTGGATGCGGCCAGCGTGATCGCCGGCGCTTATTGGGCTGTGCCGCCGGCCCCGGGTGCCTCCATCGCCATCGCCCACCAGGGTGCCCTTGCCCCCGAGGCGCAGGAGGCCTTCGCGGCGCTGCGCGAGGATGTGCCTGAGGCCGGGCTGCTCGCCATCACCTCGCCAGATCGGCTGCATGCCGATTGGCTCGCGCGGCGCGGTGAGAGCCACATCGCCCGGCTTCTGGCGCCCCTCGCGCGCGATGCGGGCCTGGTGACGATCCTCGATGGGCATCCCGCCGCCCATGGCTGGCTGGGCGCGGTGCGCGGCCAGGCGGTGGAGCCGCTCGGTGTCTCGCGCTTTGGCCAGGCGGGCGATATCCCCGACCTCTACCGGGAGTACGGGCTGGATGCCGAGGCGATCCTCGACGCCTGCGCAAGGGCGCTGCTGGCCCGGTGACGGCGCCGCTCCACCCCGCTAGATAGGGCGCACCGCGCGGGCGTGGTGGAATTGGTAGACACGCTGGATTTAGGTTCCAGTGGCGCAAGCCTTGGGGGTTCGAGTCCCTCCGCCCGCATATAGTAACCCTCAGGCTCCGGGCGCCCGCTCCGCGGGCTTGGCTGGCGCGCCGACGCGCTGTTGGCCGGGGCCATGCGTTTTGTCTGTGCGCGGGGGCCGCTGTGCGGCCCCTTTTGGGTGGCCCCGGTGGCCGGGGCTGCCCTTTCTTGGCCCGCCCCATTGCCCCCGGGCGCCTCGGGCGCTATCGGGGCCGGCTCAGTTGCTTTTGGCGCGCGGACCGCCCGCGGCTGCCCCATTTCGATAAAGAAGGTTCCCCATGCAGGTCACCGAGCTTCCCGCCGAGGGGCTGAAGAAGGCGTTCCAGGTCGTGGTTCCCGCAGCGAGCCTCGCCGCGCGACGCGACAAGCGCTTGGCCGAACTCGGCGCCGACCTGAAGCTGCCCGGCTTCCGCCCCGGCAAGGTTCCCGTCGCCGTCGTGAAGCAGCGCTACGGCACCGCCGTTGCCGGCGAAGTGCTGGAACAGTCGGTCGATGCGGCGACGCGCCAGCTCATCACCGATCGCGGCCTCCGCCCCGCCATGCAGCCCAAGATCGAACTGGTGAACTACGCCGAGGGCGGCGACCTGGAATACAAGATCGACCTCGAATTGCTGCCCGAAATCTCGATGCCGGACTTCGCCGGCATCTTGCTCGACCGCCAGAAGGCGACCCCGGGCGAGGCGGAGGTCGACGGCTTCCTCGCCACCATGCGCGGCCGCCTCGCCAATATGGAAGACGTTGCCGAGGTTCGCCCCGCCGTGGTCGGCGACGTGCTGGTCTGCGACTTCGCAGGCCGCATCAAAAACGAGGACGGCACACTCGCCGAGCCCTTCCAGGGCGGCACCGCCAGTGACATGCCCATCGAGGTCGGCGGCTCGGGCTTCATCCCCGGCTTCACCGAGCAGCTCGCAGGCATGTCTCCCGGTGAGGCGAAGGACATCGACGTGGCCTTCCCGGCCGAATACGGCTCGGCCGACCTCGCCGGCAAGGCGGCGGTGTTCGCCATCACCGCCAAGGGCCTGAAGAAGAAGGTCCTGCCGGAGATCGACGACGAATTCGCCAAGCGCCTTGGCTTGCCGGACATGACGACGCTGCGCAAGCAAGTCACCGATAACCTCCAGCGCGAATACGACGCCGTGGCGCGGCAGAACGTGAAGCGCCTGCTGCTCGACGCATTGGCCGAGCGCGCGACCTTCGAAGTGCCCGAAGGCATGGTGACCGGCGAGTTCGAGCAGATTTGGCAGCGTGTCGAGGCCGACCTCAAGGAAGGCAAGCTCGACTCCGACGACCAGGGCAAGGATGAGGCAACGCTGAAGGCCGATTACCGCGCCATCGCCGAGCGCCGCATCCGCCTCGGCCTGCTGCTGTCGGAAATCGGCCGCAGCAACAACATCCAGGTCACGAACGAGGAACTCGGCCAGGCGATGCGCCGCGAGGCCAGCCGCTACCCGGGCCAGGAAAAGCAGGTGATCGAGTTTTTCCAGAAGAACCAGCAGGCGGTGGAAAGCCTCCGCGCGCCGCTGTTCGAGGAGAAGGTGGTCGATTTCGTATTGGAACTCGCCAAGGTCACGGACGTGTCCGTAGCGCCGGACGCGCTGGTTCCGACGGCTTGAGGCGAAGCATCACTTTGGCGGCGCGTCGCCCTACCCACCCTTGTTCGGGCCGCCCTTGCTTGGGCCGCGACTGCGGCCCCGCGCACAGACGAACCGCCTGAACGAGCGCCTCACCGCGGCGGCGAGAAGGCAAGCGGCAGGATGGCCGCGCCCGCCGCCTGAGGGCCAGATAAGTCTCCCAGTCCCGCCGGCGAAATCGGTGGGGCTGGGGGGGCTTTGCGCTTTCGTCCGCTTTCACCACATTAACCCTGACAGGGTAGAGTCGCCGGGGGCCGTGACGGCTTCGGTGCCTCAACCCAGCCTCGCGCCGGCGCCCTCAGGGTCGGCAGGAAAGGAATGACCATGCGGGACCGCGATCCGGTCGAAGTCTACAACAACTCGCTGGTGCCGATGGTCGTCGAACAGACAGCCCGCGGCGAGCGGGCCTACGACATCTATTCGCGCCTGCTGAAGGAGCGAATCATCTTCCTCACGGGTCCGATCTACGACCAGGTGGCGTCGCTGATCTGCGCCCAACTGCTGTTCCTGGAAAGCGAGAACCCGAACAAGGATATTGCCTTCTACATCAACAGCCCCGGCGGCGTGGTGACGGCCGGCCTCGCGATGTACGACACGATGCAGTATATCCGCAGCCCGGTCTCGACCGTGTGCATCGGCATGGCGGCCTCCGCCGGCAGCCTGCTGCTGACCGCCGGCGCCAAGGGCAAGCGCTTTGCCCTGCCGAACAGCATGGTGATGATCCACCAGCCCTCCGGCGGCGCCCAAGGCCAGGCCACCGACATCGAGATCCAGGCACGCGAAATCATCAAGACCCGCGCCCGGCTGAACCAGATCTACGTGCACCACACCGGCCAGCCGCTCGACGAGATCGAACGCCGGATGGAACGCGACACCTACATGACCTCCGGGGAGGCGCGTGACTTCGGGCTCATCGACCAGGTGGTCGAACAGCGCCCCCTGCCGCTCGCCGACGCGGCCAAGACCTGACCGGGCATCACCCAGGCGATAGGGCGGGATCGAACGGCGTATTCCTGCCCCGTTCTTTTGACGTTTCCTTTTTGTTCGGTGCTTTCCCCCGCGTGAACGCGGGGCTACACTTATCTTTCAACCGCCCTCCTGACGGGTGGCGGCGGTTCCGGTCCGCCGCATCCGCGGCAGGGCCCGGCCGAAGACTTTCGGAGCGCGCATGAGCAAGTCCGGTGACTCGAAGAACACCCTGTATTGCTCGTTCTGCGGCAAATCGCAGCACGAGGTCCGCAAGCTGATTGCCGGGCCGACCGTGTTCATCTGCGATGAGTGCGTCGAGCTGTGCATGGATATCATCCGCGAGGAGCACAAGACGCACCTCGTGAAGTCGCGTGATGGCGTGCCGACGCCGCGCGAGATCTGCAAGGTGCTGGACGATTACGTGATCGGCCAGGACCACGCGAAGAAGGTCCTCTCCGTTGCGGTGCACAACCACTACAAGCGGCTTGCCCATGGTGGGAAGTCGGGCGAGGTGGAGATCGCGAAGTCCAACATCATGCTGGTCGGCCCCACGGGGTCGGGCAAGACGCTGCTCGCGCAGACGCTGGCGCGCATCCTCGACGTGCCCTTCACCATGGCGGATGCGACGACGTTGACCGAGGCCGGCTACGTCGGCGAGGATGTTGAGAACATCATCCTCAAGCTGTTGCAATCGGCCGACTACAACGTCGAACGGGCGCAGCGCGGCATCGTCTACATCGACGAGGTCGACAAGATCAGCCGCAAGTCCGACAACCCTTCGATCACCCGCGACGTCTCCGGCGAGGGCGTGCAGCAGGCGCTGCTGAAGATCATGGAAGGCACCGTCGCCTCCGTGCCGCCGCAGGGCGGGCGCAAGCATCCGCAGCAGGAGTTCCTGCAAGTCGATACCACGAACATCCTCTTCATCTGCGGCGGCGCCTTCTCGGGCCTTGAGAAGATCATCGGCGCGCGCGGCAAGGGCTCGGGCATGGGCTTTGGCGCCGAGGTGCGGGCGCCAGATGAACGCCGCACCGGCGCCATCCTGCGAGAGGTTGAGCCTGAGGATCTGCTGAAATTCGGCCTGATCCCGGAATTCATCGGCCGCCTTCCTGTGGTGGCGACCCTGGAGGACCTCGACGAGAAGGCGCTGATCGAGATTCTCACCAAGCCCAAGAACGCCCTGGTGAAGCAGTATCAGCGCCTGTTCGAGATGGAGGGCGCCAAGCTCACCTTCACCGAGGATGCGATGAAGTCGGTCGCCATGCGCGCCATCCTGCGTCGCACCGGCGCGCGCGGCCTGCGCTCGATCATGGAGAGCATCCTGCTCACGACGATGTTCGACCTGCCGGGCCTCGAGAATGTCGAGGAGGTGGTGGTGAACCGGGAAGTCGCGGAAGGTCGCGCCAGCCCGCTGTTCATCTACGGCGAACGCAAGGCCGAACAGTCTAGCGCCTGAACCGAGCCGGGCTCCCCGCCGCTTGCGACATTGTCTTGTGGCATTGGGGCGGGGGACCCATCTGACTGACAACCCCGTGGCGACGGGGTCCGTGCCGATAACCGTGCCCGCCCATCCTGGGCTTGGCCACGGGGGCGGATCCCGCGCCGACTGTCTCAAGTGAGGTCCGAAATGGCGGCTTCCCCCCAAAGCACCCCGATTCCCCTGCGCGGCGACGTTCTGCCCGTGCTGCCCCTGCGGGATATCGTGGTGTTCCCCCACATGATCGTGCCGCTGTTTGTCGGGCGCGAGAAATCCGTCCGCGCATTGGAAGCGGTGATGCGCGAGGACAAGCAGATTCTGCTCGTCGCGCAGAAGAATGCCGCACAGGACGATCCTGGGATCGACGATCTCTACCAGGTCGGCACCGTCTCCACCGTGCTGCAATTGCTGAAGCTGCCGGATGGCACGGTGAAAGTGCTGGTCGAGGGTGGCAAGCGCGCCTCCATCGCCGCCTACAAGGGCACCGACCCGTTCTTCGAGGCCTTCATCACTCCCGCCGCCGAGCCCGCCCCCGTCGAGGGACGTGAGCAGGAGGCGCTGGCCCGCACCGTGGTCGCGCAGTTCGAGCAGTACATCAAGCTCAACAAGAAGATCGCGCCCGAAGTGCTGGTCTCGATCAACCAGATCGAGGATCCTTCGAAGCTCGCCGATACGGTGGCCAGCCATCTGAACCTCAAGATTTCCGAGAAGCAGGAATTGCTCGAGATTCCGGGCATCGGCGCGCGGCTCGAGCGGGTCTTCGCCCATATGGAGTCCGAGATCGGCGTCCTGCAGGTGGAAAAGCGCATCCGCAACCGCGTGAAGCGGCAGATGGAGAAGACGCAGCGCGAGTACTACCTGAACGAGCAGCTCAAGGCGATCCAGAAGGAGCTCGGCGAGGGCGAGGAGGGCAAGGACGAGACGGCGGAGATCGAGAAGAAGATCAAATCCACCAAGCTCTCCAAGGAAGCCCGTGAGAAGGCGCTGCAGGAGCTCAAGAAGCTCAAGACCATGTCGCCCATGTCCGCCGAGGCGACGGTGGTGCGCAACTATCTCGACTGGATCCTGTCGATCCCGTGGAAGAAGAAGACCAAGATCCGCAACGATATCGTCGCGGCGGAGACAGTGCTCGACGCCGATCACTACGGCCTCGACAAGATCAAGGAACGGATCATCGAGTATCTGGCGGTGCAGAGCCGCAGCCCGAAGATTCGCGGCCCCATTCTGTGCCTCGTCGGCCCGCCCGGTGTCGGCAAGACCTCGCTCGGCAAGTCGATCGCGAAGGCGACGGGGCGCAACTTCGTGCGCATGTCGCTGGGTGGCGTGCGCGATGAGGCCGAGGTGCGCGGTCATCGGCGCACCTATATCGGCTCCATGCCCGGCAAGGTCGTGCAGGGGATGAAGAAGGCGAAGTCGTCCAACCCGCTTTTCCTGCTCGACGAGATCGACAAGCTCGGCGCCGATTGGCGCGGCGATCCCTCCTCGGCCCTGCTCGAAGTGCTGGACCCGGAGCAGAACGCGACCTTCAATGACCACTACCTGGAGGTCGATTACGACCTGTCGGACGTGATGTTCGTGACCACCGCGAACAGCCTGCGCATGCCGCAGCCGTTGCTCGACCGCATGGAGATCATCCGCATCCCCGGCTACACCGAGGATGAGAAGGTCGAGATCGCGAAGCGCCACCTGCTGCCCAAGGTCAGCGAGGCCAATGGCCTCAAGGCCGGCGAGTGGAGCATCTCTGACGAAGCGCTGCGCGACATGGTGCGCTACCACACCCGCGAGGCGGGCGTGCGCAGCCTGGAGCGCGAGCTCGCCGGCATCGCCCGCAAGGCGGTGAAGGAGATCGTCTCGAAGAAGACGAAGAAGGTGCTCGTCAACGCCAAGAACCTCGAGAAGTTCGCCGGCGTTCGGAAGTTCCGCTACGGCGAGGCCGAGGCCGAGGACATGGTGGGCGTCGTCACCGGCCTGGCCTGGACCGAGGTGGGCGGCGAGATCCTGACGATCGAATCCGTGGTCCTGCCCGGCAAGGGCATGACCAAGACGACCGGCAAGCTCGGTGACGTGATGCAGGAAAGCGTCAGCGCGGCGATGAGCTATGTACGCTCGCGCGCCCCTTCCTTCGGCCTCAAGCCGACCATGTTCGAGAAGCGCGACATCCATGTGCATGTCCCGGAAGGGGCCACACCGAAGGATGGGCCTTCCGCCGGCATCGCGATGGCGACCTCGATCGTCTCGGTGCTGACCGGCATCCCGATCCGGCGCGACGTGGCGATGACCGGGGAGATCACGCTGCGCGGCCGCGTGCTGCCGATCGGCGGGCTGAAGGAGAAGCTGCTGGCGGCGCTGCGCGCAGGCGTCACCACGGTGTTCATCCCGAAGGACAACGAGAAGGACCTCCCCGAGATTCCCGACAACGTGAAGAAGGGGCTCACCATCATTGCGGTCAGCCATGTCGATGAGGTGATCTCGAAGGCGCTGGTTCGTCCGCCCGAGCCGATCATCTGGGAGGAGCCGGTCGAGGCGCCCGCCGCTCCGGCGAGCGGCGCGGCGCCTGATGGCACGGGCGTCCGACCGCATTGATCTGCTAGCTACTCTTGGCAAAGGGCGCAGGCCGGAAGGTCTGCGCCCATTTTTTTTCGAGGCATTGCATCAGGTTTTGCGTGCTGCCTCGGCAAAGTTCGGCACAGCGCGTGGCTTCGCCGCAGCAGGGGTCACGGATTTGGCGGTTATCCGCCACGAATCGGTCCCCCTGGCGTTGACGGGTCAAAATACGCCTGCCTAGTGTGAGCCGTCGGATGCCCGGAGTCGGGCGCCCGGAAAAGTCCACTAAAGCAACCCAAAGGGGGGTCTGGATGAATAAGCAGGATCTGGTGGCCGTCGTCGCCGAAGCGGGCGACATGCCCAAGGCGAAGGCCGGCGACGTGCTCGACGCGGTGTTCACGGCGATCACGAAGGCGCTGGCGAATAAGGAGGGCGAAGTACGCCTGGTCGGCTTCGGAACCTTCTCGACTTCCAAGCGCAAGGCCGGCAAGGGCCGCAATCCGCGCACTGGCGAGGAGATCAAGATCCCCGCCTCGACAAGCGTGCGCTTCAAGGCGGGCAAGGGCCTGAAGGATGCCGTGAACTGAGGCTTCGCAACCTCGAACGGCGAAAAGGGCCGGCCTGCGAAGGTCGGCCTTTCTTTGGGGTGGTCTTTGCGACCAGCAGCGACGGACAGGCTAGGCGGAGTTGGGCGGGGCGCTTAGCTCAGCGGTAGAGCGCCTGTCTTACACACAGGTGGTCGGCGGTTCGATCCCGTCAGCGCCCACCACCAAGCCATTGATATCATTTCGCCTTACTCAAACAACGACGCAACCCAGGGCGAGGAGGCGGCGCGGACCGGCGGTGTTTAGGTCAGGACGCCCGGCGACAGGTTTCGATCAGGGTGATCAGCTCCGGAGGGATCGGCTCCTCCGCCACATGGGCGAACATGCCAGTCAGCCCATGGTTAAGCCACACGTCGAAGGCCGCATCGGACGCGGCATGCCTACCGCCACGACAGGAGGCCTCGCTCCGTAAAGCCGGCTTTCCAGGAGACAGGAAAGGCCATTCCTTTCCACAGGCTCTCAGGTGGTTGTTCATTGCCTTCCCTAGATGATCAGAACGGGGCTGGCGTCCATCTGGGGGGAAGGCATCGCGCGGCGACGCGGCGCTGTTACCTCCTTGGGCGCCTTCTCAACCTCACCCATCAGCCAGGCACGCAACTGTGCGCGGGTACGCGAGACGCGTGCCTTCAACGTGCCGACCGGCACGCCAAACTGCTCCGAGGCTTCCTCGTAGGACATGCCCTGGACGGAAATCATGATGAGGAGCAGCCGCTGGTCGGCTGGCAGTCGCCCCAGATGACGCTGCAATTCCTGCACCGCGAGGCTTTCCTGCTGCCGGCCGCTGCGGGCGAGCGAAGCGTCCGGCGCGTCTTCGAGACTCGTCGTCGGCCGGCGTCGGCGGTAGTCCGAAAGGAAGCGGTTGCGCAGAATGCTGCCCATCCAGGCACGGAAGCTTGTCCCCCGCATGAACGAGGCTTTCGCGGCCAGGGCGTTCCCCACGGCAGTCTGAACCAGATCGTCGGCGTCGTGCGCGTTGCGGGTAAGAGCCATCGCCTGCTGCCTCAGCGAAGGCAGCACCGCGATC
>Ga0209591_10008773_pt1 | contig 10988 bp, 12 predicted proteins | sample MAT01_FD_187207 | JGI IMG/M metagenome (GOLD analysis project Ga0209591, IMG submission 187207) | Freshwater microbial communities from Lake Fryxell liftoff mats and glacier meltwater in Antarctica - MAT-01 (SPAdes) (version 2) | ecosystem: Environmental > Aquatic > Freshwater > Ice > Liftoff...
GGGTTGCGCGCCGCGCGCTACCCTGGGTCTCCCGGCCAAAGAAGAGACAACCCTGAAAGGGCTGCATCCGGCGCGACGGCTCGGGTGGATTCAACCCCTTCAGGGTTGGGCCGTGTTTGAATCTAAACCCCCAGGGTAGCTCGTGCCTCGCAACCCTGGGCTGACGGATGGAGCACCTTCGGCGCTCATGGCGCTTTCAGGCAATCCGACTGTGGAAATCGTCTGATTGGCAGGCGTTTCGCCGTTCACTGAGTTACGCGCTGTTATTGGCTGCCGCTCGCCGCCAAGTGAGAACAGCGAGCCAGAAGGAGAAAAGCTGGAGCAGATCAGGCACCGAAGAACTGCATTCGATGAAAGCACGGCGGGTGAAGGGGTGAGCTGGCAAAATCGTGCCGATCACCGAGCCATCGCTACGAATATCGTAACACCGGGTGAAGGCAGATTGCGCCGTCACGGTGAGCTGCACAGCGCCGGAACGAACCTCGAAAGAGCGGAGCATCGCGTTTGGCTTATGAGCATCCGCGCAAGGATCTCCGCCGCGTTCCAGAGACCAGCGCCCACTGAGCCATCCATGCTTGCGGACAGTGAGTTCGGTGCCGCCGACCGAAATGCCGCCCTGCTCGGTGAGAAAGTTGAAAGTCAGTGCCGCCGGTCCGGAAGATGCGCCGGACACTCGAAAATCCCATGAGCAGATTGACTGTGGAATGCAGGTCAACATTGCTCAGCAGCTTTCGTTTGGACAGGCCCGTCGCAACGTCTTGCACGAGGTCAGTTCGCGCGGCTAAATCAGCCCGAGCTTCATCTTTCCGGCCTCGCTGATCATCGCCTGGTTCGGGGTGGTTGGCATGTCGGGGAGGGTAGTCGGCTGAATGGATTTGTCGAACGCTGCAGAATTATGCGGGCGGCGTCGGCTTCAGCACGACCTTCACCTTTTTCTCCGGCGTGGTGCCGCTGTGGAGTTGGTCGAAAAGAGTCGTCGCCTGCGGAGCTTGTGCCGGCGGGGGTTCTGTGGCGGTGGGCGGAGGGGTGAGGGCGGAGCGGAGGGCGCCTTCGACGAGCTGGGCGCAGTGGATCTTCATCGGGGGCAGGGCGCCGAGCGGGGCGGAGAGGTCGGCGCCGGACATGGACAGCGCTTCATCCACGGTTTTGCCGGCGATCAACTCGGTGGCGACGCTGGCGACGGCGATGGCGGTCTCGCAGCCGAAGGTCTGGAAGGTGGCGCGGTCGATGACCTTCCGGCCCTGGTCGTCCTGTTTGAATTTCACCCACATCCGCAGCATGTCGCCGCAGTCCGCGCTGCCGACGGTGCCGACGGCATCGGCGTTCTCCATTTCGCCGAGGTTTTTGGGGTTGGCGATGGCGTCGTGGATGCGTTGCTGGAGGTCGGTGTTCATTTGGAAAGTTTGGGCGGGTTTGTTTTTAACGCAGAGACGCGGAGACGCAGAGGACGCAGAGATGGAGGACGGAGAAAGCGATTGGATGAGACAAATTTGGTTTTCCGAAATCTCTGCGCTCTCTGCGTCTTCGCGTCTCTGTGTTAAAAAACTCGGTCATCATTCGAGTTCGTAGCGCGGCAGCGTGGGATCGACTTCCTGGCTCCAGGCGTCGATGCCGCCGCGGACGGCGCGGACGTTTTCAAAGCTATGCCCGGCCAAATACGCCGCGGCGTCCATGCTGCGGGTGCCGGTATGATCGGTGATCGCGATCAAGGCGCGGCGATCCCAGCGCATGAGGATTTCCTGCATCAGCTCCTGGGTGAAAAAGATCGCGCCTTCGATATGGACGGCATCGAATTCCTCGCGGGTGCGGATGTCGATGAGCTTGGCGTCCGGGTCGCTCTTCAGCGCGGCGGCGAGATCGGCGGGGGAGATGAGGATTTTCCCGTCGTCCTCGTGGCTGGCGAGGATGTGGGCGATGACTTCGTCCACGGGCAGATGATCATTGCGCACGCAGACTTCGGCGAGCGTCTCGGTGGGCTGAAATCCGCAACTCGCGCAGCCGCCGATGTGGTAGCGGCGGAAGAGTGCGCGCTGGGCTCCAGGGAAGCGCTGGAGCAGGTCGCGCATGGGGAGGTGCGGATCGAGGAGGGAGGCGGAGGTCATGGCTGAGAGCGTAGCGCGATGTGCGCCGGTGACAAATGCGGAGCCCGGCCCGTTCCTTACCAAGCCCCGCGCACGACCAGCCAGGCGAAGGCGATGAGCACGAGCACAGCGATGATCCACACGAGACGGTCTTTGAGGCTTGGCCCGGACGGCGATGAGAGACCGTCATCACCGTCGATTTCCGGCAGATCCAGGCCGTCGTAGCGCGCATCTTCGCTCCAGCCGGATTTCTCGCACGCCCCGCATTCGGGGCAGGACTTCGCCGCGCGCGGGACATCCATCCCGCACACGGGACAGGTGAAGGAGAGACCTTCGGGGTTCATGCGGTCAAAGCAGCCGCCGCCACCTCCGCGGTCTTCGCGAGGTCGGCGGAGGTGTGGGCGAGCGAGAGGAAGCCGGCCTCGAATTGCGAGGGCGCGAAATAGACGCCGGCTTCGAGACAGGCGTGGAAGTAGCGGGCGAAGGCGGCGCGGTCGCTGCGCTGGGCGTCGGCTAGGTTCCAGACTTCGCCGCTGGTGAAGTAGAGGCAAAACATCGAGCCGATGCGCTGAAAGACGTAATTTTTGCCCGCTTTTTTCAGCGCGAAACGCACGCCGCTTTCAAACTCTGCGCCGAGTTCCTCCAGCCGCGCCCAGCCGTTCACGCGCTCCAGTTCGCGAAGCTGCGCGAGGCCGGCGGCCATGGCGAGCGGGTTGCCGGAGAGCGTGCCGGCCTGATAGACGGGGCCGTCGGGAGAGAGCTGGTCCATGATCTCCGCGCTCCCGCCGAAGGCGCCGACTGGCAGCCCGCCGCCGATGACTTTGCCCAGTGCGGTGAGATCGGGCGGGATGCCGCAGCGCTCCTGGTAGCCGCCGCGGGCGAGGCGGAAGCCGGTCATCACCTCATCGAAAATGAGCACCGCGCCGTACTCCGAGCACTGCTGGCGGAGGACTTCGAGGAAACCTTCGCGCGGGAGGTAGAGCCCCGCGTTCGCCGGCACAGGCTCCACGATCACGGCGGCGATGTGGCTGCCATTGGCCATGAAAAGCGAGCGCAACGCGACGACGTCGTTGAAGGGCAGAGTGATCGTCAGTTCCGCGAACGCCTTCGGCACGCCCGCGCTGTCCGGTTGCCCGTGGGTCAGCGCGCCGCTGCCGGCTTTCACGAGCAGCGCATCCACATGGCCGTGGTAGCAGCCCTCGAATTTCACAATCAGATCGCGCCCCGTGAACCCGCGCGCCAGCCGGATGCAGGACATCGTGGCCTCGGTCCCGCTGTTGACCATGCGCACTTTTTCGATCGACGGCACCCACGCGCAAATCGTCCGCGCCATTTCGATCTCATACGGATTGGGAATGCCGAAGCTCACCCCGCGGCTCGCCGCGTCGGTGATCGCGTCGCGCACGACCTGCGGCGCATGACCGAGGATCGCCGGGCCCCACGTGCCCACGTAATCAATCAGCTCGTTGCCATCGACATCCCAAATGTGCGCCCCTTCCGCGCGCTCGACGAAAAACGGGTCGCCACCCACGCCGCGAAACGCGCGCACCGGCGAATTCACCCCGCCGGGGATGAACTTGCGGGCTTCGGCAAAGGCGGCGGCGGACTTGAGATGGGAGCGCATGGCGGGGAGAAATGTAGGTGGGAAGGCGGAAGGCGGAAGGCGGAAATCCAGGTGCGAGTTGGCTTTCGACTTTCAAACAAAGCGCGGTACTTTCGACCCGTGAAAGCGCTCCCAATCTCCATCTCTGCCCTGCTGCTCTGTGCCTCTGCTTTCGGAGCTCCCTCCGGTGCGGTGGTGCGCGAAGAGGGGGCGATTTATCTCGAAGATCTCCTCCCAAAGCCGGTCCGCCTTGCGACCATGGAAGACGCACCGATCTATTACAAAATCGACCTTGCGCGCTATCTGGGCACTTTGAAAAAGGGTCAGATCGTGGAGTTGCAGGCGGTCGCCGATGGGGCGTACCGCGTACGCGGCTTGGCCCAGCAGGGACAGGTCGCAGGCTGGATGGAGCCGGCGTTTCTCAACCCGTTGAAAAAGGACTTCCTGGAAAATCTCAAACAGAACGCCGCCCGGCGCGATGAAGTGGTGGCGCTAATTGCGAAGAACGAAGTGGCGATCAACATGACGCCGGATGAGGTCATGCAATCGCTCGGCAAGCCCGCGAAAAAGAGTTCGCACCTCGACGCCAAGGGCCGGGAGGAGACGTGGGAGTTTGTGAAATACGAGCGTGTCCCGAAGGAGGCCGTCGGCCGCGACCCTGCCGGGAATCTCGTGAAGACGGTGGTTTATGTGAAGGTGCCGATCGGGACGCTCGCGGTCAGTTTCGCCAACAACCTCGTGGCCTCTCTCGAGCAGACGGAGGGCACGCTCGATCGCGCCGCTCAGGTTCGGATCATTCCTGCGCCTTTCGTGGTGGGATTTTGAGTGGAAAGAGCTGCGGTTGCGTCGCTGTGGCGGCAATTTTCCTTCAAATAATTCGCCGGCGTCACCGTTAATATCGGCATCATGCAAACGGGACTCCTCTCACTCATCAAACGCGCCTTCCGCAGCCAGCCGGCCATGCATCCGGTCGAGCACGGCATGGCGCGGCGCTGGATCAAGCAGCGCCTGGTCGCCGTTTTCCCCGAACTCCGCGACAACCCCGCCGCGCTCGAACGCGCCTACCAGACGCTGGGCCTCGAACCGCGCGCCGGCCAGGGCGGGGATGAAGCTGAGGCGGTCTTCGAAGTGCGATTTCCCGGCGAGTCGTAAGGCCCGGCCGAAAATCAAAAAGCTGTCGAGGAAGCTGGCAGCTCCCTCCAGCCGGAGACTCAGAATGGGATGTCGTCCTCCGGGGCGTCCAAGTCCGGGTCCGCCGGGGGACGCTGGGGAGGGGATGCCGGGCGGGTCGCGGGACGGCTTTGTTGGGGACGCCCTTCGCTGCGGGCTTCCCCGTGTTCGCCACCACCACCTGAGGCTCCCTCGCGCGAGCCGAGGAGTTGGATGTTTTCGCCGACGACCTTCAGCTTGCTGCGCTTTTGGCCTGTCGCCTTGTCATCCCATGTGTCGAGCTGCAGGCGGCCCTCGACAAAGAGGGGACGCCCCTTTTTGCAATACTCGCCCACGATCTCGGCGACACGGCCCCAGAGCGTCACGTCGATGAATGTGACCTCCTCGCGTTTCTCCCCGCTGTCGGTCGTGTAGTTGCGATTCACGGCGAGGCCGATGTCGGCGATGGCCGTGCCTTTCGGCGTGTACTTGATCTCGGGATCGCGCGTGAGATTCCCGATCAGCATGACTTTGTTATAGCTGGCCATAGGTTCGCCTTCGGTTCCAGGAAGTGTGGGTTAAGCGACCTTTGCGGGGCGGGGCGTCCGCACGGGTGGCTCGACGGGCTTGGCGCGCAGCTTGAGGAAGTTTTGGCGATAGACCGTTTCGTCGAGCGTGAACTTGGCGCGAAGCTTGCCGATGGCCGCGGGCTCGGCGCTGAAAATGAAGTTCACGTAGTAGCCGCTGTCGAGGTCGCCGGCGACGTAGGTGAACTGGCGGCGGTCCATTTTCTGAACCTGCTCGACCTTGGCACCTTCTTTTTTGAATTCGCCTTCGAGGCGTTCGATGACTTCTTTGGCACCGTCTTCGTTGCCTTTGATGTTGAGGACGAGGAGTCCTTCGTAGCGGTTTTTCATGCGTGTCTGATCTGCGGTTGTTGGTGGGTTTTGTGCGTTAGTTAAAGGCGTTCATCGCTGCGTCGAGCCCGCGGTCGCGGATGCAATCGACCGCGTTTACAGCGAAGTCGAGACTCTGCGCCAGCGCGGCCTTTTCCTCCAAGGCAAATCCCCCGAGGACATGCGCGGTAGCTTCGCCTCGGGCCGCGCCTATGCCGATGCGCAGTCGCGGCACGGCGGGGGTGCCGAAATGCTCGATGATCGACTTCAAGCCGTTGTGACCACCCGCTGAACCGTCCGCGCGCAGGCGCAGCTTGCCGAGTGGCAGCGCCATGTCGTCGAGGACGACGAGCATTTGCGAGGTGTCGAGTTTGTAAAATTGGCTGAGCGGGCGCACGGCCTGGCCGCTGAGATTCATATAAGTCAGCGGCTTGCACAGCAGGAGATCTCCGGCACGGGCGACTTCCGCGTGCCAGTTCTTCTCGGTGCGAAATTCGGCGCGTGCGCGCCCTGCGAGACGGTCAACGATCATGAAACCGACGTTATGCCGCGTGTCCCGATACTCGCGTCCAGGATTTCCCAGCCCCACGATGAGGCGCAGCGTCGGTCGCTCGGGATTCGGGGACATTCATTCAGGCATCGCGCAGGCGGCTATTTCTTGTCAGCCGGCTTTCCGCCAGCGGCCGGCTTGGCCGCTGCGGTGTCTTCCTTTTTCTCCTTCAGGACTTCGGGCTGCGCCACTTCGGCAGCGGCCACCGGCTCGATCTCCACCTTCGGAGCCGCCACGCGGACGACCGTGAGGTCGCCGTCGGCACGCGCCGTCACGCCGGTGGGGAACTGGATGTGTTTGATGTGAATTGAGTCTCCCACACCGAGTCCGGAGACATCGATGCGGATGAGCTCGGGCAGGTCTTTTGGCAGACATTCGACCTCTATGGAGTGCATGTTGAGTTCCAGAATACCGCCGAAATTCTTGACGCCGGCAGGTTCGCCGAACGGCTCGACGGGGATTTCCGAGTGCAACATTTCGTCAGCGCGCACCGCGTGGAAGTCCACATGGAGCACGTCGCGCCTGATCGCGTCATGCTGCACTTCCTGGATCAGCGCGAGGCGGTTGCTGATCGTACCGCCGTCGTTGATTTCGAGATCCACGAGAAGATGCTCGCTGGTCGCGTGAGCGAGCAGAGTGGTGATTTCCCGGGCGTTGAGTGTGAGGCTGATGGGCTTATCGTGGCCGCCATAGACGACGGCGGGGATGAGCCCTTGCTTCTTGATTTTTTTGACCGCCGTGCGGCCCACGGCAAGGCGCGTCTGGGCGGTGAGTTTGAGTTGTTTAGCCATAAGGATCTTATACTGGTTCGGTTTCGTTGATGCGGAAGAGAGAGGACACGGATTCGTCGTCGTGAATGCGCTTGATGCCTTCGCCGAGCAGTTCTGCGATGCAAAGCGTGGTGATCGGAAAGCCGTCGCCGGGGCGAACTGGGACGCTGTTCGTAGTGATCAGTTCGGCAATGACCGATTTATTCAGCCGCTCGATCGCGAGATCGGACAGGACGGCGTGGGAAACGCCCGCAATAATCCGGGCCGCGCCGCGCTCCTTCAAAATTTTCGCTGCACTGCACAGTGTGCCGGCGGTTTCCGTGAGGTCATCGACGAGGATGACGTCGCGCCCCTCCACTTCGCCGATCACGTTTAGGTGCTCGATCTCCGTCGGGCTTTTCCGCTTTTTCGCCACGATCGCCAGCGTCGCGTTCAGCGCCTGGGAGTAGGCCGACGCCATTTTCAGGCCGCCCACGTCCGGCGACACCACCACCGGATTCACCATCTGCTTTGCGCGCAGGTAGCGGATGAGGACGGGCGCGGCGAAAAGGTGATCGACCGGAATGTCGAAGAAGCCAGCCACCTGCTGCGCGTGGAGATCCATCGTCAACACCCGGTCCACGCCCGCGGCAGTGAGCAGGTTGGCGACGAGCTTTGCCGTGATTGGTACCCGAGGTTGGTCTTTGCGATCCTGCCGGGCGTAGCCGAAAAAGGGGATCACCGCCGTGATGCGCGCCGCGCTCGCCCGTCGCGCCGCATCGACCATGATGAGCAGTTCCATCAGGTTCTGATTCGTCGGCGGACAGGTCGGCTGGACGAGGAAGACATCGCGCCCGCGGATGTTCTCGTTGATTTTCACGAACGTCTCCCCGTCCGGAAAGGAACTCACCGTCGCATCGCCCAGCGGCACGCCCACGCACTCGCAGATGCGCTGCGCAAGCTGGCGATGCGCCGAGCCGCAGAAAATCTTCATCTCGGTTTGTGAGCGAAACATGGGGTCGGGAAAAAGGGAGGGCGACTCTAGGCCGCTTCATTTGAAACACAAACGGAAAAATACCAGCCGAATTTGAATCGTCTTCCGGCGTGAAAATGCGTTTTGGGAAGGTCGGATTTGCCACTTGCCGTGCGGAGGCTCGGGGAGAAAAACACAAAAAATTCTTTACACTGCCCTCCTTGATTCATTACTCCCCACCGCTTCCTTCCCCCCGGCGGGGATGCAACCAACAAATCAAGAACCACTATTATGAAAACTGCACTCAATCTCATCGCATGCCTCGGCGTCGCCGGCAGCGCCTTCGCCGGTCACGAAATTTCCGGCAAAGACAAGGGCTACCTGCCCCCCGCCGAACCTTGTTTCAACGATCAAGAATTTCAGGTCGATCTCTTCGGCAGCTACACCTATGGGGTTCAACGCAGCGAGTATGGCGACGGTTTCGGTGGCGGTGTTGCGATGAACTACTTCTTCCATCGCTACATCGGTGTCGGTATCGAAGGCAACGTGTATGAGGGCGAAGCCAACGGCGTGTGGAATCTGGGCGGTCGCGTGATCGCCCGCTATCCGCTCGAACTCGGCTCGGTCTGCATCTCACCGTACGCATTTGTCGGCGGTGGAGCCCAGTTCGACGGGCTCACGTCAGGCACTTGGCTCGCGGGTGGCGGCCTCGAATGGCGCGCGACTTCCTCGTTTGGCGTATTCACCGAAGGCCGTTACACATGGGCTGGCGACCAGGCGGATTCCAGTCAGGCCCGCGTTGGTGTCCGCTTCGTGTTCTAGGCTCGCTTTAGACTCTCAATCGTAAAAGCGCCGGGATGGAAACATCCCGGCGTTTTTCTTGTGCGCGGAAACCTCAGCGCGTGAGCCACGGCGCGAGGCGCTGCTCGGATTCGGCGGTGAGGGTGATGCCGAGGTCGTGACCGGCGCGCATCCGCAGGCGGTTGCCGCGCGCGTCGAGGAAGCGCAGTTCGAGGCCGCGCGGGCCGGGGAATTGGGCGACGATTGCGCGCACGGCGGCGAGGTCCTGCTCGGTCGCGCCGTGTTGAAAGGACAGCACCACGGGCTTGTCCGCGGGCGCGGGCTTTTTGAGCGGCTTCACGTCGTTGGCGGAAATGCGGGGCGCTTCCTCGCGGCGGTCGAGGCGGCCGGTGATGGAGACGACGTTGCCGAGGACGAGGTGCGCCTGCGCTTTGTTGAACGCCTCGCTCCAGATCATCACTTCGAGCGACGCCGTGAAGTCCTCGATCACCACCACGGCGAACGGCTTGCTGTCTTTCTTCGTGAATTTTTTGTCCACCGTGATCAGCGCGCCGGCGATGCTCACCGTGCTCTTGTCCTCCTGCTCGCCGAGCCGCGCGATGGGCACATACTTGCCGCTCTCCAGCGCCGGGCGGTAGTCGTCGAGCGGGTGGCCGGTGACGTAGAAACCGAGCAGCTCTTTTTCAAACGCGAGCTTCTCCGCGGTGCTCCACGGCGGGACGCGCGGGGTGTGGCTGCGCTTGGCCGGCGTGGGTGCGGCGTCGAAGGCGTCGAAGAGCGAGACCTGTCCCGAGGCGCGGTCGCGGTGCGCGGATGCGGCGGCGGCGAAGGCGCCTTCGATCTCGGAAAACAGCGCCGCGCGCTCGACGCCCATCCAGTCGAACGCGCCGCACTTCACCAGACATTCGAGCGATTTCTTGTTCAGCTTTTTCGAGTCAATGCGCCCGCAAAAATCCTCCAGCGATTTGAAAGCCCCGCTCCGCTCGCGTTCGGCCACGGCGGATTCCATCGCCGCCTCGCCCACGTTCTTGATCGCCGCGAGGCCGAAGCGGATCGAGCCGACGTGAATCTTCTCCCCGCCGGAAACCAAGGCCAGATCAGGCTTCACCCCCTCCTCGCCCGCCGCCGGCAGTTCGTCGAAGCGCACGTCCTCCTCCTCACTCGTCGCCTCCGCGTCCGCCGTCGCCGGCTTCACTTTGCGCGCCGCCTGCGCCGCCGCCACGCCCGCCGCGTTCACTTCCTCGGGCACAAATTTCAGCCCGCTCTTGTTCACGTCCGGCGGCAGGATGGTGATGCCCAGGCGGATGCACTCGTTCACGAAAATGCTGATCTTGTCCGTGTTCGCGACCTCGTTGCTCATCACCGCCGCCATGAATTCCACCGGGTAGTTCGCCTTCAAATACGCCGTCTGGTAGCTCACCCAAGCGTATGCCGCCGAGTGCGAACGGTTGAACCCGTAGCCCGCGAACTTCTCCAGCGTGTCGAAAATCTCGTTCGCCACCGCCTCCTTGATCCCGTGCAGCGTCGCCGCGCCCTCGCAAAACTTGATGCGCTCCTTCGCCATCTTGTCCTTGTCCTTTTTCCCCATCGCGCGCCGCAGCAGATCGGCGCCGCCGAGCGTGTAGCCCGCCAGAATCTGCGCCGCCTGCATGACCTGCTCCTGGTAAATGAGCACGCCGAAGGTCTCCTTCGTCATATCATTGAGCAGCGGGTGCGGCGCCTTCACCTTCGCTTTGCCGTGCTTGCGCTTGATGTAGTCGGGGATCAGGTCCATCGGCCCCGGCCGATAGAGCGCCAGGATCGCGTTGATGTCCTCGATGTCCGAGATCGCAAACTGCCGGCACACCCCGACCATCCCGCCGGATTCGAGCTGGAAAACCGCGATGGTCTCGCCGCGATTCAGCATGTCGAAAGTCGCCTGGTCATTGACCGGGATTTTGTCCACGTCGAAGCCCGGCTCCGTCTGCCGGATGATCGCCACCGCGTCCGTGATGACCGTGAGCGTTTTCAGCCCGAGGAAATCCATCTTCAACATCCCGAGATCGCCGAGCGGACCCATCGCGTATTGCGAGACGATCGAGCCGTCGCTCGCGCGGGTCAGCGGGATGTATTCGCTCAGGTCGCGGTCGCTGATGACCACGCCCGCCGCATGCACGCCGACGTTGCGCGTCAGCCCTTCCAGCGTC
>Ga0209591_10008775_pt1 | contig 10984 bp, 9 predicted proteins | sample MAT01_FD_187207 | JGI IMG/M metagenome (GOLD analysis project Ga0209591, IMG submission 187207) | Freshwater microbial communities from Lake Fryxell liftoff mats and glacier meltwater in Antarctica - MAT-01 (SPAdes) (version 2) | ecosystem: Environmental > Aquatic > Freshwater > Ice > Liftoff...
GAAGGACCGAGTTACGTCACGGCGATGGTGGTGTTCAAGTCCTTTCAGGCCGATATTCAACACGTGCCAATGGACGAGTTTGGCTTGGTCCCTGAAGCTTTACGCGAGCACATCGCTCGCCTGAAGGCCGCGGGTAAGCCAATAAAGTTCCTCTATACGGTACCGACCTTCAGCAACCCGGCCGGGGTGACCTTGACTTGGGGGCGCCGACTGGAGGTTCTCGAGATTTGTCGAGCAAATGACATTCTCGTTCTCGAAGACAATCCATACGGTCTGCTGTACTTCGATGGTCAGCCTCCCCACGCAATGCGCTCAGTCGAAGAAGAGGGCGTCATTTATCTCGGAACGTTCTCGAAGACACTTGCGCCGGGGTTCAGGGTCGGCTGGGCCCTCGCTCCGCACGCCATACGCGAGAAACTCATACTCGCCAACGAAGCCGCGGTGCTGTCGCCGAGCTCGTTCACCCAACATGTCATCAGCGAATACCTCTCGGTGGCGGACTGGCGAGCCCAGATCGACACGTTCCGCGGAGTGTACCGGGAGCGGCGCGACGCCATGCTGAGCGCCCTCCACGACTACCTGCCAGACCTCAGCTGGACCAACCCCGCTGGAGGCTTCTATGTTTGGGTCACGCTCCCCGACAACCTCGATTCGAAATCGATGCTGCCCAGAGCGGTCAAGGAGCTTGTTGCGTACACACCTGGAACGGCGTTCTACGCCAATGGCGGCGGGCGCACCAACCTTCGTCTAGCCTTCTGCTACCCGACGCCTGAGTTCATTCGCGAAGGTATTCGACGGCTTTCCACGGTGGTCAACGGAGAACTCGAACTGCTCACGACATTCGCGCAGACCGCACCTCTGCCCGTCGTCAGGCAGGAAGCGACGATGATCAACCCACCTGCCAACCTCGGCTGATGTCGCACAGGCGCGTACTTGTCCTTGCCGGAGGCATTTCCCACGAACGTGACGTCTCGCTCCGGTCCGGCAGGCGGGTCGTCGACAGCTTGGCGTCGCACGGCATCACCGTCGAACTGCGAGATCCGGATGCCACGCTACTAAGTTATCTGCGCCAGAGTCGACCAGACGTGGTGTGGCCGGCACTCCACGGTGCCAGTGGAGAGGACGGGGCGCTGCGCGGACTGCTCGACTTCATCGGCATCCCGTATGTCGGCTCTCGCGCCGAGGCGGCAAGGCTGGCGTGGGATAAGCCGACCGCTAAGACCATCGTTGGCCGGGTCGGCGTTCGCACTCCGCGGTCGATCACCCTGCCAAGGGATGCATTTCGCGAGCTCGGCGCAAACAGCATCCTTGAAGAGATCCAGGACGAATTCTCGGGACCCCTGGTCGTCAAGCCATCGCAAGGCGGCTCGGCACAGGGCGTGACGGTCGTGGATGATCGTGCGCTCCTGCCTCGGGCAATGGTCGATGCGTACACCTATTGCGATTCGGCCCTCATCGAGCAGAAGATCTCCGGCACCGAGATCTCAATCGGGATCATCGACAGCGGTGACGGTGCTGTCGCGCTGCCGGCCGTCGAGATTCAACCGGTGTCGGGGGTGTACAGCTTCGAAGCTCGCTACAACGCCGGCGAGACCCGCTTCTTTGTGCCGGCCAGAGTCGAGCCGGAGATCGCGGCTCGTGCGGAGCGCGCCGCCCTCGACGCCCACGCCGCGCTCGGCCTTCGCCATCTCTCGCGGGTGGACCTCATCATTGACGGAGCTGGAACGCCGTGGTTCCTCGAAGCCAACGTGTTGCCAGGCCTCACCGAGACATCGATCCTGCCGCAAGCGCTCGAAGCTGCTGGCCATGACCTCGGGTGGGTCTACTCAGCACTGGCGGATGCCGCGATCGCCGAAGCTCGCGCCTAAATCCGCTGCTCAGTCGCCCAAGTGAAGGTGCATGTAGACGCTGTGCGGGTCGAGCAGGTAGTCGGCAAATGGCTCGCCTTCAATGAAACCGTACCTGGCGTACAGTCGTCGGGCCGGCCCGAAATGGTCTTGGGACCCGGTCTCCAGCCTGATGACGCGATAGCCGCGTGATCGCGCGACGGCGAGCAAGTGCTCCAGCATGCGGGATGCAAGTCCACGTCCGCGCGCGATCTCGATGGTCCGCATCGACTTGAGTTCTCCCTCGTATGCCCCCAACCGCTTGAGCGCGCCGCACACGAGCACGTCGCCACCGTCTTCACCAACGTAGAAGCTGATGTCGGGATGCTGCAACCCAACGACATCAAGCGCGTGCACGCTCTCGGGCGGCGAAGTTGCGTGCATCTCCGCAAGGTGATGCGTGAGGATCGGACTCACTCGCGCGTCAGCCGGATCTACGAGCGAAATCTTCATGCCGGTGGCTTTTCGCTACCTTGTGAATCCCTGTTGTCCGAGCTCACCGAGAATTCGGTTGAGGTCGCCAACCGTTGCGAAGTCGATTACGATTTGGCCCTTACTCGCACCCAGGGTCACTTTCACGCGAGTGTTCAGACGGTCACCAAGCCGCTCGGCCACCTCGTCGAGCTGGCCTTGGCGTTTACCGGCGACGGGCTTCGACTTCGGCGTCTTGGTTGGCCCTTGACCCGCAAGAGCCTCTGCAGCTCGAACCGAGAGATCCTCGTTCACGATCTTGTCGGCGAGCCGTTCCATCGCCGCTGCATCACCGACCGACAGGATCGCGCGCGCGTGACCTGCAGTGAGCACACCAGCAGCCACGCGTTGCTGCACGGCAGAAGGCAACTTCAAGAGTCTGAGGGTGTTGGTGATTTGGGGACGCGACCGGCCGATTCGATTCGCAAGCTCGTCCTGAGTTATACCGAAGTCGGCAAGCAACTGCTGATAGGCAGAAGCCTCCTCTAATGCGTTGAGGTCGGCTCGGTGCAGATTTTCAAGCAATGCATCGCGAAGCATGTCTTCGTCCGCCGTGTTCTTAATGACGGCCGGTATGGAACTGAGCCCGAGTTGTTTCGTCGCTCGGAGTCGCCGCTCACCCATGATGAGTTCAAAGCGGGGCGGCTCGGTCGCGCCAGGGATCGGGCGAACGACGATAGGTTGCAAGACCCCGATCTCACGAATCGAGACGACAAGTTCGTCGAGCTCGTCGGTGCGAAACGCTTTTCGCGGTTGCTGAGCGTTTGGGGCGATGTCGTCAGGGTCGAGACTCGCGAGGCGCGCCCCCGGCACTGCGACGAGACCCTGGCGGTTGCCGGAGCCCGGTGTGAAAAAAACGTCGACCGGGCGCGACGAGTCATCGTCCGTTCCAGGGATGAGCGCACCGATGCCCCGACCAAGCCCGGTTCGCTTCGGCGAGGCCATCAGGACGGCGCTCCTCGTCTTGCGATCTCTGCTGCTGCCTCAAGGTACGAAAGCGACCCTGGCGAGCTGCCGTCATAGGTGATCACGGTCTGACCGTAGCTCGGCGCCTCAGAGATGCGTACCGAGCGAGGTATGAGGGTCGCGAGGACTTTGTCTGGAAAATGAGTCCGAACATCCTCGACGACCTGATTCGCCAAGTTCGTTCGGGAATCGTACATCGTGAGCAGAATCGTCGATACCGAGAGGCTCGGGTTGAGGTGCTTCTGAATGAGTTCGATGTTGCTGAGCAACTGGCTGAGCCCCTCCAGAGCGTAGTACTCGCACTGAATCGGAATGAGTACCTCCTGTGCGGCGACGAACGCGTTGATCGTAAGCAGCCCGAGTGATGGTGGACAGTCGATAAAGACGTAATGAATCGGCTCCTCTGCCTGGCGAAGAAAGACCTCAAGCGCCGTGCGCAATCGCTGTTCGCGAGCGACGAGAGACACCAGCTCGATCTCGGCTCCCGCGAGATGGATCGTTGCGGGGACGCAATACAGAGTCGGAAACTCGGGGCTCTGCTGTACGACGCCAGCCATCGGTTCATCGTTGATGATGACGTCATACACACTCGGCGTGTCGGAGTGGTGCTCTACGCCGAGCGCTGTCGAGGCGTTGCCCTGAGGATCAAGATCGATAACGAGCACTCGCGCGCCAGCTCGAGCAAGGGCTGCCGCGAGGTTGACGGTCGACGTCGTTTTTCCTACACCGCCCTTTTGGTTCGCAACGGTGAACACTCGCGGAGTCGACGGGAGCGGAAGCTCTTGGGCCGCGAGGGCTTGGCGGCGGCGGGTGATTTCAGCGAGCTCGAGAGCAAGCGGGGTCGAGTCGTCGAAGGCTGCGTTCGGATCAGCAAGTTCTCCCTGCGGATGTTTCACGTGAAACTTTCTGGTCCAGTGTGACGGTGAATAGATGTCTGTCGCTTGGTCAACCCACTGTAGCCCGAAACACTCGGGTCACTTCTGGAGATACCCCCAGGCCAAGAGTCACGACCTCGATGTCGGTCAGTCGCGCCTTTCTCATTGCCGAGCTGGCGGCGACCACCTCATCATCGACTCGTGCACCTTTCATGAATACCAATTCGCCGCCCTGGCGAACCAAGCCAACAGTCGCCGGGATCAGTGTTCGTAGCGCCGTCACCGCTCGCGCCGTGACCTGATCAAGAGGATCCGGCAACCGGGCATCTTCGGCTCTCGATCTGACCACCGCCACATTGTCAAGACCGAGTCTGTCGGTCTCTTGCTTCAGCCATTCAACTCGGCGCTCCATCGGCTCGATCAGCACCAGGTTTACATCTGGCCGTGCAATTGCGAGCACGAGGCCGGGAAGGCCCGCGCCGCTGCCGACATCGCCGACAAGACCCGGCTTCAATAGCGGCGCTACAAGTGCGCAATTGATGATGTGGCGGGTCCATAGCCTGGGGAGCTCGAGCGGCCCGATTAGCCCGAGGGCTTCTCCGAGGCGAGCCAAGTCCGCTGTGTACTGCCGTGCCAGTTCGAGCCGATCGCCGAAAAGCTCGGCGGCTGCGATGGGTTCGTCTTCAACGCCATCGGTCACCGTCTTGCTAACCATGTTTCACGTGAAACTATTCGTCGTCGCTAGGCTAGGCGAGGCGAATGACCGTGTGGCGGTCTCGTCCTTCGCCCTCTGACTCCGAACGATACGCGCCCTCCGAAACGATGTCATGAACGAGCTTGCGCTCATACGACGACATGGGGGGGAGCGCTGCGGAGCCTGCACCCGCTTCGAGGCGCTCAATGGCTTTCTCGACCAAGATTGCCAACTCACCTGCGCGAGTCTCGCGGGAGCCGCCGATGTCCAGAATCAACCGAGAGTATTCGCCGGTCTTGGTCTGCACAGCGATGCGGGTCAGTTCCTGCAATGCACCGACTGTCTCTGGGCGAGCCAGCACTCGAAGGTTCGCGTGCTCGCTTGAGGTTACCGACAGGTAGGAGCGACCGCCCCTCGTGTCAATCTCAATGTCCCCGTCCAAATCCGCGATGTCAAGAAGTTCCTCGATGTAATCTGCGGCGATCTCGCCTTCGTCTTCGTGGATCGATTGCGGTGCGGCAGATACGTCTTCGGGATCGGCGATCGCCCCGATGGTCTCCGATGTTGGGTTCACTTTCCTTTACCGTTGTTCCTCTTCTTTGCGCGGTTCTTATTGACCGGTTGTTGTCGCTGGGGCTTGACCGGCTCCTCGAGAACGGTTCCGGTGGCCTCGTCAGACTCGTCGACAATGCCCCGCCGCTGTCGCTGTTTTGCGATTCGCACTTCGCGGGCCAAGGCCGCTTCACTGCCGGGAGTCGGCATGTTTCGGATGACAATGAACTGTTGCACCATCGTCCAGAAGTTGGAAACCAACCAGTAGAACATGACCCCGAGCGGGAAGGTGAACCCCGAAAAGAGAAAGACCAACGGGAGTATGTACAGCAGGATGCGCTGCTGACGATACATCGGACTGGCCTTCATCTCGGCCGACTGGTTGCGAGACATGATCTGAAGCTGGGTGATGAACTGCGAAGCTGTCATGAGGATGATCATGATGCTCGCGATGACGATGACTGTGACGTTGCCGTCAGCGTTGCTGATCGACATTCGCAGCGGAGCGCCGAGGAACTCGGATTCTCCGAACGAGCGATGCAATTCGCTGTTGAGCAGGCCGACACCGGCGTCGATGTTTGGGTTCTGCGCGTCGTTGAGCACCGAGAAGAGTCCGAAGAAGATCGGCATCTGCAGCAACAACGGGAGGCAAGAACTCAGTGGATTTGTACCCGTTCTTTTGTAGAGCCCCATCGTTTCGCGCGACATCGCTTCGCGCGAGAACTGGTCTTTCTTTCCCTTGTACTTGTCTTGAATCTTCTTGATTTGCGGCGCGACCTCGAGCATGCGCCGCTGGCTTTTGATCTGTCGAACGAAGATGGGGATCAGTGCCGCCCGCACAACCAGCACGAGACCAGCGATCGCGAGCACCCAAGTGACACCGTCGTCTGGGTTGAGACCGATTGCGGTCAGGGCCGTGTGGAAGGCAACGAGGATCGCCTCGATCACCCACTTGATCGGCCACAGAATCGTGCTAAAGAAATCCATTGTGTGTTCAGCCCTTCCCTTGGCTGCTGACGACGAGCCCGAATTTCGTCACTGCGTACCTGTTGTGAGTCCTGGTTGGGATGTCGTCAATCCCGCCCTCCGCCCAAGGGTGGCATCGCACTAGTCGCCGGCTTCCCAGCCAGACACCGCGCACAACGCCGTGCGTTTGAATCGCTTGGAGTGTGTAGTGCGAACATGAAGGATAGTACCGGCACACGTCTCCGTAGAGTGGTGAGATTACCGCACGGTACAGTCCGAGGATCAGCACGCAACTGTTCCGCGGCAGGAGGAGTAGGAACGAGACCACGGTTGTCAACTCGCCTCCATTTGACGCGCCAGTGCGGCACTGAACTCGGAGTGAAGGCTACTCCAAGAAGCATCCGCCGCCGCTGGTAAAGCTCTGACGACGAACTCGAGTCCGCTCAGATCGTTGACCATCTCAAGACGAGCGATCGCCCGCAGGCGTCGCTTCACTCGATTCCGGACGACTGCGGTGCCGACCGAACTTGACACCACGAAACCGAAACGTGCTTCCGCGCTTGGCCGTCCACGTCGACACTGGATCATCACAGCCTTGCCCGCGGTCCGACGACCCAAGCGGGCAACCAAATGGAAGTCTGCCTGTGCCGTGATTCGGTTTGCCCGGGCGAGCACGTTCTTGTTACGCGGAGAGCTCGGTGCGGCCCTTGCGGCGCCGCGCAGCAAGAATCGAACGACCCGCGCGGGTTCGCATCCGAAGACGGAATCCGTGCACCTTCGCGCGGCGACGGTTGTTTGGTTGGAAGGTTCTCTTGCTCATAGCGATATCTCCAAAGCCCAGCTCTGAGGGCCGGAAAGAAGTAGGCAGCCGATTGGCTGAAGTCAACTGCTTAAAAATACGACCTAAATCGCCTTGGGTCAAACTTTGCGGGGTTCGGCGGGGTTACTCACAGTTCACAAACTGGGGTTGGTGTGGCGACCCTGTGGAGAACTAGGGTGAAGGCCAGCCATTCAGACCGGGAAAGCATCCAAGATCATGTCCACAATGTCGGAGATCCCTGACAGCACACAAGCCATCTGGCAATTCGTGCTCACTGCGTTGAAGTCGGACGAACGAATCACGCCTCAGTTGCACGGCTTCATCAGTCTTGTGGAACCCAAGGGCGTCATGGCCGGCACGCTATACCTTGAAGTCCCCAACGAACTGACCAGAGGCATGCTTGAACAAAGAATTCGGATGCCGCTGCTCAGCGCGATTTCCGGGCTCAGTGGAGCCCCGGGCCTGAACGAGGATCAGCAGGTAACAAACTTTGCAATCGTTGTGAACCCAAACATTCATCAGGCATCGCTCGAGAACTCGCACGACCTGCCCGAGTCTTCTTATATCGAACCGCAGTTGGTCAGTTCTGTCACGACCGATGCGGGGTCGCGCCGATCCGACTCGCGACTCAATCCAAAGTACAGTTTTGACAACTTTGTGATCGGTGGATCCAACCGGTTCGCTCACGCAGCGGCGGTGGCTGTCGCCGAGGCCCCAGCAAAGGCCTATAACCCGTTGTTCATATACGGCGAGTCTGGCTTGGGCAAGACCCACCTTCTGCACGCGATCGGGCACTACGCGGAAAGTCTTTACCCGGGCATCCGTGTGCGGTACGTCAGCAGCGAAGAATTCACCAACGACTTCATCAACTCGATCGCGAATAACCGAGCCTCGGTGTTTCAATCCCGATACCGCGAGATTGACATCTTGCTCATCGATGATATCCAGTTCTTGCAGGGCAAGGATTCGACTCAAGAAGCGTTCTTCCACACCTTCAACACACTTCACGACCACAACAAACAAGTGGTGATCACGAGCGACCTTCCACCCAAACACCTGACCGGCTTCGAGGACAGAATGCGATCCCGTTTCGAATGGGGCCTGATCACCGACGTCCAGGCGCCCGACCTAGAGACCCGAATCGCGATTCTTCGGAAGAAGGCGCAAAGCGAGAAGCTGCAGGTGGAAAACGAAATTCTTGAATACATGGCGTCGAAGGTCTCGTCAAACATTCGAGAACTCGAGGGCACACTCATCCGGGTTACTGCGTTCGCGAGCCTCAACAAAACCCAAGTCGATCTCGCCCTCGTTCAGACGGTGTTGAAGGACCTCATAACCCTCGATGAGGACAACGTTATTGCGCCCGTCGACATCATCAACCACACGGCCGATTACTTCAAGCTCACCGTCGACGACCTATACGGTTCATCAAGATCTCAAGCTGTGGCGACAGCCCGGCAAATCGCGATGTACCTCTGTAGGGAAATGACGAACCTATCGTTGCCCAAGATTGGCCAACTGTTCGGCAATCGTGACCACACCACAGTGATGTACGCGAACAAAAAGATCACTGAGCTGATGAAAGAGCGCCGATCGATCTATAACCAGGTGACCGAGCTGACCAGCAGGATCAAACAGAATCACCGATTCTCAAAATCGTGACTTACCGTGCGGAACCAAGGGGTTTCCACACCATGTGCATAACCTGTGGAGAACCTCCGCGACGCGCCGTGCTGGCTGTTGATGAATGGAATCATTCTGTGGAAATCGAGTCGTGCTCAGAGTGGGTTCGCCGCTTTGGGGACGTGCGCGCCACCGTGATTACACATCTCACACCGTTGTGGTTCCCAACGATCGTCTGGTATGTCAGAAATTCTGCACATACTCCACAGCTGTTATGACTATTAGCTTGAGAAAGAGTAATTACCAGAGAAGCAACCGATGGGTCGTGCCAGAGACAGCCTGTGCCAGTATTAAGCGGCCAGACCTGAGCGCACCTGAGGGGTGAACCTGTGAAGTTCCAAGTCAATCGAGACGTCTTCAGCGAGGCGGTCTCCTTCGCGGTCAAACTGTTACCGCAGCGCACAACCCTTCCGATCCTGAGCGGCGTCCTGATCGAAGCAACGGCAGACGGGCTCACGCTCTCTTCCTTTGACTATGAGGTCTCTGCGAGAACTCAGATTGCTGCCGATGTCGAAGAACCTGGACGTGTGCTCGTATCAGGGCGATTACTTGCCGACATCGCAAGTCGCCTGCCCGCTGCACCAGTGATATTCGCAACCGTCGACTCTCGAATCACCGTCAGTTGTGGTACGGCCAATTTCACTCTTCTGAGCATGCCGGTCGACGAGTATCCAAGTCTCCCGACCGTCTCGAACACGGCAGGCGTGCTTCTTGCTGAGGACTTCGCCAGCGCGATCTCGCAGGTGGCAGTGGCTTCTTCTCGGGATGATGTAACTCCCGTGATTACCGGGGTGCAACTGGAGGTCTCAGAAAACAGTCTTTCGTTGGTCGCAACGGATCGCTACCGAGTTGCGGTTCGTGAGATCGCTTGGGATGCTGGCAATTCCGGAGTCACTGCCGCAACCGCACTCGTGCCAGCCAGAACACTTGTGGAGATCGGCAAGACCTTCGGTCACAGCGGGAGTGTCTCGGTGGCCATTACGAGTTCGGACGAACGCGAACTCATTGCCTTTCAAGCGGACAACAAGACGGTTACGTCTCTTCTTATTAAAGGCAACTTCCCTCCGGTGAGGAGACTATTTCCAGAGTCCGTTGACAACTTTGCTGTCGTGTCGACCGCTGAGCTCATTGAGTCAGTTCGGCGCGTGTCCCTGGTGCTCGAGCGGGAAGCGGCACTTCGGTTCAGTTTTTCGATTGATGGGCTCACTCTCGAGGCCATCGGGTCGGAGCAAGCACAAGCATCCGAATCGATCGACGCGTTCCTGACAGGTGCCGATACGGTCGTGTCGCTGAAGCCGCAGTTCCTGCTCGACGGCTTGACAGCTGTGCACTCTGAGTTCGTGAGAATTTCATTCACCAAGACTGACAATCCGAACAAACCGGGCCCAGTGCTCATCACGAGCCAAGCATCGAAAGACCAGCCGGGAACCGACAATTATAAATACTTGCTTCAACCCAACCTGTTGTTGCGCTAGCGCTTCAGGCCTGGAGCTGGTGGATGCTTGACCCGGACCACGTGAAATCGTGATAGCGCGTCGTCTGAGTTTGACGGACTTCAGAAACTACGAGGAGCTTGAGCTTGACCTCGAGCCGGGAGCGAGCCTCTTCCTTGGCAGCAATGGGCACGGCAAAACCAATCTCGTTGAGGCGTTGAGCTTTCTCAGCACACTTGGGTCACATAGAACATCGAGCGACCTGCCGCTTATTCGGCATGGCAAGGCAGCGGCGATCATTCGTGCACAGTTGGCCAATGGCGAACGAACCGTGCTTGCTGAGGTCGAGATCAATCGCGAGGGGTCGAACCGCGCGCGTATCAATCGTTCTCCTATCAAGGTTCGGGATCTTCCGAGGTCGTTTGCGAGCGTGCTGTTTGCGCCAGAAGATCTCACCCTAGTGCGCGGCGAGCCTGCCGGGCGACGATCCTTTCTTGACCACCTGTTGGGCTTACGAAATCCGCGGATGCTCGCGGTACTCGCCGACTATGACCGCGTACTCAGACAACGCAATAGTCTCCTCAAGACGGCACGAGCGTCCCGAATATCGAGTAGTCAACTGGGAACGCTCGATATTT
>Ga0209591_10008778_pt1 | contig 10982 bp, 9 predicted proteins | sample MAT01_FD_187207 | JGI IMG/M metagenome (GOLD analysis project Ga0209591, IMG submission 187207) | Freshwater microbial communities from Lake Fryxell liftoff mats and glacier meltwater in Antarctica - MAT-01 (SPAdes) (version 2) | ecosystem: Environmental > Aquatic > Freshwater > Ice > Liftoff...
AATGATCTGAAGGAGGCGATCGACGAGTTCCTCAAGGCATGGAACACCGAGCCCAAGCCGTTCGTGTGGACGGCGACAGTGGATTCAATCGTGGAGAAGCTGAGTCGTTGCCGGCAAACCCTGGAGGCCATCAAGCCCGGCTGCACGCGCCCAAGAATGCGCAAAACAAAGGGAAAATAACTCCAGCTGTTTGCAAGACACTACACTAGGGGCCAAGTATGCGGCCTTACTGGTTTGTGGTGGTGGGTCTGGTGGTCCTTTGGCAACCCCTGCTTGAAGCGGCCCCAGAGACGTTTTCCCGAGGATCGGTAGCCACGATTCACCCAAGAGCGACTGAGGCTGGGGTAGAAGCCCTGGTCGCTGGGGGAAATGCCATCGATGCCGCCGTAGCGGCCGCCTTGATGTTAGGGGTCGTGGATGGTCATAACTCCGGACTCGGCGGCGGTTGCTTCCTGCTAGTCCGACTCGCCGATGGCCGGGTGATCGCGCTGGACGGCCGGGAAACGGCTCCGGCGGTGGCGACCCGTGATGTATTTGTGCGGGACGAAACGGTGGATCCAAAATTGAGCCAACTGGGCGCGCTTTCGGTAGGGGTTCCCGGCCAACTGGCAGCCCTGGCCTATATGAGCACGAACTACGGCCGCCTCCCGTTTCGACGCTCGTTGGAACGGGCCGCACGGGTCGCGGACGAAGGATTCCCAATCAACCGTAGTTATGCGTCGGTCTTGCGTGGTTCAATGGTGGAACTCGGCCAATTTCCGTCCTCGCGGGCAATTTTCCTCAAACCCGATGGCCAACCTTGGGTTACTGGGGACCGGTTGGTTCAGAGCGATCTGGCCGTTTCGCTGCATCAGCTCGCACTTCAAGGAACGTCGTGGTTTTATCGCGGCCCTTTTGCCGAGCAGACTGTCGAATGGATGGAACAAAACCAGGGGCTAGTAACCCGGTCTGACTTTGCGAATTACACGCCGCGAGTGCGTCCGGCAGTTGTTGGAAGATATCGGGACTGTGAGATTTTCAGTTTCCCCCCGCCGAGTTCCGGTGGAGTTCATGTGGTAGAAATTCTGAACCTGCTCGAACGATTCGAGCTCCGGTCGTTGGGTGATGATTCTCCCGCCTTTATTCACTTGGTGACAGAAGCCATGAAGCTGGCGTTTGCCGACCGGGCAAAATGGTTGGGGGACCCCGATTTTGCACGGATCCCGCGGGGTTTGATTTCCAAGGAGTACGCGGCGGGTTTGTCCGCACGTATTGACCCAACTCGGGTGACCTCGGTGACTCAAGCCGGTCAGCCGGCCGGGGCCGAAACAGATGTTTTTCCCGGCGAAAAACTTCGGCATACGACTCACCTATCGGTGGCCGATGCGGCCGGGAATTGGGTGGCCCTGACGGCTACCATCAACACGAGTTTCGGATCCAAAGTAACCGTTCCCGGGACGGGAATCCTGTTGAACAACCAAATGGATGATTTTTCGGCCCAACCGGGAGTGCCTAATTTCTTCGGCCTAATTGGATCCGAGGCCAACGCGGTAGAAGGTGGAAAACGACCGCTCTCCAGCATGAGTCCGACGATCGTTTTGCGGAATGGGCGTCCCTTCATGAGCGTCGGAGCGGCTGGTGGACCGACCATCATCTCGCAGACGGTTTTGGCCATCCTGCGGACGATTGATTTTGGGATGCCCGTACCAGAAGCACTGGGGCGTCCGCGGTTCCATCATCAGTGGCGTCCTGATGAGCTTCATGTGGAAAAATCGATTGGCACAGAAGCCATCGCTGCCCTTCGGCAACTAGGCCACACCGTGGTTGTGGAGTCTACGATTGGAGCGGCGCAGGCGGTGGGAGTGGGAGCGAACGGGCTGGGTTTGATCGGTTCGGCGGATCCTCGAAGTGAGGGATCAGCCGGCGGATGGTAAGTAAATCCCAGACTCGACGAAGTAGGTTCCAGTTCGCGAGTCTCGGCCGATGAGCGCCACGCTGCGAGCCTTGCGCGCGCTGGCCGACCCGACCCGGCTGCGCCTCATTGCTCTGCTGGAGAATGAAGAGCTCTCGGTCAACGAGCTCCAGGAGATTACACGGCTCGGACAGTCGCGAATTTCCACGCATCTGGGTCTGTTGCATGAAACAGGCTTCGTGACCGCGCGCCGAGAGGGCAAACGGACCTTCTACCGGCTGACCGCCTCTTCCACTCCGGAGTTCCGCGAGTTCGCCCAGGTTGCCTTCCGCGGCGCCCGCGAACTTCCCGATTGTGCCGCAGACCAGGTCAACCTGAAGCGGGTGGTCGCACGGCGAAGTGAACAGGCGGAACACTATTTCAACCAAGTCGCCGGGCGGTTTGATCGGAGTTACGGCCCAGGTCGATCCTGGCAGGCCTTCGGTCACCTTTTGCTCCGAATTTTGCCGGCCTTGGATGTGGCGGATCTTGGGTCAGGCGAGGGGCTCTTGTCCGAGTTGTTGGCCCGTCGTTGCCGGAAGGTCATCGCCGTCGATAACTCGGAGAAGATGGTCGAGTTCGGCGCGGCGAAGGCCAAGAAGAATGGGCTGAACAACCTCGAGTTCCGTCTTGGCGATCTGGAGAATCCGCCCGTCGAAGCCAATAGCGTCGATCTCGTCATCCTCAGCCAGGCGTTACATCATGCGGAAGATCCGGCCCTGGCACTGGGTAGCGCGTACCGAATCCTTAAACCGGGGGGCCAGCTCATGATCTTGGACTTGGTGAAGCATCGTTTCGAGCGGGCTAGGGAGCTCTATGGCGATCGCTGGTTGGGCTTCGCCGAGGCCGATCTCCAACGTTGGTTGGAGTCCGCCGGTTTCAAACAAATTGAGATCAGCACCGTGGCCCGAGAAGAGGTTGAACCTCATTTTGAAACGCTACTGGCGGCAGCGACGAAGTCCTAATCAATCTCCCGTTCGGGATGCGCACCGCCAGTTTGGCGTCTTCAAGAGAGTTAACCGGGTGGTTTTTTGATTCCGACCAACGCGTGTCGCCTTTAACTATTCACCGCTCATGGACGCCCCGTTGCTTGCCTTGGATTTGCCCGGAATTCCGAAACTCAAATCGGGAAAAGTTCGCGAAGTGTTCGATCTGGGGGATCGCCTGTTGTTCGTGGCCACGGACCGCATCTCCGCCTTCGATTGCGTCATGCCGAATGGCATTCCCCGCAAGGGTGAGGTGCTTACGCAGATCTCCCACTTTTGGTTCGATTTCAGCGAGAGCTGGTTGCCGAACCACCGATTGGCGCGGGCCACCGACCCGCTACCGGCGATCTTGCAGCCTCATGCCGACGCCCTTGCCCGGCGAAGTATGATCGTCAAGAAGGCCCGCCCTCTGGCTATTGAATGCGTCGCGCGAGGTTACCTGGCTGGGTCGGGTTGGAAGGAATACCGCACCAATCAAACAGTCTGCGGTCTGCACCTGCCCGCAGGCTTGCAGGAGTCCAGTGAATTACCTGAACCCATCTTCACACCGGCGACCAAGGCGGAATCGGGACACGATGAGAATATTCCCTTCGAACAAGCGGCCGCTTTGGTGGGGCCGGAGGTAGCCGAAAAAGCCCGAGCTTTGAGCCTTCGACTGTATCGCGAAGCCCGAGAATTCGCCCGACAACGCGGAATCATCATCGCTGATACCAAGTTTGAGTTCGGCCTTTTCGACGGCGAACTGCTCCTGATTGATGAAGCGTTGACGCCCGATTCCTCCCGGTTCTGGCCCGCGGAGTTTTATCAACCTGGCCGCAGTCAGCCGAGTTACGACAAGCAGTTCGTGCGGGATTACCTGGAATCACTGGCCTGGGACAAAACGCCACCGGCGCCGGCGCTGCCCCCAGAGGTCGTGGCCCGGACCCAAGCGAAGTATCTGGAAGCGTTCGAGCGGCTCACTGGTCGAGCACTTTAGTCCTTTTCCGGACTCCAGGGCGGTCGTGCCTCCGCCGGAAATAGCGGGCTACGCAGCTACCCCACACTCCAAGATGAACCAGGCCGGATTAAAAGCCCCCAATGGACCCCGGAGCTGGTCCAACTCGGCCGCCCGTCCGTGAATCTCCAACCGAATCAGGCTGCTCAGGGCCAGCATAGCTTGCAGTTGCTCCCCCACATTGGCCAAGTGCGTCAGCGCCGCCATGGCATCGACATAGGCCTCGCGGCAGAAGACTTCGTCCCCGTTGAGGGTGAATTCGTAATAGAGGAGACCCTCCTCAGCGTTCGCCCGGGTTACGAATTCTTTGAGCAGCAACTTCACGGCCTCCATCTGACCGGAATTGACTTTAAAGTAGGGATGAAGGCTGACCGAACCTGCGAGGCGATTCATGAATTATGGGCGGGTATGTGAGGTTATTTTCAGGCCATGGCGGCGAGGACGGACTGGCGAGGTCCATGACCTCAAACCGGTGGAAGCCGGCCTTCCGGCACCACGGCCTAAAGTCGGCTCCCGAGTAGTTGAAGGTATTGCCGAACTCAATCAGCATGTTCAACGACATGAGCAGATCAAAGATGTTTTCGCGCCGCGCATCATCAATCAGCGCCTCAATGGCGAGCAAGGCTTCTCCGGGAGGTAGAGCTTTTTAAGCGGCCCGGATGAGGTGACGTTTTTTCTCAAGGTAACAGGCTCTAACCCGTCTTCAACAGTGCCTTTTCGCATCAATGGTGTTTTCAACATGTTACGGAAACGCAATTCGTCCTTGGCACTACATTTTCATTGGTCGTCCGGCGGTGCTTCCCGCATGGGCGGCGGTAGCGCCACACCCGCGGCTCTCACCGCCTGGCTGGCGTGCCCCTTCAGTTCGCTGCGCATCAGGAACTTCTTTCCTTGGAAGGCCAGCGTCACTTCGCTCAGTTGATCCAATCCGCGAAGGATCTCCGCCCATTCCCACTCTTTTCCCAGCTTCTCCAACCGATCCTCCAGTTCGCGGCGCAGGCGCAAGGCCAGGAAGCTGCAGAACACGTGTCCGCGGATCGTCGCGTCCAGTTTGTGGTAGATGGGTCGGGTCGCCAGCGCCGACTTCATCGTCCGGAACAGGTCCTCCACGGTCCACAGGTGCTTGTAGGTCCGAGCGACCATCTCTGTCTCCAAGTCCATGTTCGTCTGGAGGGCCCACAGTCCGTCGTACCGCGCCTCCTCTTTGATCTTCTGCTCGTCCACCACGAAGGCCTTCTGCGCCGGCGTCTTCACATACTTCCGGTAGCCCTTGTTGCCGATCAGTCCCTTGTCCGTCCCCTTCTTCAGCGCCTCCCGCAGGGCCGCCACGATGGCCTCCCGATCCGCCGCATCCTTGCGCTTCTGCTCCTCATTGAGACACACCACGTAGCGCCGCCCCTCCACCCTCACCTCCTTCACCCTCAGGGGCGAGGGATCCTTGGCGTGCTCGCGTTCGGGGACCACTTCGGTCCACGGCGAGGAGTCCTTCAGCAGTTTCTCCCCCACCACAGCGGCACTGCGCATCCGGACTCCCAGAATGTAAGGGCAGCCCAGCGCCTCCGATTCCAAGGCGGCCACCAGTCCCTCGCTGATCATTCCCCGGTCGGCCACCACCGACACCCGTTTGACCCGGAAGCGTTTCTGGAACCGCTGCACCACCGGCAGCAGCGCCTTGGCATCGGTGGTGTTTCCCGGCCAGAGCAGACTGCAGATCGGCCATCCATGAACATCGACGGCCAATCCCACCACCATCTGGCGCAGGTCGGGACGATGATCCTTGCTGAAGCCGTGCTGGCCCAGGCTCTCCCCTCCCTGGCCCTCGAAATAGATCGAGGTAGTATCGAAGAACACCAGGTCCACTTCACTGAACAGATCGCGCCGACGATCAAAGAGCTGCTCTTCAATCTCGTCCTTGGTGGTTCTGGGAACGGCATCCAGTTCGCTCAGTTCCTCCTGGTTCTCCCCGAGCCAGGCCATCGCCCGGTAAAAGTGATGAAGCTCCAGGGATTGGGTGCCAGGAATCCGGTAGGAATCACGCCAGGTTTGCGCCGCACGGTCACTTCCCGGACTGAAAAGCCGATGGAGAACCGTCAAGTAAACCGCTCGTTCCACCTCAAATCCCAAGTTTCGTTTGGAGAGCAGTCCGCGAAGAATGGATTGGATGCCCGACTCCTGCCACAGACGAGCGAAGATCAGATCAGGTCCGATGCGAAGGATCTCAACGGGCTGGGCCGTCCCGGCGGCCTGAGCGTCCAGCACCGCCAGGGTGTCGGTGAGTCGCAGGCCCGATCGCAGAAGCGAGTCGAGTTGGCCCGATTCCTTCAGGACATCGAGTCGGCCGAGGGTGGAAAGGATGCGCTGACGCACCTTGCCCTCGCTCCGGTAACTCTGGGCGATCTGCAGGTATTGGTAGGAACCGGTGGATTTGATGCGGAAGAACACAGGAACGTTTTGTCTCCACGGACAAATACGTTCTAGGTCTCAAAAAAGCATCAAAATACGTAGTACACAAATGTTATTTGGCACTACAACTCACTGTCGCTGAAATCTCGGACCCCAAAACCACCAACAAAATCCCGACTCTCACGAAAAATTACCCCGAAGACTGTAGAAGACGGGTCTAAGGACTCGGATCCTGCTTTGAAGAAAAATACCGTAGGTGCGATGAACTAGGGCGCCGGTTGCTCAGCAATCAGACGCAGCGCTTCGGTAATTAAAATTTCCCCGGTTCGTTCCCCGAGGCAGGTGCGCGTGATGTACTCGTACCGCTTGAAACTATCCCAATCGACCGCCGTGAGGATGTATCCGAACGCATCGTTGGTAAGACCCAGGAGGAAATTCTGCTGACCGCGCATCTTGCGCTTTAGATAAAACCCGATGTTCGGGAGGGCTTCGCCGGGGATAGTTAGGAATTGGGCGGTGCCGACGTTGACCAGATTTACGGTGGTCGAAACTCGACCTTCCGCATCGGTAGAATATCCCAAAGGTGAACCGCGCAGGACCGCTAGCAGAGGGCCCGACTCGACCGGAAACAGAACCGTCTCGGCAGCCACATGCAGTGCGGGATCCTGTTGCAGTGGGGCGTTGGCGAGGACGCGAAGGGCTTCCTCGGCCAGCAATTCACCAATACGCTGGCATTCGGCCCAATCATTCGCCTCACCTCCCTGAGGACGCCGGGTGTCCGCGGTGACCATCCCGCCTTGCGCGGAGTTCAGGAAAATTCCCATTCCTCCACCCAGGGCCGCCAGCCGGTCGTACAAGGGTCCGATCAAATCGGGACTGCAGATGCCTTGGTCACTGCCGAGGACTTCCGGATGGATCGCGTAGTTGACCAGGGTCGCGAGCGGTTTGTTGTCCACCCCTTGGATCTGCAGGACGTTTACGCGTGGGTCATAGAGGTCGGGTGCATAATAATTGTAGGCGATGGCGCCTTTGGCTTCACCGGTGGCAATTTTTAAGGCCGCGGGTCGAAGCGTGCGGACAGCTTCATTGATGGCTTCCGCCGTTTGTTCCACAACTCGCTCGAGGTACTTCAGGTCCGCCGCGGTACCACCTTTGCCATCAGGGAACGCATAGAGGTCGGGTGCACTGTGGGTATGGGTGGCACCGATGAGCACATGATCGCCGGGTATCTCCTTGACCCGCTGACGCACCCGGGTGCCCAAAACGGAAGGGAAGCCGAGGAAATCGGTGCTGACAAAGGCGACCCGGGTTCCGTTGTTTTCAAGGACCAGTGCGCGAACCGTGAGTTCGCCGCGTTTTGTCTGGGCGGGTTTGGAGGGACCCATCCCGCCCGAGACCGGCAACAGCGGATCCGGAGTGACGACGCGGAATCCAATACCGGCTTGAAAGGCAGCCTGAACCGATCCCGCGCTGAGGAGGATCAACATTAGGAACCGGACGAACATGGGGCCAAACTGCAGGTATACGTTTGGTTGTCGATTGCGAATCCACGATGGGTTATGAGATGTCGGATCGGATTCCCTTTCCTTTCTCCCCAGACGCCGTTCCTGGTGTCACACTCTTCCTCGTGAAGTCCGCCTCTGTAACAACTCCGGCCATCACGCCGGCTCAGCGCCGGTTTCTCCACCTGACGGCGGCCGTCAACGGCGCGGCGATCATGATCGTGGAGATTCTCGGGGCCAAGATGCTCGCGCCTTACTTGGGCACCTCTCACTTCGTGTGGACCGCGCAGATTGGCATCGCCATGGCATCGCTGGCCTTTGGCTACTACCTAGGGGGGCGTTGGGCGGACGCATCGAACCATTTGGACCGCTTGTTTACTGCCATGTTGGTGGCCTCTGGTTATCTTTGCTTAACCGTGCTGGGCGTCCGGTTCGTCGCGGTGAAGTGTCTCGATTATTCGCTTCCACTGGGTTCACTCCTCGCCTCCACGTTTCTCTTCTTTGTTCCGTTGTCGCTTTTGGCCCTGACCTGCCCGTTTCTCATTCGGTTTATTACGAGCCATCTGAAAAGTGTAGGCGGGAATGTCGGCCGACTCTCCGCCGTGAGCACGGTCGGCAGTCTCGTGGGAACCGCCCTGATTGGGTATGTCTTGATCCCTCTCGCGCCGAACTCGGTCACCATGTACCTGACGGCGGCCGTGGTGGCCGTGGTGGCCCTCGTCCATTTTCTGGTTTGGGGAAATCGAAAAGTCGAGGCGGCGATCGCCACCGGTTTGGTGCTCGCCTTAGGGGGGATCGCGGTGGCCATCGATCAGAAATCCCGACTATACCAAGTGAATCAGTTGTTTCGCGGCAATTCCAATTATGGACAATTACAAGTCGTGGAAACCAAGGACGGCGGGTTCCGTTTCTATGTAAATGACTATCTGATCCAGAACAGCTATGTGCCGGAAACTCGCCAGAGTGCTTCCGTCTTCACCTATGCGTTACACGGTCTGGCTCGATCCCACGCGGAACGCCTCGATAGCGTCCTCTGCATTGGCATGGGCGTGGGCATCGTGCCATCACTGTTCGCGCGTGATGGGGTGCGCGTTGATGTGGTGGAAATAAATCCGGCGGTGGTTCCGGTGGCTCAGAAGTATTTCGACCTCGATACGACGCTCTTCAATTTGACCCTGGGGGATGGCCGACAATTCCTAAATAAACGGACCAATCAATACGATGCGGTGGTGCTTGACGCGTTCCTCGGAGATTCTTCGCCGTCGCACCTGATGACGAGGGAAGCGTTTGGAGCGATGCGGGAGTTAATGACTTCCAAGGGCGTGCTGGTGATAAACTGCTTCGGAGATCCGAAACCGGGACGTGACTTCCTCCTGTCATCGCTCACGAAAACCCTGCGCGCCGTTTTCGCTGAGGTACGACTGCATGTGGCGGTGAATGGGAACGCCTTCTTTGTGGCGTCACCGTCACCGTTGAAGGTGTATCGACAGGTTGATCTGAGCTCCGTGCATTCCTCCGTGCTCGAGAGCGTTCGCGCCGTGATGAATCGGATCCACGAGACCGATCCGCGTCAGGGGATTGTTTTGACGGACGACTTCAACCCGGCGGACTTTTATGATGCGGCAAATCGCGAACGGCTGCGTCGAGACCTGGCTAAATCCATGCAGGAGTTATAAATTAAAGCGCGGACCCATCCAAGACCTCGGGTTACCGGCGTTTGGCCATCAAGGCTTCAATAGCGTCGGCTTCCAGCGGAATGTGGCTCATCAAGTCCACGACCCCCTTGTCAGTGATCAGGACATCATTTTCCAAACGAACGGCGAATCCCTCCTCCTTTAGATAGATTGCCGGTTCGACGGTCATCACCCAACCGGGCGCGAAGGGCTCGGTGGTGAAGCCGACATCATGCACGTCGAGACCGAGCGGATGGCCGCATCCGTGCATGTAGTACTTCTTAACGGGGCGCTTCATCGGATCGTCGGTTTTGATTTTAAGATCGCGCGGGCGGAGCAGGCCTAGGTCCACGCATTCCTTGGCGACCAGCTCCTCGGATTCGTCCTGCCATTGCTGATACTTTTTCCCGGGCGTCAGGCCGGCGATCTGAGCGCGTAAGACACGCAAGACGGCGTTGTAAACTTGTCGTTGGCGCCGAGTGAATCGTCCATTGACGGGTATAGTTCGGGTGAGATCGGAATTGTAGTTGGCGTAACTGGCGGCGACATCCAGCAGGAGGAGGTCGCCGTTACGGCAGGGAAGGCGGTTATCGAGGTAGTGCAGGACACAGGCGTTGGCGCCCGAGGCGATGATTGGACTGTAGGCAAAGGAGCCGTGCCGTCGGATGAACTCATGGGCGAATTCGGCCTCGACATCGCATTCGTTGACGCCGGGCTTCACAAATCGTGCGACCCGTTCAAATCCGGCTTTTGTGATGTCGCACGCCTTCTGCAACAGGGCGATTTCGACCGGTGATTTAATAATCCGCAATCGATGCATCAGGCGCGCGAACCGTTGGTAGTCATGAAGCGGATAGCGTTCTTGGACACAGTGGACAAAGCGGGCCTCTCGGGTCTGGACCACGATGTCGGCGCGTTTGTGTTCGTTGGAGTTCAGATAGACATGATCGGCCTCACACATGAGGCGATGGAACAGAGCGGGGAACTCTGACAACCATTCAACCCGTCGGATGCCGGTGGCCTGTTGGGCTTCTTCCTTGGTGAGCTTGTGTCCTTCCCAGGTCGCGATGAGTTCGCTGGTTTCACGGAGGAAAAGGATCTCGCGCTGGCGTTCGTCGTCCGCTTCCGGGAACAGCAGCAGTATACTTTCCTCCTGTTCCACCCCGCCTAGGTAAAACAAATCCGAGTTGGGCACCGGACGGAGGGATCCATCGGCATTCGTTGGCAACAGGTCATTGGCGTTGACGACGACGAGCGACTTGGGAAGGAGGAGGCGCTTGAGTCGGTCTCGGTTGGTGATGAAAAGTTGCGGATCGATCGGGTCGTGACGCATGACGCGTGAGTTTGAACCTGAACCTGGGAAACTTTCAACGCCTCGGATGGGCTTCGACCGAACTAGTGTAGTGTCGCATAAATGCCTGGTGTTATTGTTTTTTGCCCCCAGAATGCGTTCGTGCCTCGTGTTGCTCGGACTATTCAGCTGGATCCCACCGA
>Ga0209591_10008780_pt1 | contig 10981 bp, 8 predicted proteins | sample MAT01_FD_187207 | JGI IMG/M metagenome (GOLD analysis project Ga0209591, IMG submission 187207) | Freshwater microbial communities from Lake Fryxell liftoff mats and glacier meltwater in Antarctica - MAT-01 (SPAdes) (version 2) | ecosystem: Environmental > Aquatic > Freshwater > Ice > Liftoff...
GCGCGCGCGCACGGCAACGCTCGTTGTCACCCCGACCGGAGCGCAGCGGAGTGGAGGGGTCTTCCAGCCCATCAGGACGAAAGATTCCTTGCTGCGCTCGGAATGACATGGGCGCTGTTTCACGCCATGTCGGCACCTACCGCGTCAACTGCGTAACTCCTAACTTTGTATGCGCTCACGGTTGGGGTCAGAAATAGGCCGGAAATCGGCGTCATCTGCGGACAACATGCGCGGCACGTAGACGTGGTAGTATTGAGCCAAACAATGCTCGCCCTTCAGCACCGGGTACAGACTCATGTCCGTTCAGCGCCTCCAGAAAATGACCATCAAGGACATCGCTCGGATCTGCAATGTCTCGACCCAGACGGTGTCACGTGTGCTGAACAAGCGCCCCGACGTTGCGCAGAGCACGCGGGCAGCCATAGAGAAGGCAATCGCCGATCTAGGCTACCAGCCTAGCGCCCTGGCGCGTAGCCTGGTGCAGCAGCAAAGCTACACCCTGGGCGTGATCGTCGCCGGCTTAAGCTACTTAGGCGTCTCCCAGACGCTCAATGGCATCACCGAGCAATGCGAGGCCTCCGGCTACGCACTGTTGCTCAAAGCCTTGCCCCGCTTCGATGTCACCAATATTGTGCCAATCATTGAGTCGCTGATCGCGCATCAGGTGGAGGGCATTATCTTCGCCGCGCCCGAGCTGAACGATAATGTGAAGCTGGTGCAGGCCCAACTGCCCACCACCTGCCCACCCATGCTCTTCCTCAAGAGTCGGCCCCACCCCCGCTACACAAGCGTGAGCATCGACAACTACAACGGGGCCCGCACGCTGGTGGAATATCTGATCAGCCTGGGCCGCCGCCGCATCGGCCTGATTAGTGGGCCAATGGATTGGCTGGAGTCGCGGCAGCGCTGGCAGGCCTGGGCCGATACGATGGCGCAGCTCGGCGCGCCCGTCTCCGATGCCCACTGGTGCGCCGGCAACTGGTCGTCGGACAGCGGCGAGGCCGGCTTCGCCCGCCTGGCCCAGAGCTACCCCCAGATGGACGCCGTGTTCGCGTGCAACGACCAGATGGCCCTCGGCGTGCTGCACCATGCCTACCTCCACGGTATCCGTGTGCCCGACGAGCTTGCCGTCGTGGGCTTTGACGATCTCAGCGAGGCCGCCCAGTTCTCCCCGGCCCTCACCACCATGCGCCAGCCCCTGCGCGAGCTCGGCAACCTCACTGTGCAGACGCTCCTCGCCCAGCTTGAGGGGCGTGAAGCAGCGCCAGCCGGGCGTGAGCTCATGCTTCAGCCCGAGTTAGTGATCCGCGCCAGCACCCCCACGCCGCCCCTCTCAACATAGCCCCCACTTCCCCTTAACCTACCCATAACAGACAGCCTAGGGCACCTTGACAGCTCCCTAGCGTGCTGCTATAATCGCGCCGTTATCGATAACGGGATCGATAACGGGATCGATAAAGGCGTCGAACGACCTCAATGACTTCCACCTGCTCACAGCCCACACCCATATTGGCGCCTTGATCTGAACGCGGCCGCCCGTGCGCCGCCTTCCTGTGTACTCTTTGCTCTTGGCCCCCACTGCGGGGCGCCGAGCTGATTCTCAATGCCCCAGCAGGGCCTGGCCAATGTTTGGTCGGGCGACAAGGCCAGGAAGGAACCGGCGATGAAAAGACGCTCCTCAACGCTCGTGCTCGCGCTCCTGACGGTGTTCGCGCTGCTCTTAAGCGCCTGTGGCGCCTCGGGCGGCACTGCCCCGGCGGCTCAGCCCACAGCAGCCCCGGCCGCCGCCGCCACAACTGCCCCCGCCCCGGTCGCCGCTGCCGATGCGATCATCGGCATCTCGATGCCCACCAAATCCTCCGCCCGCTGGATCGCCGACGGCGACAACATGGTAAAATCCTTCACGGATCTCGGCTACAAGACGGACCTGCAGTACGCTGAGGACGACATCCCCACCCAGCTATCGCAGATCGAGAACATGATCACCAAGGGCGCCAAGGTGCTTGTCATCGCAGCTATCGACGGCGAGACGCTTTCCGATGTGCTCCAGACTGCCAACGACAATGGCATCCTTGTGATCGCCTATGACCGCCTGATCCGCAAGTCGGCGAATGTAGATTACTACGCTACCTTCGACAATTTCCAGGTTGGCGTGCTCCAGGCCAGCTTCATCGAGCAGACCCTCGGCCTGAAGGACGGCAAGGGCCCCTTCAACATCGAGTTGTTCGGCGGCTCCCCCGACGACAACAACGCTTTTTTCTTCTACGACGGCGCTATGTCGGTGCTCCAGCCCTACATCGACAGCGGCAAACTGGTGGTTGTCAGCGGCCAGACGGGCATGGATAAAGTTTCGACCCTGCGCTGGGACGGCGCCACCGCCCAGGCGCGCATGGATAATCTGCTGAGCGCCTACTACGCCGACAAGCAGGTCGACGCCGTACTCTCGCCCTACGACGGCCTCAGCATCGGCATTATTTCCTCGCTCAAGGGCGTTGGCTATGGCAGCGCCGATCAGCCGATGCCAGTGGTAACCGGCCAGGACGCCGAGGTGCCCTCGGTCAAGTCGATCATCGCCGGCGAGCAGACCCAGACGGTCTTCAAGGACACGCGCGAGCTCGCCGCCGCCACCGCCAAGATGGTAGACGCGGCGCTCAAAGGCCAGGAGGTGCCGGTAAACGACACCAAGACCTACGACAATGGCGTGAAGGTGGTGCCCTCGCAGCTGCTCATCCCGTACAGCGTGGATGTGAGCAACTGGGAGAAGCTGCTGATCGACAGCGGCTACTACACCAAGGACCAGGTTCAGTAAGGCTTGTGTCACAGCACGTGTGGGGGCCTCCGCCCTCACACGTGCCGTCGTTGTACCCTGCCGCACCCGCAAAGGCACGCGCAATGTCTGATGTTGTCCTCGAGATGCGCAATATCACCAAGAGCTTCCCCGGCGTCAAGGCGCTCGACAACGTGAGCTTCAGTGTGCGCCAGGGCGAGATCCACGCGCTTGTGGGCGAAAATGGGGCGGGCAAGTCCACCCTGATGAAGGTGCTAAGCGGGGTGTACACCCACGGAAGCTACAGCGGCGCGATCTACCTGGAGGGCAATGAGTGTCGCTTCCACGACATCAGCCAGAGCGAGAAGGTTGGGATTGTTATTATTCACCAGGAGCTGGCACTTATCCCTTTTCTATCGATCGCAGAGAATATCTTTCTGGGCAACGAGCGCGCCCGTTTCGGTGTGATCAACTGGAGCGAGGCGGTGGCCCGCACCCAGGAACTGCTAAAACTGGTGGGCCTCAGCGAGCCCCCAACCACCCTGATCACCGACATCGGCGTGGGCAAGCAGCAGCTGGTGGAGATCGCCAAGGCCCTGGCAAAAAAGGTGAAGCTGCTGATCCTTGACGAGCCCACAGCCAGCCTCAACGAGAGCGATAGCGAGGCCCTGCTGAAGCTGCTGCTTCAGTTCAAGGCCCAGGGCATCGCCTCCATTCTGATCTCGCACAAGCTGAATGAGATCGCGAAGGTGGCCGACTCGATCACGATCCTGCGCGATGGGGCCACGATTGAGACAATCGAGTGCAGCGAGGGCCCGGTGAGCGAGGAGCGTATTATTCGCGGCATGGTTGGGCGCGATCTTACCCATCGCTTTCCGCCGCGCACACCCCAGATCGGCGCGCCGATCTTCGAGATCCGCGACTGGAACGTGTATCATCCGCTGCACGCCGAGCGCAAGGTGATCGACAACGTCGGCCTGCATGTCTGCCGGGGCGAGGTTGTTGGCATCGCCGGGCTGATGGGCTCGGGCCGCACCGAGCTGGCCATGAGCGTCTTCGGCCAGGCCTACGGGCGGCAGATCAGCGGCACGGCCTACAAGCACGGCACCTTGATCGATGTCAGCACGATCAGCAAGGCGATCAAGAACGGCCTCGCCTACGCCACCGAGGACCGCAAGACCTACGGGCTGGTGCTGATCGAGGATATTAAGAACAATATTACGCTCACCAACTTGGGCGCTGTCGCAGACAACGCGGTGATCAACGAGCCCCAGGAGCTCCAGGTTGCCAATGGCTATCGCGACAAGCTGAATATCAAGTCCTCCAGCATTTTGCAGAAGACGATTAATCTGTCCGGCGGCAACCAGCAGAAGGTGGTGCTGAGCAAGTGGCTCTTCGCGCAGCCCGACATCCTGATCCTCGATGAGCCGACCCGTGGGATCGATGTTGGCGCCAAGTACGAGATCTACACGATCGTCAACCGGCTAGCCGCCGAGGGCAAGGCGATCATTATGATCTCTTCGGAACTGCCTGAGATCCTGGGAGTCTGCGACCGCATCTACGTGATGAACGAGGGCAAGATCGTGGGCGAGATGCTCGCCGCCGCCGCTTCGCAAGAGGCGATCATGCGCTGCATTATGCGCCAGCAGGAGAGCGTCGCGATATGAAGACCTACCCCGCAGCCAGCGCAAACCTTGGGGGCTTTAAGTCCCTGACCGGGTTTGTCCGCAACAATATCCGTCAGTACGGCATGCTGGTCGCGCTGATTGTGATTATGCTCTTCTTCCAGGTGTTCACCAACGGCACGCTGCTGCGGCCGCTGAACATCACTAACCTGATCCTCCAGAACAGCTACATCGTGATTATGGCCCTGGGCATGCTGCTGGTAATCGTCGCCGGCCACATCGACCTCTCGGTCGGCTCGATCGCTGCCTTCGTCGGAGCGATCTCGGCCGTGCTGATGGTGAATAATCAGCTGCCCTTCCTGCTGGCGGTCCCGCTCTGCCTGCTGATCGGCGCCCTGATCGGGGCCTGGCAGGGCTTCTGGGTAGCCTACATGAAGATCCCGGCCTTTATCGTAACGCTGGCGGGCATGCTGATCTTTCGTGGCCTAACCCTGGTGGTGCTCCAGGGCCAGTCGATCGGGCCGTTCCCAGTGGAGTTTCAGCGCCTCAGCTCGGGCTTCATCCCCGACTTTTTCGGCGTCGAGGGGTTGCACATCACCAGCCTGCTGCTAGGCCTGCTGCTCTCTGGCGTGCTGATCTACCTGGACGTGCGCGCGCGGCGCAACCAGCTGAAGTTCGGCTTCGAGGCGAGCCCGATCCCGCTCTTTATGCTGAAAAACCTGGCGATCAGTGCGGCGATCATGGCGCTTTGCTACCTGCTGGCCTCCTACAAAGGCCTGCCGAACGTGCTGGTACTGATGTTTCTGCTGATCGCGGTCTACACCTTCATCACCAACCGCACGGTCATAGGCCGACGGATCTACGCGCTGGGCGGCAACGAGAAGGCCGCCAAGCTCTCGGGCGTCCAGACCTCACGCCTCACCTTCTACACCTTTGTGAACGTGGGCGTGCTCGCGGCGCTGGCTGGCCTGGTCTTCGCGGCCCGCCTGAACTCGGCCACGCCCAAGGCTGGCAATGGCTTCGAGCTCGATGTGATCGCGGCCTGCTTCATCGGCGGGGCCTCGGCCTCAGGCGGCGTCGGCACAGTGGTCGGCGCAGTGATCGGCGCCTTCGTGATGGGCGTGATGAATAATGGCATGTCGATCATTGGCGTGGGTGTGGACTGGCAGCAGGCGATCAAGGGCCTAGTGCTGCTGGCCGCAGTCTTCTTCGATGTGTACAACAAGAACAAGGGCTGAGCGCCAAGGAGCCACACCCATGAGCCGGCGAAACTACAGTATTGGCGTCGACTTCGGCACCGAGTCGGGCCGCGCGCTGCTGGTGGATGTCGCTGACGGCCAGGAGATCGCCACCGCCGTCCACGCCTACGCCAACGGTGTGATCGACGAGCGCCTCCCCGAGAGCGGCGTACGCCTGGAGCCCGATTGGGCGCTCCAGGACCCGAACGACTACCTTGAGGTCTTCAAGCAGGCCATCCCGGCCGTGCTCGCAGCGAGCGGCGTGGACCCCGCCGACGTGATTGGCATAGGCGTGGCCTTCACCGCCTGCACTATGCTGCCCACCACAGACGACGGCACGCCGCTCTGCTGCTTGCCCGAGTGGCGGGCCCAGCCCCACGCCTGGGTGAAGCTCTGGAAGCACCATGCCGCCCAGGACGAGGCAAACAGGCTGAATGCGATCGCGCGCACACGCGGCGAGCCCTGGCTCGACAGCTACGGCGGCAAGATCAGCGCCGAGTGGTTCTTCCCCAAAGCCTGGCAGATCCTCGACGAGGCGCCCGCGCTCTACGCCGCCGCCGACCGGCTGATCGAAGCTGCCGACTGGGTGGTCTGGCAGCTTACCGGCGTCGAGACGCGCAACGAGTGTACCGCCGGCTACAAAGCGATCTGGTCGCGGCGCGACGGCTTCCCATCGAACGCGTTCTTCAAGGCCCTCGACCCGCGCTTGGAGCGGATCGTTGACGAGAAGCTGCTGCGCACGCTCGCACCGCTTGGGGCACGGGCCGGTGGCCTCACCGAGCAGGCCGCGCGTTGGACCGGGCTCCGTCCAGGCACGCCGGTGGCCGTGGCGAACGTGGACGCCCACGTCACCCTGCCCGCCATTGGCAGCATCGAGCCGGGCACCATGGTGATGATCATGGGCACCAGCACCTGCGACGTGATGGTGGCCGCGCAGCAGCAGGAGCTGCCCGACGTGCCAGGCATGTGCGGCGTGGTAGACGGCGGGATTGTGCCTGGGATGCTCGGCTATGAAGCCGGCCAGAGTGGCGTCGGCGATATCTTCGCCTGGTTTGTGGAGCATGGCGTGCCGCCCGCGTACCATCAGGCGGCGCAGCGGCGCGGCCTCGGCCTGCACACGCTACTGGAGCAGGAGGCGGCCAAACTCAGGCCCGGCGAGAGCGGCCTGCTGGCCCTCGACTGGTGGAACGGCAACCGCTCCACGCTGGTGGATGTGGAGCTGGGCGGGCTGCTGCTGGGCATGACGCTGGCGACGACGGCGCCAGAGATCTACCGCGCCCTGATCGAGGCCACAGCCTTCGGCACACGCGAGATCATCGAGACGCTGAACGCCTCGGGTGTGCCCGTGCGGCGGCTGGTGGCGGCGGGCGGGCTGCCCGAGCGCAACCAGCTGCTCATGCAGATCTATGCCGATGTCACTGGCCACGAGATCGGCGTTGTGCGCAGCGCCCAGGCGCCGGCGCTCGGCGCGGCCATGCACGGCGCCGTCGCGGCGGGGGCGGCGGCAGGCGGCTACGCCGATATCGCCACAGCTGCCCGCCAGATGGGCGGCCTGCGGGCCGAGCGCTACACACCCATCGCGGCGCATAGCGCCGTGTACGACCGTCTCTACGCAGAGTACAAGCTACTCTACGACTACTTCGGGCGCGGGGCGAACGACGTGATGAAGCGGCTCAGGCAGCTGCGCGAGGAGCAGCACCCGGCCCACACGTAACCGAGGACAATAGGACGCCCCTTGTGGGCGTCCCGCCCCTTTTAGGAGTCCCTGCCCATGCTGGAAGCGCTCAAAACACAGCTCTGGAAGCTGCACCTGGAGCTGCCCAAGAACGGTTTGGTAAGCTGGACGGGCGGCAATGTCAGCGCCCGCGACCCGGAGACCAACCTGGTGGTGATCAAGCCCAGTGGCGTGATGTACGAGGATCTGCGCCCCGAGGATCATGTGGTTGTGGATCTGGAAGGAGCGATCATCGAGGGCAGCCTTGCACCCTCCTCCGACACCGCCAGCCACCTCTACATCTACCGTCATCGCCCAGAGCTCAACGGCATTGCCCACACTCACTCGCCCTACGCCACCGCCTTCGCCGCCCTTGGGCGGGCCATCCCCGTCTACCTCACCGCCATCGCCGACGAGTTCGGCGGGCCGATCCCCTGTGCTGGCTTCGCCCTGATTGGCGGCGAGGAGATCGGGCAGCAGGTGGTGGCGCATATCGGTAGCTCGCCCGCAGTGCTACTGAAGAACCACGGCGTCTTCACAGTCGGCGCGTCGGCCAGAGTCGCCGTCAAGGCCGCCGTAATGACGGAAGAGGTAGCACGCACGGTCTGGTACGCCCTGCAGCTCGGCACGCCCGACGAGATCGCCCCGGACGATGTCGCCCGGCTCCATCAGCGCTACATCAATGTCTACGGGCAGCGCTAAGGTGCAATGGCCGATAGCCGATAGCCGATCAGGCCTTTCATCTGATGGCTCGTAAGGGCGCCCCTTATGGCCGTCCCAGGCCACGCGTCTGATGGCTCGTAAGGGCGCCCCTTATGGCCGTCCCAGGCCACGCGTCTGATGGCTCGTAAGGGCGCCCCTTGTGGGCGCCCCGCTAGCCCCACCGCTTTGAAAGTGAGTCCCCAATGCAGATCGACCTCAAGCAGCTCGAAGTCTGGTTTGTGACCGGCAGCCAGCATCTGTATGGCCCGGACACCCTGGAGCATGTGGCTCAACACTCGGGGCAGATCGCCCAGGCCCTCGACGAAGCGGCCGCCATACCTGTGCGTGTCGTGTTTAAGTCGGTGCTCACAACCCCCGACGAGATCTTGCGCCTATGCCGCGAGGCGAACAACGCCGAGCGCTGTGTTGGCCTGATCACCTGGATGCACACCTTCTCGCCGGCCAAGATGTGGATCGCCGGTCTGCGGGCGCTGCAAAAGCCCCTGCTCCACCTGCACACGCAGTACAACCGCGACATCCCCTGGGCCGAGATCGACATGGACTTTATGAACCTGAACCAGGCCGCCCACGGCGACCGCGAGTTCGGCTTTATTGGCAGCCGCATGCGCCTAGAGCGCAAGGTGGTGGTGGGACACTGGCAGGATCTAACCGTGCAGGCCGGCGTAGGGGCATGGGCACGCGCGGCCAGCGCCTGGAACGACGCCCAGGGCGCCCGCTTCGCCCGCTTCGGCGACAACATGCGCGAGGTGGCCGTCACCGAGGGCGACAAAGTCAACGCGCAGATGCGCCTCGGCTACAGCGTGAGCGGCTACGGCGTGGGCGACCTGGTGCGCTTCGTGCGTGAGGTGAGCGATGCCGAGATCGACGCGCTGGTGCAGCTCTACGACAAGCAGTACGTGGTCGCCACGGCGCTGCGCGTGGGCGGCGAGCGACACACGTCGCTCCGCGAGGGCGCCCGGATCGAGCTGGGCCTGCGCTACTTTCTGGAGGATGGCGGCTTCAAGGGCTTTACCACCACGTTTGAAGATCTGCACGGCCTTGTCCAGCTGCCCGGCCTCGGCCCGCAGCGGCTGATGGCCGACGGCTACGGCTTTGCCGGCGAGGGCGACTGGAAGACGGCGGCCCTGGTGCGCGCCATGAAGGTGATGGGCGCAGGTCTGCCGGGCGGAACGTCGTTTATGGAGGACTACACTTACCACCTGAGCCCCGACGGCATGAAGGTGCTTGGCGCCCACATGCTGGAGATTTGCCCGAGCATCGCGGCAGAGCAGCCGAGACTGGAGGTACACCCGCTCGGCATCGGCGGCAAGGCCGATCCGGTGCGCCTGGTGTTCGACGCGAAGCGCGGCCCCGCCGTGAACGCCTCGGTGGTGGAGATGGGCAACCGCCTGCGCATGGTGGTGAGCGTGGTCGACGCCGTGCCAACCGACGCGCCCCTGCCGAAGCTGCCGGTGGCGCGCGCGCTCTGGGTGCCCCGGCCCAACCTGAAGACCTCTGCGGCGGCCTGGATCTACGCGGGCGGCGCGCACCACACCGGCTACAGCTACGACCTGACGGCGGAGCACCTGGCAGACTTCGCCGAGATGGCCGGCATGGAGTTTTTGCTGATCGACGAGCAGACAAGCGTGGCGGGCTTCAAGAAGGAGCTGCGCTGGAACGATCTGTACTACCATCTGGCGAAGGGGTTGTAGCGCATACGACGATCAGCCCGCTGGCGGACTCCGCAAAATCAGTTATCATACTGGCTCCACTCCCCGTGAGCTGAATTGATCCGAGCAATAAAGGAGACCCTCCATGCGTCCACGGTCACGCATGGCATTGTTCGCGCTGCTGCTGCTCCCGGTGCTCGCCCTGCTGTATCAAGGCCAGGTCGCCACCGTCGCAGCACAAGCTGGGGCGCGCTGCTTCCCCGAGACAGGTTTCTGCATCAGTGGCCGCATTCGCCAGTTCTGGGAGCAGAACGGTGGGCTGCCTGTGTTCGGTTTCCCGATCTCGCAGCAGGGGCCGTTTCAGAGGGCCGTACCAGGCCGTCGGCGCGACAATCACACTTGGGCCGCTCACCACGACCCGCGCCGCCTGCGACGACGGGCGCAATGGGCAAGAGGCGACCTACCTGCGCGCCTTGCAGGCGGCCAGCACGTGGCGCCGCGAGGGCGCCGAGCTGATCCTGTTCGACACAGGTGGCAACGAGGTGGCGCGCTTTGCCGCTGGGCTTTAAGCCCTCGCCCCCCAGCCCCCTCTCCCTGAACGGGCATAGCTTTACCCACATGTCGCCCGGCCCTCACCCCCAGCCCCTCTCCCTGAACGGGAGAGGGGAGCCGGAAGGCGTCCCAATGCGCTCGCAGGTTGGCACCCCTTCTCCCCTTGAGGGAGAAGGGGCTGGGGGATGAGGGCCAGCGAGCGCATCAGGACGCGATCCGCTACGTTCTGGGTAAAGCTATGCTGAACGGGAGAGGGGCCGGGGGTGAGGAGCCTACCCGCCCTACACCCCTGGCCGCAGCTGCTTAAAGCGACGGGCGGTCTCGGTGATCGCGACCTCGGTGGGCAGGCGCTCCATACTGGAGGCGCCAAAAAAGCCGACGACGCCGACGGTGCGCTCAAGCACGTAGGCGGCGTCTTCCGGCTCGGCGATCGGCCCGCCGTGGCAGAGCACAAGGATCTCTGGGTTGACGGCCTTGGCCGCGTCGTGCATCGCCTGGATGCGCGCGACGCACTCGTCCAGCGTGAGGGCAGTGCGCGCGCCGATCGCGCCCTTCGTGGTCAGGCCCATATGGGGAACAAGCACGTCGGCGCCGGCCTCGGCCATCGCCCGTGCATCCTCGGGGCCAAAGACATAGGGGCAGGTGAGCAGATCGAGCCGGTGCGCCTCGGCGATCAGCTCCACCTCCAGCGCATAGCCCATGCCGGTCTCCTC
>Ga0209591_10008781_pt1 | contig 10980 bp, 8 predicted proteins | sample MAT01_FD_187207 | JGI IMG/M metagenome (GOLD analysis project Ga0209591, IMG submission 187207) | Freshwater microbial communities from Lake Fryxell liftoff mats and glacier meltwater in Antarctica - MAT-01 (SPAdes) (version 2) | ecosystem: Environmental > Aquatic > Freshwater > Ice > Liftoff...
GGCAAATTGGGCATCCATGTGCTGGACAATGACGATCGCTGCCCGCAGATCTGGGGGAAAGCATTCCAGCAGAGTCACGAGGGCTTGGGGACCACCTGCGGAGGCTCCGATCGCAATCAGAGGCGGTTGGGGTTGGGAGTTAGGAGGAAAGAGAACTGGAGGAAATGAGGGGGGATAGTGGCGATCGGATTTACCAATGAGTTTGGCGATCGTGGCGATTTTTGCTAGTAATTTTGCTCCTCCGTTAGAGTTTTTCTGAGATGTTCCTGCTTTTCCAGTAGATTTTTCGCTTAATCCCAGAATGGGGGTATTCACAGCATCCAAAGCTCCGTAACCCATCGCTGTAAAAACCTTCCCTGCGTTACCATCAACACTAACAGTCACCATCAGAATTGCACAGGGAGAATGATTCATAATTTCCTTCGTAGCTTCTACCCCGTCCATGATGGGCATGATCAAATCCATCAAAATTAAATCTGGGGTGTCTACGGCGCATTTAGTAACGGCTTCCATGCCATTGGTAGCGACCCAAGCTAGCTCATAGCTAGGGACAGTGCTTAGTACCCGGCGCATAGCTTCTACGGCGATGGGGAGGTCGTTGGCGATCGCAATTCTCACAGGTTCAGGTTCTCCAAGTAAATATTTTTGTAAATTTCTATAAATCTCTGTAAATTAAGGCTCTACAAATTAAGGCTCTACAAATTAAGGCTCGCCAATTAAATCAATCACCGCATGGAGGAGAGTATTATCGTGGAAACTACTTTTGGTTAAATAATAATTAGCTCCAGCTTCCATGCCCCGCAAACGGTCTTCTTCCCGGTCTTTGTAAGAAACAATAATCACGGGCAGAGATTTCAAATTTGGGTTGCCTTTGATTTGATTGACTAGTTCGATACCATTCATCCGGGGCATATCTATGTCAGTGACGATGAGGTCATAAACTCCAGTTCGCACCGCATTCCAGCCATCAATTCCATTGACAGCAACTTCTACTTTATAACCTTTATTTTCCAAAATTTTTCGCTCCATTTCCCGAACAGTGATCGAGTCATCCACCACGAGGATTTTCCGAGTAGTTTGGGTCAGGGTTTGTACTTGTCGATCGCTGACCTGATCCAATTGACCACTGGTGAGGAGAGTCGTGATCGATCGCACCAAATCCTCCACATCCACAATCAACACTGGAGTACCATCATCCATCAACGCTGCCGCACTGATATCCCGGACTTTGCCCAAGCGGGGATCAAGGGGACGCACCACTAGCTCCCGTTCTCCGAGGAAGCGATCGACCACTAGCCCGTAGGCATTACCATAAGCTCCGGTTTCACTGACCACAATTACCGAAATTAAATCTGTGTCATTGATAACCGAGGGCAGTGTTAATACTTGAGCTGCTGAGATTAAGCCAATGTGTCTTTCGGTTTTAATAGCTAGATGGGAAACTGAATTCTTAGTTAGATTCTTAGTTAGATTCATCGCTGAATTTTTACTTGAATTTTTACTTGCGTTGGTAGCCGCACCAGCACTAGTTGCTGATCGATCGGTGAAGTATTGGCGATTTTCCATCACATGAATCTCGGCTCTGGTTAACTGAACGACTCGATCGATCCGGGTCAAGGGAAAAGCGTAGGGTTCCCCCGCGATCTCGACTAGAAGCGTCCGCATAACTGAAAGCGTTAAGGGTAACTGGAGATGAAAACTCATACCTAGCCCCGGATAGGACACTGCCCGGAGAGTTCCCCCCACCTGCTGCACCATGCTTTGGGCAATATCCAACCCCACACCCCGCCCCGAAATTTCTGTTACGGTCTTGGCAGTGGAAAATCCCGGCAGAAACAAAAATTCGAGGATCTCTGCTTCACTAAGTTGGACTGCCATCTGGGGAGTGGCTAACTGCCGACTAATCACTTTTTGACGGAGTTCTTCTAGATCAACACCCCGCCCATCATCACTAATCGTCAGAGACAACATCCCTGCCCGGTGTCCAGCTTCAATCCGAATCGTCCCCTCTGGAGATTTACCTACGGCAATTCGTTCGGCGGGGGTTTCAAGGCCGTGGTCGATCGCATTCCGGAGAAGATGGGTGAGGGGAGCTTCTAACCGTTCTAGAATATCTCGGTCTACTTCCGTAGCTTTGCCCAAAATCTCAAACCGGACTTGTTTGCCTAGCTGCCGGGCAATATCTCGCATCATCCGGGGAAATCCTTGGACTCCATCCCCCAAGGGAGCCATGTGGCTGGCAACAACTTCTCGGTAGAGGCGATCGGCTAGATTCCCAGACCGACGAGCATACAATTCCACCTCACTCAGTCGATCGAGCAAAAATTCCTGACAGGCTCCGGCTTGATCCCTTGCTGCTTTAATTTGCGCTAGTTGGTTTGGTTCTAAATTCTTGCCGCCCAAGGATGTTTGTAATTTATCCAACAGGGAAGCTAGTTCGGTTTGTTGCTTTTTAAGTTGGAGTAGAGAATCTGCAAAGGGACGTAACCAGTTGGTTTCTACCAAGGTTTCCCCCGCCAGCCCCATTAAACGGTTGAGGTTATCTGCCCGGACTCGGATCATCCTGTCTAAGCTGGAATTGGGGGCAATGGCAGAATCTTGATTTTTCTTGAGCAGGTCTGATTGAGGATTGATTGGGGGAATAGCTATTGGAGAATTTATAGGTGGATTTATTGGAGAATTTATAGATGGATTTATAGGTGGATTATCTGGCGAACTGTCTGATGATCGAGACGAACTAGCAAAATCTGGAGTAACTTCTGAATTAGTAGAATTAGCCTCAGGAGCATAGTTAGGGGTAATCTCTAGAGTGATTTTTGGCAGAACTTCTGGAGTAATTTCAAGAAGAGGTTCGGGGATAATCTCTGGAAAAACTTCTGGAAAAACTTCTGGGTTTGGTAACTTTAGGGGCGTAAGCGGGTGATCGATCGAGGTATTAGAACTAGTTGGATTAGTTAGATTAGTTGGATTAGTTAGAGAGGGATGGAGAATTTGGGCGATCGCTGTCATCACTGCGGGGGTATCGGCAGGAAATAGTCCCTGTTCTAGGTCGATGGGGGGAATTTGGGTGATGGCAAGTAATTGATCTACTCCCCGGAGCAGAGCATCGATTTCTGGTGAACCGAGGGTGACTTTTCCCTGTTGGGCAGCCACAAAACAATCTTCCATCACATAGGCAATTTCCACCGCCGCATTTACCTGAACAATCCGGGCAGCTCCTTTCACCGAATGGGCGGCTCGCATCAGGGCAGCAAGATTTTCCACCACATTGGCATTAGTTTCTAGGGCAAGGAGACCATCACTTAAGATTGCGGTCTGGGTTTCGACTTCCATGCGAAATAAATCAAACATGGAAAAATTACTGAGATCCTGTCCATTCATAAGTTAGAGTGTCAGATTAAAGTACCCGCCGATTTAGGGTATGAAACAATAGCTCATCATCTAGATAGTTCACATGATATCTAGCTTGGTTTGTTTGCCAATCAAAAACTCCTTGAGTGTAGCTGTGGGCTGCCTTGGAGATTACCACTGGAGCAGGGCGCAGGGCTTGTACAGAAAAGTGTTGGACTCCATAGATTTCATCCACCGGAAAAACCCAGAGGCTACCTTCTCGCTCTACCACCACCAGACGTTGATAAACTAAGTGGTTAATTTTTTGGCTGGGTTGATTAGTTTGGGAGATAGTTTTAGAAATAGTTTTAGAGATAGTTTTAGAGATAGCTGAGGAGCCGTGGGGAGAGATGATCTTAGCCCCGGTTTTTGCCGTAACTCCTGAGTTGACCTCTAATCCAGTTTCTAAGCCAAGGAGATGATGTAGGGAAATACAAAGCTGAAGTTCGCCCCGGATACTCACTATCCCCAAGAAAACCTCACTGCTCCGGTGGGGTAAAGTCCGCACGACACTAGGTTCAGTGATTTCCTTAAAAATACTTGCCTTGAGGGCTAACCATTCTTTCTGCAAGCGAAAAACCACCACAGATAAAACTTTATTAGTGAGGGTCTTTCCTTTGGAGACTACGAGGGAATTTTCTGCCCCGGCAATTTCTTGTTTATTAGTAGTGGTATTGCCAGCGATCGCTCCCTTAGTATTTTCTATATTTTCTGTAGTTTCAGCTAACAATTTAGTCCATTCTTGCTGATAACCGGAGGGGGGTTGTCGATCGAGCAGTTGCCGACCACCTTGGGAATAGACATCACAGTTACGGCAATGAATCACCGCGGTTAATTCCGGACAGGTTCGATCGCCCTTCACCCCGATCGTGTTCCAGCAGCTTTGAGAATTACTTTGTGACCTAGGTATAGAAAGATTCATAGGTTGATTTAGATACTTACAAGCTTATACAAAAACTTACACTAAGCCTCTTGGACTTTGAAACCAGCTACTTCCCGGCGGAGATTTTGGGCAGCTTCGTTGAGTTGCTCGATCGCACTATTGGTTTCTCGTAAAGCACTAGCAGTTTGCAGAGAAGATTCACTAAGCTGGCGCATGGCTTCGCTGATCTGCTGAGTTCCCTGGGCTTGAGCTTCCATACCCTGATTCACGAAAGTAAACTGGGGGCCCAGAGCCTGTACTTGCTCAATGATAACCGTTAGCTGATCACTAGTTTTCTGGACATCACCCACGCCCTGATCCACTTCCCGGCTAAATTTATCCATTTCCATCACCCCCGTAGACACCGCCCCCTGCATTTCCTTCACCATCTGCTCAATATCTAATGTAGCAATGGCAGCCTGATCTGCTAATCTTCTAATTTCCCTTGCTACCACCGCAAAACCTAAACCATACTCCCCAGCTTTCTCGGCTTCGATCGCCGCATTCAAAGATAACAAATTAGTCTGATCCGCTACTTTGGTAATCGTCGCCACCACGCCATTGATATTATTTGCTTTCTCACTGATAATGCCCAACTTGGTCGAAATTGAATCTGTCGCCGCCGCCAACTGCCGCATCGTAGTTTCCATTCTGCCGAGGTCTTTTTTGCCCCCGTCTGCCGCCTTATTACCCACCTCGATCATCTCTACTACTACCAGCATGGTTTTTACCAGTTCATTAGTAGTTGCCGAAATTTCCCGTGTCGTTGCCACCACTTCATTTGTCGAAGCCACCTGCTCGGTCATTGTCGCTTCTAATTGTTTTCCAGAAGCCGCTATTTGGGTAGAAGAAGTAGTAACTTGAATCCCTGAATGTTGGACTTGACGAATCAAAGCATTGAGGCTTTGTACCATATTTTTCAGGGCTGTAAATAACCTGCCAATATCATCATTACTACTAGCATCTAATTTTGTAGTCAGATCTCCCGTAGAAACTTGTTCCGCAGCTTTTACAGCTTCTTCTAAAGCCCGGCGGAGAGTATTAGCAATGACAACAGATACAATAACAGAGACTAATATAATAACTATAATACTGCCCCAGCTTGTATAGTTGAGAAAAGATTGAGCTTTTATAGAGTCTTCTTTTCTTTTAATTAAAATCTGATCCTCTATAGCATTCATTTCATCTAATTTAAGTTTAAGCTCATTCATGTTTGTTCTATTAACCGGATCTAAGAACCTAGCTCTAACTTCATCGTCTCTATTAGCTTTTTTTAACATTGTGGCATTATTGATAGATGCCAATCTTTCTTGCACTAATGGTCTGATTTTTGATAATCTTTGAAGTTGTAATGGATCAATAATTACTTGTTCTAGCTGTATAAAAATTTTGTTGACTTCTTCATCTAATTTAACTGATTCATTTAAGTAGCTTTGATCCCCAGAAATTATAAAGGCTCGGTTTTCACTTTGGGCGGTTAAAATTAGATTTTCTAACTTTTCAATATCTGCTTTAATTTGGTAAGTAAGAGATAATTGCTTAATTGATTCTACTAAAGTATCACTGGTTGATTTTGAAATCAAACTAGTAACCAGAGTAACGATCACAACAATACCAAAACCTAGGGGAACTAACTGATTAATTTTCAATCCTTGCTTCATATACTTTTGTTGGGAGAATAATTTTCATCTATTTTTGGAGTCTTTGGACTCTTTGCCAAATTACGGCGGCTCGATTTAGATCACCCTGTTCTTCCTTGATTAATGCTAAGTGTACCAGAGCTTCTTCTAAATGAGGATTAAGATAAATAGCCCTTTCAAAGTTTAACTCTGCTTTCTCTAGTTGTCCTTGGGCTTGATGGAGTTCCCCTAGCAAATAATGAGCCTCAGCACTAGCACGGTTTCCTTGCAGATAGGCTTTACAGGCTGTAATTGCTTTATCTAGTTGTCCTCGATCGGCTAAATCTCTAGCACTAGCTAAGGCGTTTATAAGGATGTTTTGTGAAGATTCTTGGAGTAGTTCTTGAAATAATTTTTCCGGGATATTTGTAGCATGATGTTTCTGACTAGATTGAGGTTTAGATTTAGACAGGAACGGTGGTTGATCGCCCACAATTTCAGAAGCAATTTTAGGAATAGTTTTAGGAATGGTTTTTGGGGGCGGGGAGGAAAAAGAAGCAGGAGATGTATTTGTGAGGGGAAATTTGACAGGAAGTTGAGGGTTAATTTTTTGGTAGGCAAAGGCGAGGGGATGGGGGATCGAAGTAAATTTGGGAGAAGTTGAGATTTGCCCTGTTTCCGAGTGACCGACAAAGAGTAAGCCCAAGGGTTTGAGGAGGTAATGGAGATGCTCGATCGTTCTGTTTCTTGCCATCAGATCAAAATAAATTAAAACATTCCGACAAAAGATCACATCATAAAAACCCTGCTGCGAAGAGAGGTTTGGGTCTAAATTTAGGTTTAATAAGTTGCTCTGCTGAAAATTAACAGTAGAAGCGATCGACTCCTTTAGTTTGTAATTGCTGCCCACGGGATGAAAATAGCTCTCACGAAAGGTATTAATTTTCCCCCGGAAAGAATTAGGGCTGTAAAGGGCTTGGCGGGCTTTTGTCAGGGCAACTTTACTAATATCTAGGGCATCAATCCGAAAGTTATGAATAGATAGCCCCGCCTCTAGGAGAGTGATGGCGATCGAGTAGGGTTCTTCCCCCGTGGCACAGGGCGCACTGAGAATGTTAAATACTCTGGAAGGATTAGTTCGCCATAGGGCTTTAATATACTCCCCTAGATAATTAAAGGGTTCCCGGTCACGAAAAAACCAAGTTTCTGGCACCACTACCGCCTCGATTAAGGCTTCTAACTCCACAGAATTACCGACAAGGTGGCTGTAATAGGTGGCTAAATCGTGGAGGCCCAAAGCCCGACAACGCTGCTCTACGGCTCCGGTAATCACCTGAGAGCCAAGGGAGTTTGCCTCTAGTCCGATTGATCGTCTCAACAGAGCTTCAATGGCGGTCTCTTGATTTTGGCGGTCTTGATATTTGTCTTGATAGTTATGATCTGACACTTGTTTAATTATTCACTTAATTATTCAGTGGCTGCGAGGAGGGCGATCGAGGACACTCCTGATAATAAATGTTCAATCTGAATTAACTGAATCATTCCCTGATCATCTGTAATTATTTTGCCCAAATAAGGTGCTGTATCTATCCTGATTGCTTTTTCTTTAAGATCATTTACTGATACATCTAGAGTTGTGGTCACTCGTTCCGCCCGTAATCCTAGTAGGTGTGAGGTAGGCGAACTGATCTGTTCAGTAACTGGGTTATTTTGAGTATCTTGGTTGATCGAGTTAGTTGGGTTAGTTGGGTTAATTGAGTTAATTGAGTTAGTTGGGTTAATTGGGTCGATCAAGTTAATCGGGTTAATTGATTTAATTGGGTTAATTGAGTTAGTTGAGTTAGCTTGACTCTTGACCAAAATAATCCGGGTACTCAGCAGATTTGGACAGGCTTTCCCTTGGATTAGGTAGCTGAGATCCAGTACAGGAATGATTTGTCCTTGATAGTTGAATAATCCAGAAATATACTCTGGGGCATGGTTAATTTCTTTGAGGAGTAAGTTGGGAAATACCTGCACTACCCGCTCACTCTCTAGGGCATAACGTTCTTGACCCACATGAAATAGCAATAGCAACATGAAATTACCGATTTGGGTATGAATTAAGTTAAGTAGTTGCCCCTGATCTGGAAAGCACTAATCTGGGAGAAAGGCGATCGAGTACCTGTCGGAGGACGATCGCTGTCCAGTCAATATCCGCCACCGTGGTTTGTTTACCGAGGGTGAGACGAATCCCGCCGAGGGCTTCCTGCTCTGTGTAACCCATTGCCAGGAGAACAGGACTAGGCATAGTTTTCCCGCTATGACAGGCAGAGCCAGAACTAATGCCAATCCCGGCTAGGTTCAACTGCCGGACTAGGGTTTTCCCGGTAATCTCTGGTCGATCGCTCAGGAAAGTAAAACTGACATGGTGAGGCAGACGTTTCTGTAGAGGCCCGGTGGTGATTAATCGAGGTATTCCTGCAAGCTGGGTAAATAATCTGTCCCGGAGTTTTTCTAACCGACACATTTCTGTGGGTAATTCTTCCGCCGCCAATTCCGCCGCAATACCAAACCCCGCAATAATCGGTACAGCTTGGGTTCCCGATCGCAACTGATTTTCTTGACCGCCCCCAAAGAGGAGAGGAACTAGGGCAGAGTTTGCATTGGTCGAGTTGGTAATGGTTATATTCCTGATCTGAGATGTGGGAGATTTGACATACAATGCTCCTGTACCTTGGGGCCCGTAGAGCTTATGGCTAGATAGAGAAAGGAAATCTACAGGGATTTTTTGGACATCGAGGGGATAACGTCCGGCGACTTGGACGGCATCGGTGTGAAACAGAATGCCATGACGTTGGGCGATCGCACACAATTCTGCTATAGGTTGAAGAGTTCCTACTTCACTCTGCCCGTAGATAATCGATACTAAAACCGTGTTTGGCTGAATTGCTCGCTCCAACTCTGCGGGATCAACTTGCCCTTGTCGATCGACCCCCAGCTTTGTTACTTCCCAGCCCCGACTTTCTAGCCAACTAGCAGGTTGAGAAATGGCTGAATGTTCTACCTGAGAAATGATCAAATGTTGGGGAGTAGCGTATTGATGGGCAACTCCGAAAATGGCGAGGTTGTTTGCCTCAGTACCACCGGAAGTGAAGACGATCGATTCTGGATCTACCGCATGAATTAACCCCGCCACCTGCATTCTGGCAGTTTCGATCACCGTGGCGGATCGCTGTCCCCACTCGTGCAGACTAGAAGGATTGCCCCAATAGCTAGTCATCACCTGCTGGAGGAGGTCGATCGCTTCCGGGCGGGTGGGAGTGGTGGCACTGTGGTCGAGGTAAATTTGCATAGTTTTTTCCTTCCTAACCTTAAGAATAACTCGAAATAAACCCCAGTAATTACCAGTAACTAGATAAGTTCATCAGAATCTAAGCCAAGCGATCGCATCCGTGCCAATAACAAATCTATCTGTTCCTGAGTAGCGTTAGCTCGTTGCTTCTCCATCTCCGCCCGTTGACTTTCTAGATTGAGCCGTTCCTCAATGCTGAGATAGCGATCGCCCCTTTGATCAAACCAACTTAATATTTCTCGCTGGAAACGATCAATCGGCAACACGCAACTACCAATCCCCAAGCCAATCTCTGGCAGCCAAAAAGGCTCTTCCCCAGACTGGAGTTGATAGTTTCCCTCAATTAACTTATAAACTTCCAAGGGTAAATGCTTGTCTCTTTGGTAGAAGTGAGGATTATAAATTACGTAGTAAGTCACTCCCAATCGGCGATAAATCTCTAGTTTCTGGTCGTACTCTTTACCGTAGGTCTGGGAAACTACCTCTAGAACCAAGATGGGGACAATATCCTGCTCTTCCCATGTTATATAGCTGCCCCGTGATTTGCCTCCTTTGCGCCGCTCGACTCCCAAGCTCAAGAAACCATCAGGAACCACGGGGATTCTCGGATTCAATCCCGTCGTGTGGTACACCCCCATATCCACGGCAAAGTACCAGTCGTCTCGATCGCTCCATAGATTTTCTAGCAAAAACAAAAGAAAGTTCGGCAGAAAGTTTTGGTCTTCATTATCCACAGGCGTATCATCGGAGTCTGGTAATTCGTCGCTGGTGGGTAGCTGTTGGCGGGTGATATTCAGCATCGGCAAACCCTTAGTGGTTGATTTAGTGGTTGATTGAGTAATTAATTCAGGAGTTGATTGGTTACATTATTTGCTTCCGTTCCCATTATAAATCTATCTAAATCTAGGAGTATCCCTGATCTAATTTTGGGGCAATTTTTGAGGCAACGGGGGGACGATCGCTCATATCTAAAACAAGTCTTAGACAAGGCTGAACACAAAATTTGAGCTAAATATTAAAATAATTGTCAAACCCCTTTACAAAAATTAATAATGCTGTTACATTAGTTTACATAGAGATTTGCAAGTAAAGATTTTTACCAAAATTCAACCAAAACTTCAAGGAGCTACTTATATGTCTAGAGGCATAATCGTTGACGAACAAGGCAAGCTAAACAACTTTGCGATCGAACCCGAAGTGTATGTACAGGAATCTGTAGAAGTAGGTTTTACTCCCAAGGCAGAAACCCTCAACGGTCGCCTTGCAATGATTGGCTTTGTCTCTCTACTAATCCTTGAAGTGGTTACAGGTCACGGTGTCATCGGTTTCATTAGCAGCCTGTAATCTTTGATAGATAGGTATCGATCGACTCGTCGGCGCTATAGACTTGAGTGGAAGCTACGGGAATAGTTCATCAACTCCAGATTTATAAATTTTACCGACATCATATTTTTTAAAAATTAATTGGGCTAATCAGGGAGGTAGTGGGCTGCTACTTCTCTTATTTTTTTAGAGTCATTATTTCAAAGCCACGATTTCATCCCATTAATTCAGCATCAAAGTGTCATACCTAGTACATGCGTTCATAAAGATATAGCTCTTGAAGAAGACTTTGAGCAGAAGTGTTGAAAGATAGCTTCATATGGAAAAAAAGGGGACAAAATATAGTAATCTGTCCCCTAGAAAATAAAAAATAGTAATGTCATGATATCTTC
>Ga0209591_10008782_pt1 | contig 10977 bp, 7 predicted proteins | sample MAT01_FD_187207 | JGI IMG/M metagenome (GOLD analysis project Ga0209591, IMG submission 187207) | Freshwater microbial communities from Lake Fryxell liftoff mats and glacier meltwater in Antarctica - MAT-01 (SPAdes) (version 2) | ecosystem: Environmental > Aquatic > Freshwater > Ice > Liftoff...
CGCGCGGGCGAGCTCGCCGCCGACGACCTGCGTCACGCCCAGCAGGCGCTGGCCGAGATCACGGGCGATTTCAGCAGCGACGATCTGCTGGGCGAGATATTCGGCAAGTTCTGCATCGGCAAGTAGCAGCGCGCCAAGCGCGACCGCCATCGTTCGCCCCCGCGCTGCTCCGTTTCGGTTTGCATGCGCATGATGATCGCGCTGGTTTCATTGCCCTCGCGGGTGCCGTCCGCGCGCTCGTAGATGTCGTCGAAGACGTCGTTGGCATTTCCGGTGACCTTCTGGCCGGCGTGCAAGTCAGGCACGTCGAAGGGTTCGTAGGACAGCACGCCCTCGATCTTGTCGTCGTTGCATCGCGACACCTCGACCCACATCCACTCGGTGCCGCCTTCAGCTGTGGCAAAAGGCAATTTCACGGGATGAGCTCACCCGGCGCGACGCCGCGCTGGATCGCAGCGCGCAACATCGGCAATTTCTTGCGCGCGCTCTGGCTGGCAGCCTCCAGCGCGTCGTTGTGCCGCACCCGCATCACCGCATCGCTCCAGCCGAACATCGCACTGACCGCGGCATCCTGGCGGGCGAACTCGTCAGGACCCTCGTAGCCGCCAAAGCGGATCGCCAGCAGGGTGTTGGGATTGTCGCCCTCCTCGACCGGGGTTTCGATCAGGCGTAACTCCGCGCGCCCGCTGGCATTCGACATGCTCTCGCCCAGCGCAGCCTCGCGCACTGCAGGATCGGCGACCTGTGCGAGATCGAGCGCGAAACTGCCGTCGGGCGCTGGTCGCTGACCCTCCAGCATGCGCTGCGCCGTGGCGTTGATCATCCACACCAGCTGCGTACCCTTGGTCGCCGCGAGTTCATCGATCACCAGGTCGGGCAGGCCGAATTTGCCCATGCCGACCGTGACGGCGCGGATCCAGTCGCCATCGCGATATGCATGCACGGCCACGTGGTTCATGACAATCGGCCGTGCCTGCGCCTGCTTGTCCAGACGTTCGCGGCGCCAGCGCTGCGGACCGATCACGCCGCGGAACGACACATCGTAGGCAAAGCCCTCATGTGCCTCGACCAAAGCGCTGACCAGCGCGTCGGCGTTCGCCAGCGCAGTGAACGCCACGGCGCGCGGGTGTGCGAAGTCCAATGCCAGCACCTGATTGCTGCGACCCAGTGCGGTTGCCTGGGTTTCGTCAATGCCGCGGCGTAAGTACTGCAGGTCCCCGCGGTCCGGCGGCCGCGCGTCGCCGCGCACGTCACTGATCCAGGTTGCCTTCACGACGGCGTCGTGGAGAGTCTCGGGCAGCGCTGCGACTTGGCGCAGCGGGCTCCCGGCCAGCTGCGCGTGACGCGCCAAGTCCGCCAGCACCAGCGCTTGATCCACATCCGCAAAATAAACCAGATAGCTGAACCTTATGCTTGGGCCGTCCAATGCGTCGGCGTTTGCCGACCATCCGACCGGGAGCCACGCGATGGCAAATGCGAGCACAACAGCGCAGCGTCGGCGAATCGTAGGCATAGTGCGTCCGATTGGCACCTATAGGTCAAGCGAGAACACCGGACGCGCTCGGGGCCGCTGCAGTGCCCGGCCCGTCCACCACGCAGCACCTTGATGTCCTGAAAGCGAAACTGATCTGGCTTTGTCGGCCGCGTTGTTGCCGATCGCCGCGCAGGCTATCGATCAGTTGCAGACATAGTCGCCGTTTGCATCCTTAAGACACAGGTCGGGCGGACCCTGCGTGTCCCACAGCTCTGCCAGTCCGACCTTGCGCGCGAATTCGGCGAATTCGGGCGAGGTCCGCGCCTGACGGCCGTAAGGACCCCATAGCAAGGCGATGAACATTGGACTGGCGAGCGCGTGTTCCTGCGCCAGGTCCAGCGCACGCGAGGTGTCGCCGAGGCGCGCGAGCACATAGGGCACGATGCCATCGATCACCGCGGGACCGGTCGCGAGGTACGCATCGATCCGTCGCCGTGTCTCGGCGGCTGCCTTGGCGTTCCCGTACGCGGCTTGTGCGAACAGCTCCGCGGTGCCGGGCGCGAAGGCGCTGAACAGCGGATCGAGACCCGAGGCCAGCAGCCTCTCGGCCTGCACCTTGTCGCCGCGGGCATCTGCGACTTCCGATAGTCCCATGTCGGCGAACACCAGGCCTGCCTCGGCTGCGCGCGTGAGCAGCCGCTCCGCACTGTCCTGGTCGCCCATTTCGGAATAGCCCATGCCCCGCCACAGCAAGGCAGCCGGCAACATCGGATCGCGCTCCAGCGCGCGGTCGATGCTGGCATTGCCCAGCCGCAGGTAGCCGGTGGTGAACAAGGTAGTTCCGAACCAGAAATTGGTGGTGATATCGGTAGCGTCGAGCGCGAGTGCGCGCTCGAACGACTCGCGCTCGGGCGCGTACATCCGGCGCGCACCGAGGGCTTTGGCGAGCGCAGCATGCGGCTCGGCAAGCGTCGGATCGAGCGCCATCGCCCGATCCGCATGCTTGCGGGTGGCAGCTTCTGCGAGCAGGAAATCGATCTGCCCGTACTCGGCAGAGATCGAATACAGCGCTGCCAGGCGGGCATGGGCACGCGCGAACCCCGGATCGAGCGCGATCGCCTCCTCCAGTTGCGCGATCCCTTGTCGAAAGCGCGCCCCATCGCGTCGATTGAAGATCGAGGTCGCCTGCAGGTACAAGGCATAGGCCTGTGGATTTCGCGTCGATACCGGCACCAGTCGTTCCTGCTGGCCGCTGCCAAGCACGACTTTCAGCTCATCGGTGATCGCGCGCGCGATCGATTCCTGCAGGTCGAATACGTCGCGGATGTCGCCGTCATAGGTTTTCGACCACAGGTGGAATCCGTCCTTGACCTGGATCAGCTGCGCGGTGATGCGGACGCGATCGCCCTGTCTGCGCACCGCGCCTTCGAGGATGTGCGCAACTCCGAGAATGCCGCCAATGACGGAGAGCTGCTCGTTCTTGCCCTTGAAATAGAACGACGAAGTACGGCCCGCGACTTTGAGATCCTTCACCTGCGCCAGTGCGTTGAGGATTTCTTCCGCGATGCCGTCGGCGAAGTACTCATTGCTGCGGTCGGCGCTGAGGTCGGCGAACGCGAGCACCGCGATGGATTTGGACACGGGTGCGGCAGACGGCGTCGCCAGCGCGGGCGCGCCACCGACAGGTACAACGAGCGGTGCTAGGCCCGTCTCGCGCGTCGATGCGGTCTGCGTCGCTGTCTCGCTGGCGCCAGAATTGGCCCAGCGCTCGGCGACCAGCAGGACAATCGCACCCGCCAGGCAGATCAGGATCAGCCGATCCATGCGTCGGGAAGTCTGCGGCGCCGGCGATGTGGCAGGCGCGGCACCATCGTCGCGCCGAAGGCCCTCGGGCGTGAGCTCGAACAACCACGAAACCACCAGTACGGGTGCCAGTCCCAGTACCAGCAGCGCCACGATCGCGCGCAGGATCCAGTCCGGCACGTCGAACACCGGCAGCACCGTCGCCACCACCTGCACCACCAGCCAGGCGCCGACGAGGTACAACCCGGCCATGCGGATCACATTGCGGCGCTTGAGTTCGGCGATCAGGCGCATTCATCACTCGCAGCGGTAGGCACAGACAAAAGCTCGCGGCAGAAATCCGGCCGGCCGCGCGCATCCCGGTATCGAATCGGACACTCCGGCTATCAACGACGCAACCGCGAGCTTGGGCTTGATGGTCCGGGTTTCCGCTCGCTGGAGCAACATCGTGATGCCGTGGTTGCAGCAGCTCGGCTGCTGACGTGCATCGCAGGGGTGAGAATGACAGACATCCGCGGGCTGTCGACGTCGCCCGGCACCCGACCAGTGCAAGGTCGCAGCTCAGGACAGGACCAGCTCAGGACAGGACAGGCAGCAGTTGGCCTGTGCCGACAGCAACCACCAGCAACGCCCGTCCCGTTCATCGTGGCAGGCGTTGTGGATTGCCGGGCATCACCGCGCGTCCAGTGGGTGCACCACGCCGTGGCAACGTAAGCTGGTTGGCGGGCGGCGCGTGCCGTCCGGGTTTCTCGGGGGAGGAGCCCCATCATGATGCCCTTGGTTCAACGGTCCGTGCGCATCGTCGCCCTGCTCACGGCAGGTCCATCGGTCGCCGCCACGCTGACCGGCGTGGTCACCCGCGCCGACAACGGCAGTCCCGTTGCAGGCGCGAGGGTGCTCGCGGCGGTGGCAGACCCCTTCTCGATCGCGGTATTCGGCGTCACTGGCGCCGGTGGCACCTTTACGCTCACCGTCCCGGCGGGGACGTAGGTGATCTCCGCCCGGCGCGAGGACCTGCTGGCCGAACGTGGACGCGGCGCTGGCGCCGCGCCCGGGATCGCTTGTGCCGCGACGATTGTTTCTCAACCGCTGCGCGTCGACCTGCGTCGTCACCCGCGGCGTCGACGATTCCCGGTTCGACCGGTCCTCGATCGTGCCGGGTACGCAGACGCTGACCGGCTACCGCGGCGGCGATGCAGGGTTCGCGGCCCTGACCGGCTGCGTGCGCGCGGCGTTCCAGCGCTACAACGTCGAGGTCACGACCAGCGACCCCGGCAACCTGCCGCACTTCGAGGTAATGGTGGGCGGAAATCCGTCGAACCTGGGCTTCAGCCAGGGCGTGCTTGGCTTAGCGCCGTGGGCCGGCGGCGGGCTGATCGCCAATCCAATCGCCTTCGTGTTCTCGCAAGCCCACGGCAACGATCCGTTCGAGGTGTGCGGGACGGCATCCCACGAGGGCGGCCACCTGATGGGGCTCGAACATGAAATCCTCGCCGACGACTACATGAGTTACCTCGACTCGACGCAGAAGCTGTTCGTCGACGCCGATGCGAACTGCGGCGAGTTCCCACCACGGCCGTGCGATTTTGGTGGTAACCAGCAGAACTCTTTCAGGCGTCTGGGTCTGACCGTCGGAGTCACGCCGCAGGTCTTCGCCAACGGCTTCGAACCGGCGCCGGCGGCGGCGATTCTGCGCCGTACCAACGCGCCGACCCAGCCGTTCACCTGCGCCACCGACACCTCGAAGATCTCCCTGCCACCATCGATCTACCGCACTCCCAGCGGTCCCGCTCGACGCGCAGAGAATGATGTGCCGGGCGACTTCGGGCAGATCGCTCTGCGGCTGTCGCGACAGGCCAGGCCGTGTCGGCGAGGCCGGCGCTGCCACCATCGGTTGGCACCTGCTCCGTTGCGGGAGATTTCCGATCTTCCGGGCAAGTGAACCCGAGCCTGATCGGGCGCACAGTTAGACTTGGCCGTGGACATGCTGGATCAGTCCCTGAATGTCGGCAGTGAACCTGCCCCCGTGCTTGCCGCCCTCCACCGCGTCCTTGGCCCATGACCAATCTGCAAACCCCGCAACAGCGACGCGACCGCGTTCAGATGTGGGTCTTCTTCGGCATTGCCTTGCTGGTGATCGCGGCGGGCTTCGGCCTGCGTGATCCGTGGCCGGCCGATGAGCCGCGTTTCGTGCTGGTCGCCCAGCAGATGATCGACAGCGGCGACTGGTGGTTTCCGCGCCGTGGCCACGAGCTGTATCCGGACAAGCCGCCGCTGTTCATGTGGCTGCTGGCCTTGGCTTACCAGGCTACAGGCAGTGTGCGATGGAGCTTCCTGCTGCCTTCGCTGCTGGCCTCGATGGCGACGCTGTGGCTGACCTACGACCTCGGTCGCCGGCTGTGGACACCCCGCGCGGGGCTCTGGGCTGCCGTGGCCGTGCTGGTGGTTCCGGCATTCGTCTACCAGGCCAAGCGGGCCCAGATCGACCCGGTGCTGGTCGGCCTGACTACCTTGGCGCTTTACGGGATGTTGCGGCATCTGCTGCTGGGCCCGGCCTGGCGATGGTTCGGCATCGGCGCGTTCGCCGCGGGCCTGGGTGTGGTGGCCAAGGGCGTGGGCTTCCTGCCGCTGTTCGCGCTGCTGCCATTCGCGCTGATGCGCGGGCGCGGTTGGAGCGGCGTGGCGCCGCTGGGCTTCGGCAATGCCTGGCGATGGACGCTCGCAGTGTCGATGTTTTTCGTCGCCATCCTGCTGTGGTTCCTGCCGATGCTGCTGATGGCGCTCAACGACGGCGACCCCGCGCACCGCGCCTACCTCGACAACCTGTTGTTCAAGCAGACCGTGACGCGCTATGCCGATGCCTGGCACCACCACGAGCCGGCCTGGTACTTCCTGCAGGTGATCGTCCTGTTCTGGGCGCCGTTCTCGATCGCCCTCGCGTGGCTGTGGACGCCTTGGCGGGCCGCCTGGATCGCGCGCGATGCCCGCGTGTGGCTGCCGCTGATCTGGGCCTTGCTGGTGATCGTGTTCTTTACCGGCAGCACCGGCAAGCGCGACATGTACATCCTGCCAGCGCTGCCCGCGTTCGCCTTGGCTGCGGCGCCCTACCTCGAGGCGATCTCGCAACGGCGGGGCTTCCGAATCGCCTTGGCCGTGTACACCGCAGGCCTTGGCGCGGTGCTGGTTTTGGGCGGGCTGTCCGCGCTGTTTGCCGAGCCACGCTTCGCGCTGCGTGTTGTGGCTGAACGCGGCCTCGGCCCGGAAGCGGTCTGGCTGTGGGCGATGCTGGTGGCGGTCGGCTCGGTGGGGGTGTTGGGGGTGGCAGCGGGTGGCTTGCGCCATGTGTTGACCGCCTGTGCGACATTGATGGTGACCCTGTGGTTGGGTTGGGGCTTTGTGGTCCACCCGCTGCTGGACGACGAGAACTCGGCGCGTGCGATCGTGCAACGCGCGCAGGCGGCATTGCCGCCGGGCGGCGAGTTGGGCCTGCTGGCCTGGAAGGAGCAGCACCTGTTGCAGGCGGGTGTGGATACGCCCGAGTTCGGCTTCTGCGCGGGCGACAGCGACGTAGCTTGCCATGCGCACCAGGTCGCGAAAGCCCGGCTATGGGTCAGCGCGGCGCCAGAACAGCGTCGGCTGCTGGCGCGCGATCTGCCCGGCTACGGCTGCATCGATTTTGATGCGGCAGGGAACACCGCGCTGGGCACGGCCAACCGGCGCACCTTCTTCCTCGTCGGGCCGAGTGCGCTGCTTCAGTGCAGCCAGGTGCGCTGACCCGCGCCACGAACGAAGAGCGCGGTCAGGTTTACCTACCCCCATGGTGCCACGGGTTTTCGCGCGCGGCTTTCGAGACAAGCCCGGCAGTGTCCGGCTTTCGAGGCATGCCCGGCAGTGTCGGCACACGCCCAAACGTCGAGGTGACCGAGGAAGTTGAAAGGCCCGGGCGTGTGGCGCCGCTCCGCCCGCGTGGGCGAGCCGCGAAGGACTGCCAGGCTTGACTACCTGCGTGGCTGAGGACTCGACCTTGAATCTTGCTGCGCGCAGCGCTGGCCCTTGGCGTGGACGCGCTGGATCAGTCGTTGGATGTCGGAAGTGAACCTGCCCCCGTTCTGGCGCAAGGCGAAATTGCAGCGCAGGCGGGCGCAACGCGCTGCGCCGAGCCGGCGGGACCCGCATGGGACAACCGAGATTGGCCATCCCATGCACGGTCGGGCGCAGCAGTCATGGGCGTTCCAGTCCGCCCGCGTGGCGGACTGATTCCTGCCCGGCACGGGAATTCCACATGGGGCCGCGCTGCTCTGTGGGCGCTCGCGCGCACCGGCGCGCAGATCCGAACAGCGCGACCCGTGCTTGCCTTGGGCTCAGACAGCCGCCGTACCGGACCGTTGGCCTGGCGTGGCCGACAGGCCCGGTGCCAGGCGCAGCATTTCGCGCCGCACCACGCCGTAGCACTCGCAGGCGGAAGCGCGCAGGCCAGCCGGATCGAGCACCGAGATATGGCCGCGGCGGTAGCTGATGTAGCCCAGGCCGTGCAGCTTGCCCGCGGCCTGGGTCACGCTCTCGCGGCGCACGCCAAGCAGGCTGCCGAGCAGTTCCTGGGTCATCACCAGATCCTCGGCCGGCATGCGATCGAAGGTGGCCATCAGCCAGGTACTGAGCTGCTGCTCGACGCTGTGGTGGCGATAGCAGGCCGCCGTCTGTGCGACCTGGGCCATGAGCGCCTGCGTGTAGAGCAGCAGCGTGCGGCGCAAGGCGCCGCCGCGCGCAAATTCCTGCAGCAGCCGATGTCGATCCAGGCGCCAGCCATGGCCGCCGGTGTGCACCATGGCCGAGCTGGAGGTACTGTCGCCGCCCAGGAACAGCGGGATGCCGACCATGCCTTCATGGCCGACACCGGCGGTCTCGGCCGAGGCGCCGCTGGACGTCACGTAGTGCAGCGAGACCACCGCGGAGCTTGGAAAATACGCATGGCTGAGCTGCTGGCCCGGCTCGTAGAGCATCTCGCCCAGACGCATCGGCACCCACTCCAGCGCCGCGCCTAGCGCTGCCAGGTCGGCCGCGGGCAGGCTGGCCAGCAGATCGTTCGGATGGGGAGCCTGGAAGGCGGGCATTGCAGTGCGGCTAGTGGTTGGGCGCCATTTCGACGCCAATGCCCCGATAGCCCTGGAAGCGGCAGGACTGGTCGAACATGGGCTGGCCGCTGACGCGGAAATGCTGGCGCGAGCCGTCGGCGTTGACGCGGTGGAAGGCAAAGTCGAGGAAAGGCCGGTGCGCCGCAATGCACGCCTGCAGGGCCTCGCGCTCGGTGGCGTCCCAGCCCTCGCCCCAGCCGTCGTCGCCAGCGCCTTGCAGCGGCGCCACACGGATACCCAGCATTTCCATCACCGGACCGGAGACCTTGGTGAACTCACCGCTGTCGTCCTGCTCCCAGTACCAGTCCGAGGCCAGCTCGGTCAGGCTGCGGAAGCGCGCTTCGCTCTCGCGCAGCTCGGCGGTGCGTTCCCGCACGGCGCGCTCGAGCTCTTCGGCGTGGGCCGCAAGCTTGCGGTACAGCAGCCGCACCTCCAGCATGTTGCGGATGCGCGTCCTGACCTCGAGCAGATCGAACGGTTTGCTGATGAAGTCCCTGGCGCCGGCCTGCAGGGCGGCCAGCTTGTGACCGGGCTGGGCGGTGAGCACGATCACCGGCAGATAGCTCTCGCTGGCGTTGGTCTTCAGAGCCTGCATCACCGCAAAACCGTCCATGCTGGGCATCTGCAGGTCGAGCAGGATCAGGTCGTAGGCGTTCTGCCGGTGCAGGGCGCACACCTCCTGCGGGTTCATGGTGCTGCTCACCTGCGTGTAGGCGGCCTGACCGAGCATGCGGCTGAGCAACTCCACGTTGGCCGCCTGGTCGTCGACGATCAGGATGCTGGCCGCCAGGATTTCGGACTCTAGAATCATCACAGCACCTCAGGGTTGCCGGCGCGTTGCAGGCCGGGTTTGGTACTGGCGTGCAGCAGTGCCAGGTCCAGGGTATGCGTGAATTCGGCAAGCTTGATCGGCTTGGTCAGATACTGGAAGAAACCGGCCTCCAGGCCCTTTTCGATGTCCCTGGGCATGGCGTTGGCGCTCAGCGCGACTACCGGGATGTGCGCGGTGGCGGCGTCGCCCGCCAGGATGCGCAGTGCCGCGATGCCGCTGATGCCCGGCAGGTTGATGTCCATCAGGATCACGTCGGGCTGCGCCGACCGGGCCAGGTCGATGCCGCTGCGGCCGTCCTTGGCGCTGATGAGATGGATGTCGGTGCGGCGCGCCAGCAGGCGCGCCACCAGCATCAGGTTGGCGGGGTTGTCTTCCACGCACAGCACGGTGCGCACGGGCGCGCCGGACGCCGCGTTCAGGTAGCCAACGGCGGCGGGCGGCAAGGCGTGTGCAAACGGGTCGGTAGCCAATGCGGCGTGCAGCTCAACCCAGAACACGCTGCCCACGCCCACCTGGCTGGTAGCCCCGATGGTGCCGCCCATCAGTTCGACCAGCCGCTTGCTGACCACCAGGCCGATGCCGGTACCTTCCTCGACGCCGCCTTGCTGGCCCAGGCGATTGAAGGGCTGGAACAGTTGCGCCATCTTGTCCGCGCTCAGGCCCAGGCCGGTGTCGCGCACGCTGACGCGCACGCGCTCGCAGCCCACGGCAGTGCAGGTCACTTCCACGGTGCCGCCGGCGCGGTTGTACTTGATGGCGTTGGACAGCAGGTTGACAAAAATCTGCTTGGCGCGCGTGCGGTCGGCCTTGATGCACAGGGCGTGCGAGGGCGGTATGAAGTGCAACTGGATGCCTGCCTTGCGCGCGTGCGGCTCGCTCATGGCCTGGCAATCGGCCAGCAGCTCGGCCAGGATCAGCGGCTCGGGCGACATCGACAGCTTGCCCGATTCGATCAGCGAGAGGTCGAGGATCTCGTTGATCAGATCCAGCAGGTACCAGCCAGCCTGCAGGATCTGGTCGATGCTGTCCTTCTGCGCCGGCGTCGGCGTGGGCGAGCCAGAGTCCATCAACTGCGCAAAGCCGAGGATGGCGTTGAGCGGCGAGCGCAGCTCGTGGCTCATGCTGGACAGGAACTCCGATTTCGACAGGTTGGCGCTTTCGGCCGCGGTCTTGGCGCCTTCCAGCGCCGTGTGCGTCTCCTGCAGCGCCCGGTCCATGCGTTGGCGCTCGGTGACGTCGCGCGCGGCGGCGATCACCCCGCGCAGCGTGCGGTCGCGGTCGTAGAAGGGCGTGGCGTTGCACGACACGGCCGTCTGGTTGCCGTCGGCGGCAAACGCGGTGAGCTCGTAGTTGGTGACCTTCTTCTGGCTCAGCACGCGCTCGATGCACTCCTGCGCGCGCAGCGGCTCGGTAAAATAGGCCTTGAAGGGCGTGCCGATGAGCGCCTCGCGCGAGCGGCCGGTCAGCGTCTCGGCCTGCTCGTTGACGTCGGAGATGGTGCCCGCCGGGTCGGTGGTGATCAGCGCATCGACGATCGACTCGATCAGCGAGCGTGTGTAGAACTGCTGGTCGCGCAGGCGCTGGTCCAGGCGCTGCTGTTCGGCCTCGACCTGCTTGCGCGCGGTGTTGTCGGTGCCGATCAGCAGGTAGCCGATGATCTGCTCCTGCGCGTCGCGCAGCGCGGTCACCGACACCACGGCCGGGAAGCGGCTGCCGTCCTTGCGGATGTAGGTCAG
>Ga0209591_10008784_pt1 | contig 10976 bp, 6 predicted proteins | sample MAT01_FD_187207 | JGI IMG/M metagenome (GOLD analysis project Ga0209591, IMG submission 187207) | Freshwater microbial communities from Lake Fryxell liftoff mats and glacier meltwater in Antarctica - MAT-01 (SPAdes) (version 2) | ecosystem: Environmental > Aquatic > Freshwater > Ice > Liftoff...
TACAAAAAATAGAGGAGATATTAATGACAAATTATAAACATCGGATTTCTAACAAATTACATGGCGTTGGACTTTCACTAATCGCTAGTGCTATTCCTATTACCTTCCCCATAGCCGTTAGAGCAGATAATACACTCAACAATGAAGTTGCTCAAGTTACCTCTGTTTCGCAACTTTCAGACGTACAGCCTACAGATTGGGCATTTACTGCTCTTCAGTCTTTGGTTGAGCGTTATGGCTGTATTGCAGGATACCCCAATGGTACATTTCGTGGGAACCGTGCAACTAGTCGCTATGAGTTTGCGGCTGGCTTAAATGCTTGCTTAGATAAAATTAATGAATTAATTTCCACTGGACTAGCAGATAAGGTCGGGAAAGAAGACCTATCGACATTGCAAAAGCTACAAACGGAATTTACGGCTGAACTAACAGCACTTAAAGGTCGTGTCGATAGCTTAGAAGCTAAGGTTTCTACCCTCGAAGAGCAGCAATTTTCCACAACCACTAAGTTAACAGGAGAAGTAATCTTCAGTGCTGTAGGGGCAACAGGATCAAATGTCGGCTTTAATACGCCTAACGTTACCTTTGGTAATCGAGTGCGATTAAACTTTACAACAGCTTTTCCTAATGGTGGCACCCTGATTACAGGATTGCAAGCAACAAATCTTGGGGCTGGCAGTCTATTTGGCACTAGTTCTTTGCAATCTGTGCTGGGTTACAATGATCCCGCTTCGTTGAATAGCAGTACAGTGCGAACAGGCACAGAGGTACAGTTTCCCGTTAGTCCAAATAATATTGAGTTTCAAACTGCGAACAATGGCATCAGCCTTTATAAGCTCCTATACATTCAACCAGTTAATAAAAATTTCATTGCCTTTGCTGGTACCAATGCCGAAGTTACAGATGCCTTCCCTCAAATTTCGCCACTGTTTGATGCTTCTCAAGGATCGATATCTCGATTTGGCACAGCAGCAGCCGCAACAAGGCTATCTGGTGGCACATCAGGCTTTGGGCTTGCCTCTGCCGCAGGTTTTATTTGGTTACCTTCTGAGCAAATAGATATTCGTGCCCTTTATGGCAATATCAATGCTGCTCTTCCCGGAAATGTAGGAACTTCTCTTGTTGGTTCTGGTGCCTTTAGTGGGAGTTACATTTTTTCTACTCAACTTACCTATACTCCAGTCAAAAGCCTAGCTTTAGCATTAAATTATTCCTATAGTTCCCACGAAATTAATATTTTAGGAACTGGTTTAACATCCCAAGATATTAACGCAGTGCCAGTAGCTGGAGGACTTCTGTCATCCATCCTCAATAATCGAATCAATATCAACACTGTGGGTTTAACAGCGAACTGGGGATTTGCGCCAAAAGTTGATCTAACGGCAACTGGAAGCCTTATATTTGCAAGTCTCAATAATGTTAATGCTAATGCCACATTTACTAGTTGGATGGTTGGGTTAAATTTCAAAGATTTATTAGCTGAAGGTAACCGCCTTGGTCTACTTTTTGGTCAACCTCTCAATCGTAGTTCCTTAGGTGGAAGTCAAGCGGGAGTTGGTAATAATACGACTACTCCTTATCAGCTAGAAACATTCTTTAATTTCCGATTAAGCAAAAATATTTCTGTAACTCCTGGAGTCTTCTTTGTCTTTAATCCAGAAGGACTTGGTGGAAGACCTACAACTACTGTTGGGGTAATCAGAACTACTTTTACGTTCTAAATTAATCGGGGTAAGGGGCTGTCTTCCTTACCTTTTTTAATAATCATAGATTAAAATCTATATGTAATATAGAAAATATTGACTTTAATCTATATAGATTTAGCCTTATGATAAGTCTGATGTTTTTCACTAACTTAAATATATAAATAAGGCATCCTTCACTTTTGCAAGCATTATGTCGATAAAGGTGAAGTGATGCTAGAGGAACAACTATGTCAAATTTTCAAAATCAATTTTCTCGCCGTAAATTTCTAGCGATCGCTGGCACTGGTGCGGCAACTTCTATTCTATTAAAAGGATGTGGGGGGAATACACCTGAAACTACAACGAATGTTCCTGTTACAACTAATGCCAGTGGTGATGTAGAGACAACTAAAGCAAAGTTAGGATACATTCCGATCGTCGAATCTGCTCCAATGCTTATAGCCAAAGAGAAAGGTTTCTTTGCTAAATATGGCATGACTGACGTTGAGATTTCAAAACAGGCAAACTGGGGTGCAGCTAGGGATAATGTAGAAATTGGCTCTGAGGGAGGTGGTATTGACGGTGGTCAGTGGCAAATGCCCATGCCCTATCTTATTTCTATGGGTAAAATCACCAAGGGTAATAAAAAAATCCCCATGTATGTCTTAGCACAGTTGAATACCCATGGTAATGGCATTGCGATCGCCGGCAAGCACAAAGGTAAGAAAGTGGGCTTAAACTTAAATGATTCTGGCGGCTACATCCAAAAGCTCAAGGCAGATGGTAAAAAGTTTATAGCTGCCCATACCTTCCCTCAGGCAAATCAGGACTTTTGGATTCGCTATTGGTTAGCTGCGGGTGGTGTCAATCCCGATACCGATATCGAACTACTAACTGTTCCTTCGGCGCAAACTGTGGCAAATATGAAGACAGGAACCATGGATGCCTTTAGTACTGGCGATCCCTGGCCCTATCGGATTGTGGCGGATAAAACTGGCTTCATGTCAGCCTTGACCGCCGAGGTGTGGAAGAATCACCCCGAAGAGTACCTGGCTATGCGTGCCGACTGGGTGGATAAGCATCCCAAGGCAACTAAAGCCATTCTTAAAGGGCTTATGGAAGCACAACAATGGTGTGATAACTTTGATAACCGTAAAGAGATGGCGGAAATTTTTGCAAGACGTGAATACTTTAATGTTCCTGTTAATGTACTGGAGCCACCATTTTTCGGCAAGTATGATATGGGTGATGGGCGTATTATCGATGATAGGTCTATGGCTGCGTTATATTGGAAAGATGAGAAAGGAAGTGTTTCTTATCCTTACAAGAGTCATGATCTTTGGTTCTTAACTGAAAGCGTGCGTTGGGGATTTTTACCAGTTGAAACCCTTGATACCGCCAAGGAAATGATTGACAAGGTAAATCGTGAAGATATTTGGAAAGAAGCGGCAACCGAAGCGGGAATCGTTGCAGCAGATATTCCTAGTAGTACCTCCCGTGGAGTTGAGAAATTCTTTGACGGGATTGAGTTCGATCCAGAGAATCCCAAAGCTTACCTGCAAAGCTTAAAGATCAAGAAAGTAAGTATCTAGCTCTTGTTGCATACAGTCTGCTTAGTTTCTAGCGATGACAGATGAAGTCTCAAATCAAATTATTTCAGATATTCTTTGTGTTCCACTGTTTTCTAAGTAGGCTGTATTTACATTATTAGCTGAGGAACTTCATCTCACCTACCTAAATTTAATTCGTAGGCTTAAAACCCCAAATCAAATTAATAGTTCAAATTATAAAGATTTTAAAGGAGTAATTATGACCGAACTTCAAGACCAATTCACACGCCGCAAGTTCATCACTGTCACTGGGGCAGCAGCGGCAGGTACAATACTCTTAAACGGAGGTTTGAGTAATCCATTTGCGGTAAATGCTTCTAAAGGACTAGAAACAACTAAGGTGAAGTTAGGTTATATTCCTATTGTTGAAGCAGCGCCTATGATTATTGCTAAAGAGAAAGGATTCTTTGCTAAGCATGGCATGACTGATATCGAACTTTCCAAGCAAGCTAGTTGGGGTGCCGCTAGAGATAATGTGGAAATTGGCTCTGGTGGCGGTGGCATAGATGGTGGACAATGGCAAATGCCTATGCCCTATCTGATCTCCATGGGTGAAATCACCAAGGGACGTAAGAAAATCCCCATGTATGTTCTGCTTCAGTTAAATACTCAGGGTAATGGCATAGCGGTCTCCAATAAACACAAAGGGCAGAAGCTTAGTTTGAAGGTGAGAGACTCTAAAGCATATTTTGACAAGTTAAAGTCTGGCGGAAATAAGTTCAAGGCTGCCTATACCTTCCCCAAGGCCAATCAAGAATTTTGGATTCGCTATTGGCTGGCTGCGGGCGGGGTAAACCCAGATACAGATGTGGAACTCCTAACTGTTCCTTCTGCCCAAACTGTGGCAAATATGAAAACAGGTACTATGGATGCTTTCAGTACAGGCGATCCCTGGCCCTATCGGATTGTGACAGATAAAGTTGGATTTTTGGCAGCTTTGACCGCAGAAATCTGGAAAAATCATCCTGAAGAATACTTAGCTATCCGTGCTGACTGGGTTGACAAAAATCCTAAAGCGACAAAAGCAATCCTCAAAGCAATTATGGAAGCACAGCAGTGGTGCGATAACTTTAATAATCGTAAGGAGTTATCTCAAATTCTATCAAAACGTGAGTATTTCAATGTTCCTGCCAATATTTTAGAAGGACCATTCTTCGGTAAGTATGACAAGGGTGATGGCAAAAAGGTTGATGATAAATCTTTGGCTGCTTACTATTGGAAAGATGGCAGGGGTAGTGTTTCCTATCCCTACAGAAGCCACGACCTTTGGTTCCTTACTGAAAGCGTACGTTGGGGATTCTTACCTCTTGATACTCTAGATAAGGCTAATGGCATGATTAGTAAAGTGAATCGTGAGGATCTATGGCGGGAAGCAGCTAAGGAGTTGGGTGTTTCTGCGCGTGATATTCCTAAGAGTACTTCTCGAGGCGTAGAAACCTTCTTTGATGGGATTAAATTTGACCCCAAAAATCCTAAAGCTTATCTGAAAAGCCTAAAGATTAAAAAGGTAAGTATCTAAACGTTACACATTGCCCTTCTTCTTGACGGAGAGGGGCAAAAGATATTAACTTTAGTTTATTCAAATCTTTTAATAAAGTATTTAATAAAGAGTTTAATAAAGAGATCTATATGACAGCAGTTCAACGCCGACCAAACACAAATTCTTTCCAAGGTGCAGTGGGTAAGCAAATCCAGAAGATACTACCAAATATTGTTCCTCCTATGGTGGCGATCGCTATTTTTTTAGTAATCTGGCAACTATTTTCTTGGACTCCAGGCGCAGTTCTACCAGGACCAATTAAAGTGGTAGAAGAAACTAAGACGCTAATTCTTAATCCTTTTTATGATAATGGTGGCTTGGATAAAGGCTTGTTTTGGCAAGTACTGGCGAGTCTACAACGGGTGGCAACGGGCTATATCCTTGCCGCGATCGTGGGTATCAGTTTAGGGGTTTTAGTAGGGACGAGTAAAGTCATGTCCAAGGCACTCGATCCTATTTTCCAATTTCTACGGACTGTACCTCCACTAGCTTGGGTTCCGATCGCTCTTGCAGCTTTACAAAAGAATGAGCCTGCTGCTTTGTTTGTAATCTTTATTACAGCAATTTGGCCCATTTTAATCAATACTGCCGTTGGGGTTCAGCAAATTCCTCAAGATTATCGCAACGTTGCTAGGGTATTAAAACTTTCTCGTTCTAAATTCTTCTTTAAGATTTTGATTCCATCGGCACTTCCTTATATTTTTACAGGTTTGAGAATTGCGATCGGTTTAGCTTGGTTGGCAATTATCGCCGCCGAAATCGTGATGTCTGGGATTGTGGGAATTGGTTTCTTTATATGGGATGCATACACTAATGGATACGTTAGCGAAGTAATTTTAGCTCTCTTTTATATTGGTGCAGTTGGTATGATTTTGGATAAGCTCATGGCAAAACTCCAAACCTTAATTGTCAAAGAACAGTAATCCAATTCGACTACGCTCACTAACTATATGATTGGGTTGAGTGGAGCCGAAACCTAAATTCCCTTATAAACTCAAACCTTCAAACCTATGCCCCAATTTGTTTCTGTAGATCACATTGATAAAATTTTCCCTCTCTCTAATGGTGGAACTTATTTTGCTCTCAAAGATATTAGTCTGGAAGTCAAAAAGGGAGAATTTATATCACTCATTGGGCACTCTGGTTGCGGGAAATCTACGCTTTTGAATATGGTGGCGGGCTTAGATTTACCCACCGAAGGAATTGTGATGCTTGAAGATGAGAAAATCACAAGCCCAGGTCCTGAACGCATGGTAGTCTTTCAAAACTATTCTCTACTACCTTGGCTTACAGTTCGCCAAAATATTGCCCTCGCCGTAGAACAGGTTTTAAGCTATCTTCCCAAGGCTGAACAGGATAGCATCATCGACCACAATATAAACATGGTGGGCTTGAGTCATGCGGCAGATAAACCTCCTGGGCAGCTCTCTGGTGGGATGAAACAACGGGTAGCGATCGCCCGCGCTTTATCAATTAAACCTAAATTACTTTTACTCGATGAACCCTTTGGAGCCTTAGATGCTTTAACTAGAGGTAATCTCCAAGAAAAGTTAATGGAGATTTGCGAAGAAAGCCAAGTCACGGCAATTATGGTCACCCATGATGTGGATGAAGCTTTATTACTAAGCGATCGCGTGATTATGCTCACCAATGGACCCGAATCACAAATTGGGCAAATTATGGATGTTAATATTCCTCGTCCTCGCCATCGTTTGGAAGTAGTAAATCATCCTAGTTATTACAGTATGCGTAGTGAGATTATCTACTTTCTCAATCAACAGAAAAAAGATAAAAAACTAAAAGCAAGAAGCAACACTGTCACGGCAAGATATGGCTTAGAAAAAGTCAATCTAGAAATTGGCTTCGTTCCTCTAACTGCCTGTGCGCCTTTAGTCGTTGCCAAAGAAAAAGGATTTTTCACAAAACATGGTCTAGATGAAGTCAAATTAGTACGAGAACCAAGCTGGCGTGGCATTACCGATGATCTAGTTAGAGGTTATCTTGATGCGGCTCAAGTCCCTGCGGGAATGCCTCTATGGTTAACCCTTGGGGGGAGAGACGGCAAACCAGTTCCCATGACCACTTCCCTCACCATGACTCGCAATGGGAATGGCATCACCCTTGGCAAAAAGTTTTACGATCAAGGTGTATTTTCTCTCAGTGACTTTAAGAAGTCTTTATTGCAATCAACCGATCGCGTTCATACCCTAGGCATGGTACATCCATCTTCATTACATAACCTTCTATTGCGTTATTGGTTAGCAGCAGGCGGCATTCATCCCGATCGCGATGTGAATCTCACCACCATTCCACCCGCTCAGATGGTCTCTAACCTCAAAGCAGGAAATATCGATGGATATTGCGTAGGTGAACCGTGGAATATTCGAGCTGCCACCGAAGGAATTGGCTATACGATTGCGACAGATTTGGAAATTTGGTTAGGTCATCCAGGGAAAGTTTTAGGAGTTAGAGAAGACTGGGCATTAGCCTATCCCAACACCCATCTTGCTCTAATTAAAGCTTTACTAGAAGCCTGTGAATACTGTGCCGATAATCAAAATTCTGAAGAGATTCGCCAAATCCTCTGTCGTCCTGAGTATGTGGATACTGTGCCTGAATACATTAATATTGGCAATCCTGAACAATATACCTGCTCCATCGATCAACCACTTAGACAATATGCTCACCATCAGTTTCACGGTACTGGATTAAATAGACCTAGCCGTACAGAACAGCTTTGGATCATGACCCAAATGGCAAGGTGGGGAACGGTGCCATTCCCACGTAATTGGGTAGAGATTTTGGAGAGAATCTGTAATGTCTCCGCTTTTAGTACAGCCGCAAGGGAACTGGGAATGTTAGAAATTGGCTATAAACGCCCACCAATTCAGTTGTTTGATGGCACTATTTTTAATACCGATGACCCCATTGGCTATCTTAACGATCTAGAAATCAAGAGCGATATTCACATCGCCGATGTCATTCTTGATTCGCCCAGAGCCAAGGTTGCCTAATAGAGATAAAGAAGCTTCAAGAGCAAATGGGGATCAATACTAGAGGTTCCCATATTTATTTTTTAATTAGTTTTTGATAATCCATTAGACACTTTATAATATGCAAGTAATTCCCAGCGATTTAGTCAAAACCAGTAAAGTTGAGACCGTTAAACCTATGGAAAACCGAGAACCATTCCTAACTATTGAAGGAGTTTCCAAAGTATATCCCTCCACTCAACCAGAGGGGTATACAGTTCTCAAAGATGTAAATCTTACTGTTTATGAAGGCGAGTTTATCTGCTTAATCGGACACTCTGGCTGCGGCAAATCAACTTTATTAAATATGGTATCAGGTTTTAATAAACCCACGGAGGGGGAAGTGCGTCTGCAATCTAAGCGTATTTCTGAACCTGGTCCCGATCGCATGATGGTATTTCAAAATTATGCTTTACTGCCATGGTTGAGCGCCTTCGAGAATATCTATTTGGGCGTGGATTCGGTTTTTCCCAAAAAGTCAAAAGCTGAAAAGACCAAGATCGTCCACGATCACCTAGCAATGGTAGGGCTAACCGAAGCGGCGGATAAAACCCCCACACAACTATCGGGCGGTATGAAACAACGGGTAGCGATCGCTCGGGCATTGGCAATTCGTCCCCAAGTATTAATTCTTGATGAACCCTTTGGAGCATTAGATGCCATTACCAAAGAAGAATTACAAGAAGAATTACTAAAAATTTGGAATGACTATCGTTGCACGGTGCTGATGATTACCCATGATATTGATGAAGCTCTATTCCTGTGCGATCGCCTTGTAATGATGACAAATGGACCAGCCGCCCAGATTGGCGAAGTCATGGATATCCCTTTCCCCCGTCCTCGGAATCGGACTCGGATTATGGAAGATCCTGAATATTACGAATTGCGTAACTATGCCCTAGATTATCTCTATCGCCGCTTTGCCCATGATGATACAGAATAGTAGTCCCAAAATTTATGTAATTTATCCCCCCAGAGTTGACAAATTTAGGGGGCTTTTTTAGACGATATAACTTGAAAATTCTCAAAGCTCTAGAACAAAGCTGTATATTTAATTTTTGTAGAGGGTTTTAACCGAATTTAATCACCTTCATATTACCCTTAGTTTTCTTATTGTAGGTATAGAAAAATGTCATTAAATATATCTGAACAGCAAATGCGGAGAGTCCGTTGGGTTCTAACCTGTGGTTGGCTGTTGTTAATTGCTTCTCTATTCTACGATCCAATTTCTCCCTTAATTACTTCACCTGAGCAAACTTGGAGTCCATTTCGGATTAGACCCGAAGAATGTATTCAAGTGCAATCCGCTTGCCTCCAGTTAGAGCCTTACGCCATGGGTGCTCCAGTGTTTTGGGGATTAATAGTTCCCAGTGCTATTCTTGTGCTTTTAGTATTTGGACATGAACTATGGCGACGGGTTTGTCCACTTTCCTTTTTATCGCAGATTCCCCGTGCTTTGGGCTGGCAAAGACAAATTAAAAGAGAAGATAGTAAGTCGGGCAAGATTCGCTATGAAATCCCTAAGGTACAGAAGGATTCGTGGCTAGGTAAAAATTATTTCTATGTCCAGTACGGGCTATTTTTTATTGGATTATGTTTTCGTATCCTATTTGTGAATGGAGATTCTATCGCCCTAGGGTTGTGGTTACTAGGCACAATTGTTGCGGCAGTTACCGTAGGCTATCTGTATGGCGGAAAAACTTGGTGTAATTATTTTTGTCCTATGGCACCAGTACAGAAAGTTTATGCCGAACCGGGGGCATTACTGGCAAGCAAAGCGCATATGAGCGAATCTCGAATTACGCAGTCTATGTGTCGGACGATCGCCGATGGGAAAGAACAAAGTGCCTGTGTTGCCTGTCAGAATCCTTGTATAGATATTGACTCAGAGCGAACGTATTGGGATAGCATTGAGAACCCTGAATCAAAAATTCTTTACTATTGCTATTTAGGTTTAGTAGTTGGTTATTTCTTTTATTACTATCTCTATGCGGGTAACTGGGATTATTATTTTTCTGGGGCATGGGCAATGGAAGGAAACTCATGGCAGACTTTAATGGCTCCAGGGTTTTATTTGTATGGTAAAGCGATCGCTATTCCTAAATTATTAGCAGTTCCTTTAACCTTGGCAATATTTACGGGTTTGGGTTATGCCCTCGGAATCCTAGCCGAACGCATTTATCATACCTATTTGCGTTTAAATAAAATCAAAACCTCTGGAGTAATGATCCAGCACCATCTATTTAGTGTATGCACCTATATCGCTTTTAATCTATTTTTTCTGTTTGGTGGTCGTCCATTTATCCGATTACTCCCTAACTTTTTACAGGAAACATTTGATCTAATTATTGTTTTAGTCAGTACACTATGGCTTTATCACACGATCAAACGGAACCCAGACTTGTACGCTAAAGAGGGACTAGCAGGAAGATTTCGCAAGCAGTTAATTAAGATGGATTTTCCGCTCCAACAATATTTTAGCGATCGCTCCATTGAAGACCTCAACCCCCACGAAGTCTATGTATTAGCAAAGGTGCTGCCCGGATTTACCAAACAAAAACGCTATGAAGCATATAAAGGAGTATTGCGTGAAGCTTTAGAAGAGGGCTATGTTGATACATCTAGTAGTTTGGATGTATTACGACAACTTCGCATCGAACTAGATATTTCTGATAGCGAACACCTTAACCTTTCCGAAGAATTGGGAGTAGAAGACCCAACCCTCCTCGATCCGACTCTGAAGAGAAATTTAGAAAATTTAGTCAGAATTTCTGGCTACCGTAAGGCACTAGAGCGATTGATGCAACTTCCAGATTTGAACGTAATTACCATGGAAAAAATTGCTAAATCCTATAGTATCAGCCCAGCAGAAGAGGTAGAAATTATGCAAGGATTCGATCGCGAAGCCTCAGTAAAACACAAGTCCTACTTTTATATTGAGCGATTGCGTCAGCTCATAACTTACTCCCATAGTTTTAATCAAGCTTTTTTACTCGATCAACAAGCAGTCGTAGCTTTATTGTTAGAGATGGTCTATCGCAAAAAGAAAGTATTTGTGCGGGCATTACTCGAAGCGATCGCTGATTTAGGAGAAAAAGAAGGAAGTGAA
>Ga0209591_10008788_pt1 | contig 10973 bp, 9 predicted proteins | sample MAT01_FD_187207 | JGI IMG/M metagenome (GOLD analysis project Ga0209591, IMG submission 187207) | Freshwater microbial communities from Lake Fryxell liftoff mats and glacier meltwater in Antarctica - MAT-01 (SPAdes) (version 2) | ecosystem: Environmental > Aquatic > Freshwater > Ice > Liftoff...
CTCCGCGTGCGATTGGAGCGCCCTCGACAGAACTCTGCGGCTCGACTATCGCCCCGAAACGAAAGGGGCGATCCGTGTCGAAGGGACCACTCATCACAGCTGCTTTTCTTGCCGCAGGGCTCGCCGGGTGTGCGAACACCGGTTCGACGCTGCAATCCACGCCCGCGACCGTCATCCGTTTCAACGCCCTGGAATCCCTGCCGCCGATGCTCGAACGGGGCTTGAAGAGGTCCGGGTGGGAGTCCGAGTTCCGCATCGCGGCGAAGACGGGGCAAACCTCGTTGAATCCGACGGAATCGTGGGACGAGAGCGCCGCCGCGATGACGTTCCAGGCTCGCAAGGGCGTCGATGGTCCGCCCGTTCTGCTCTCGCCGGAAGAGTCGGGCGTCGTGCTTCGCAGAGTCCGCTCCGAATTGAAAGATGCCGTGCGCGCGGCCGGCGGCGAAGTGGTCGAGACGGTCGATACCGAAGCGTTCCGCGAAAAAACGACGACGATCACCTACACGATCGACCGCGTGGCGGGCACGATCAAGCTCAACATCTCGGCCGCTTCGGACCGGGCCGAGGAGACCGCGAATCGGTTCGTCCTCACCGTCCGCGAGCAGGCGATTCGATAGCTCGATCAGGTGATCGGAGGGTAACCCAGCGAACGGCGGATCGAGCTGATTTGCCCGAGGTGCATCATCGTGTGCAGGCTCATGAACAAGAACGCTTCGCCCTTATCCGCGAACATCGGCGATTGAAACGACGGCGGCTCCAAGAACAGTGCCGGATCGGCGGTCGCCATCGCTTCGATCATTCGGTCGCGGTGCTCGTCGAAGAGGGCGATCAACTCTTTCGGATCCCCGAAGCCCGTTTGCGATTCCGCAGAGCGGCCCGTTTTTAGAAACTTCTCCTCGAATTCCGGAGGCAAGGGAGGAAGGTTTCGGGCCCCGAGCCACCCGAGCGAGCGGCGGTCCGTCATGGCGAGGTGGCCGATCAACCAGGCGATGCAGTTGGTGCCGAAGCTCGCCTGCACTTCGAACTCGTGCGGCTTCAAATCGTCGACGAAGCGATGGAGCATCCGCTTCGACATTCTCAGTGCCGAGACGATCGCTTCGGTGGGACTGGCAAACATCGCAATTCTCCGTGAGATTTAGCCCTTTGGCCCGGCCGCGGTCACAGCAGTCCCCGCATCGGCGGAGTAAGGTTCGAAGTGCTTGCGGAACAAGCCGGCGAGTTTCTTGGCGGTCGCTTCGTACGCTGCGGGGTCCGACCACGTTTGCTTCGGGATCATGATTTCCGACGGCACGCCGGGGCAACTCGCGACCGTGGGCAGTCCGAAGATCGGGTCCGTGGTCGTGGGCGCTTTGGCGAGTCCGCCGGAGTGGATGGCGTCGATAATCGAGCGGGTGTAGGCGAGCTTCATCCGCTTGCCGGTGCCGTACGCTCCGCCGCTCCAGCCGGTGTTGACGAGCCAGACGTTGACTTTGTTTTGCGTCAATTTCTCCGCGAGCATCTGAGCGTACTTCGCGGGGTGCCAGACCATGAACGCCGCCCCGAAGCACGGCGAGAACGTCGCCTGCGGTTCGGTGACGCCGACTTCGGTGCCCGCGACTTTCGCAGTGTAACCGCTGATGAAGTAGTACATCGCTTGTTCGGGCGTGAGCTTCGAGACGGGCGGGAGAACTCCATACGCATCGCACGTGAGGAAGATTACGTCAGTCGGTTGCCCTGCAACGCACGGAATGCGCGCGTTGCGGATGTACTCGATGGGGTAGGCCCCGCGAGTGTTCTCGGTGATGCTCTTATCTTCGAACCGCACGCAGCGGTCGTCGTTCAGTACGACGTTTTCCAGGACCGCCCCGTACCGAAGCGCCTGGTAGATTTCCGGCTCGGACTCGGCGGTGAGGTCGATGGCCTTCGCGTAGCAGCCGCCTTCGATGTTGAAGACGCCCGAGTCGGTCCAGCAGTGTTCGTCGTCGCCGATGAGTTGTCGCTTGGGGTCGGCCGAAAGCGTGGTTTTGCCGGTGCCCGAGAGTCCGAAGAGGATCGACGACCTTCCCGTTTGCGGGTCCGCGGTCGCGGAGCAGTGCATGCTCAAGAGGCCGCGTTTGGGCATCAAATAGTTCATGATCGTGAAGACGCCCTTCTTCATCTCCCCGGCGTATTCCGTACCGAGGATGACGAGTTCGCGATCTTCGAACGAGAGGTCGATGCTCGTCTTCGAGGTCATCCCCGCGGTCAGGCGGTTCGCGGAAAAGGCCCCGGCGTTGTAGATAACGAAGTCCGGTTTACCGAAGGTCGCGAGTTCTTCGGCGCTCGGCCGAATGAGCATGACGTGCATGAACAGGGCGTGGTACGGCCGCGAACAGACGACGCGGACTTTGAGGCGGTGCTGCGGATCCCACCCGGCGTAGCCGTCGATGCAGTACACCCGCGGTTGGACGTTCAGGAAGTCCCGCGCTCGTTCGCGGTTGATGAGGAAACTCTGCCGTTCGAGCGGAATGTTGATGGTGCCCCACCAGATATCCGCTTCGGAGTCCGGGTGGCGGACGATGCGCTTGTCTTTGGGCGACCGGCCGGTTTTCTCGCCGGAGTACGCGACGAGGGCCCCGCCCTCGGCGATGCGAGCGCCGGGGTCGAAGCGGATCGCGTCTTCGTAAAGCTGCGCGGGAGTCGGGTTACGGATCACGTTGCCGACGGTGATGTCGTATTCGTTCAGCGAGAACGCGGGCATGGATCGCCTCCTGGTGCTCGCGGTCATCTTAGGTGAAGCGGCCGAACAATCACGGGAGGAGATTGGAGACGGGGATGCTGCCGAAGGTTTAGACGACGGGGACGGCTTGTCCTCGCAAGTCAACGGTGCTGGAGAGAAATGATGGGGGGATCGACCGCCGGCCGTAGGAGGATCGGTGTAGGACGGAGTCGCCCTTTCCCGCGTCAGGGCAGCAGAGCATCGACGGGAATATTCGCCGCGAGTTGCCCGTCGAGCATCAGCGGGATGAACTGTCCGGGTAAGTAGTCGGTGCGAGTGGCGTAAACCGAGCCGCTCGGATTCGAATAGGTCTCGACTCGCCGCTCCTCGACATTCGCAATCCAGTAGGTCGGGATGGCGGCCTCGGCGTAAATGACGGCTTTCACCCTCCGGTCTTCGCGGAGCGAAGTGTCGGACACTTCGATGACGAGACCGCAATCAGAGGCAATGGGAACGCGGCGATCGTAGTCGCTGTCCACGCCGCGAAGCACGGCCCCGTCCGGTTCCGGATCGTAATTCCCCACTTCGAGGGGGCACTGCGACATTAGAACCCATCCGTCGGGCAACAGCCTCGGCAGGCGGGTTGTCATTCGCAAAACGGACGACCGATGCGGGGTATTCTGCGGCATCTTGAGCACCAAGTAACCGTCGATGAATTCGAGTTTGTCGTCCGGTGTGAGGATGCCGAGTTCGACCATCCGCCGGTACTCGGCGAGCGTCCATCGGCGGAGCTGCTGCCATTGAGGGTAGAACCGACTGGCCGGCGGGGGGGGGGTGTGGTCGAGCTTGTAGAGGACGTAGCCGTGGAGTAGTTCGACTTTGTCGGCAGTCGTGAGCAAGTCGTGCGAAACGAGGGCCCGATACTGATTGAGGCTAAATTGGTAACTGCCGGCTAACTCCGGAAACAAGGCATCGGTGTGCAGGGGACGCGATGGCGATGCGATCATAAGAGAGACCTCTGTGGGCACCAGTAGTTTACCACGGGAACACAAAAAAACCCAAGCACTCCGTTGCTTGGGTTTTTTCGACATCGGCGGAGTGTTTTTCCCTCCACTCCGTCGCGTCACTTATTCCCCGCCGCCTTCTCCCCCAGCGCTGCCTGGGCCGCAGCGAGGCGGGCGATGGGCACGCGGAACGGCGAGCAACTCACGTAGTCCATGCCGATTTTGTGGCAGAAGAAGACCGAATCCGGGTCGCCGCCGTGCTCGCCGCAAATGCCGACTTTGAGGTGCTGGCCGTGCTTCGCCTTGCGGCTCGCGCGGCCCTTCTCGATGCCGAGTTTCATCAACTCGCCGACCCCGCCGAAGTCGATCGTCTGGAACGGATCAATCGGCAGGATCTTGTTCGCGAGGTACGTCGGCATGAACCCTTTGATGTCGTCGCGGCTGAAGCCGAACGTCATCTGGGTCAGGTCGTTGGTACCGAAGCTGAAGAACTCGGCCTCCTCGGCGATCGCGTCGGCGACCACGCAGGCCCGCGGGATTTCGATCATCGTGCCGATTTGATATTCGACTTTCACCCCGGCCTTGGCCATGCACTCGTCCGCGGTCGCAATGGCACGCTTTTTCAAGATGATGAGTTCTTCGACCACCCCGACGAGCGGGATCATGATTTCGGGCAGCACGCTCTTGCCCTTCTTCTTCACTTCGATGGCGGCTTCGATGATCGCCCGGACTTGCATGTCTCCGATTTCGGGGAATACCAGCGGCAGACGGCATCCGCGGAAGCCCATCATCGGGTTCATTTCGTGCAGTTCATCGACTCGTTCGAAGATCTTGGCGACGCTCACGCCGATCTGCTTGGCGACGGCCTCGGCCCCGGCTTGGTTGTCCTTCTGCGGCAGGAACTCGTGCAGCGGCGGGTCGAGCAAGCGGATGGTGACGGGGTAGCCGTCCATCGCCTCGAAGATGCCGACGAAGTCCGCCTTCTGGAACGGTTCGATCTTCGCGAGCGCCTTCTGGCGGCCTTCCACACTCTCGGCGAGGATCATCTCGCGGACCGCGGCGATGCGGTCGTCGCCGAAGAACATGTGCTCGGTGCGGCAGAGGCCGATGCCTTGGGCGCCGAACTCGCGGGCTTTGGACGCATCGGCAGGGCTATCAGCATTGGTGCGAATCTTCAGCGTCCGACTCTTGTCGGCCCAGGTCATCAAAGTTTGGAAATCCCCGGTCATAGTCGGAGCGATGGTCTCGACCTTGCCGATCATCACGTTGCCGGTGGTGCCGTCGATCGTGAGGAAGTCCCCGGCTTTGATGACGTTCGTTCCGATGGTGACCGTCTGAGCTTTCTCGTCGATCTTCACCGCTTCGCAGCCGACGACGCAGGGTTTACCCCAGCCGCGGGCGACGACCGCGGCATGGCTCGCCTTGCCGCCCGTGCTCGTGAGGATGCCCTTCGCGAGGTGCATCCCCGCGACGTCTTCGGGGCTCGTTTCCTTGCGCACGAGCATCAGCGGTTTATCCGGGTACTTGGCCGCGAAGGCAACGGCTGCCTCCGCGGACAGCACCACTTGGCCCGAAGCCCCGCCGGGGCTCGCGGCGATCCCTTGCGCCACGGCTTGGACCTTCGACTTGGGGTCGAGTTGCGGCTGCAAGAGGTGGTTGAGCGAGTCCGGTGGAACGCGCTTCACGGCGTCCGTTTCCGAGATCTTGCCTTCCTTTGCCATCTCGACCGCGATCCGCACGGCCGCGGTGCCGGTGCGCTTGCCGGATCGAGTTTGCAGCATGTACAGCGTGCCGTCTTGCACGGTGAACTCGATGTCTTGCATTTCCTTGTAGTGGACTTCGAGCTTCTCGCGGATGTCCATGAGTTGCTTGTAGACCTTGGGCATTTCGCTGTCGAGCTTAGCGATCGGCTCGGGCGTGCGGATGCCGGCGACGACGTCTTCGCCCTGGGCGTTGATGAGGTAGTCGCCGTAGAAGACGTTCTCGCCCGTGTTCGGGTCGCGGGTGAACGCCACGCCGGTGCCGGAGCCTTCGCCCATGTTGCCGAAGACCATCGCCTGCACGTTCACCGCGGTGCCCTTGAGGCCGGTGATGCGTTCGATGCGGCGGTATTCGATCGCCTTGTTGCCGTTCCACGAATTGAACACGGCGTTGATCGCGAGGAAGAGTTGCTTCTTGGGGTCTTGCGGGAAGTCGTCGCCGACGTGCTTCTTGTAAACGGCCTTGTACCGCTTGACGAGTTCCTTGAGATCGTCGGCCGTGAGGTCGGTATCGAGCTTGACCTTCTTCTCGTCCTTGAGCTTGTGGATTTCGTGCTCGAACTCTTCGTGCTCGCAGCCCATCGCGGTGCTGCCGAACATGTCGATGAGCCGGCGAAAGCTGTCGTAAGCGAATCGCGGGTTGCCCGTCTTCTTGGCGAGGCCTTCGACGGAAACGTCCGTGAGGCCCAGGTTCAAGATCGTGTTCATCATTCCGGGCATGGAGAGCGCGGCCCCGGATCGGACCGAGACGAGCATCGGGTCCGCGGGATCGCCGAACTTCTTACCGCCGAAGGCGGCCTCCATCGCTGCGACAGCCGAGTTGATTTGCGGAATCGCGTCTTCGGGGATCTTCTTGCCGTGGTCGTAGTAGGAAGCGCAGACCTCGGTGGTAATCGTGAAGCCCGGGGGCACGGGAATGCCGATGAGGCACATCTCCGCGAGGTTGGCCCCCTTCCCGCCCAGGAGTTCCTTCATCTTGCCGTTGCCGTCCGCCGTCTTGCCGCCGAACGAATACACGTGCTGCGTGGCCATAACGAGGGTCTCGATCCGTGGGGGAAGGTTTTGCCGTTTCGGGGTCTGTTTTAGGGACGGAGGGGGGAATGGCAAAGGAACTGAAGTATGCTAAACTTGTCAGTATCGCTCGGGAAGAACGTGGTGTTTGGTGGTGTGAAGGAGAAGCTCGTGGTTCAGGTTTCAAAAATACCATCCGAGGTTCGGAACAATCCGAAATTGCTCGAAGCCGTGAATCAAGCCGATGGATGGATCCATGAACTCTTGAACCGATGGATGGAAAACAAATCCTGGGAATGGAACGTAAAACCGGACAAGACCGGCGAACCGCTTTTCGACTTGCGGCTATCGGTGGATGAAGGGAGTGCGTCCGAGCGATTTGACCGATTTGAGATTTCCAACAAGCGAGTCGTCACGGACCGCGTTTTTCAAGTCTGGGGCCAAGCTCTCGACGCCGCAATCCTCCAACAACGGCAGTTAATAGCGAAACTCGTCCGGGACGTTCAGGAGGACGGCGGAGTTGGCCACTAACACCGAGAAAATCGAGCAACTGATCCCGAAAGTTATAAAGCTCGAAACGCTATTGGAAGAGAAAGCCGACCGACTCGGCCATGAAATTTCGTTGCTTCGAGAGGACTTTCGCCGCGTACAGCAACTGTGTGATACTCACGTTCAAAAACTCGCCGCCCTCGAAGAACGCTGCAAATCGCTCGAGACCGGCGCCACCCGCAACTGGCAAGTCTGGCTCGCCTTACTCGCTGCGGGGATCGCCCTCCTCGTCAGTTTCTTAAAAAAGTAGTAGTGCCGCGGAAACCGAGTCCCATCCCGTCGTCTCTCCTCCTGAAATGACCGCCCAACAGTTCGCCGAACTGGTCGATACCCACGCAAACGTACTCGTGCTGTACGCGCGGACGTGGTGCGCTTCGCCGGAAGATGTCGTTCAGGATGCGTTTTGCAAACTGGCGGACCAACGGACGAAACCGGACGACCCGGTTGCGTGGCTGTATCGCGTCGTGCGGAACCGAGCATTGGACGTTGGCAAATCCGAGCGGCGCCGTTCCAAGCGAGAGGCAACGGCGGCCCGCCCGGATCGGTGGTTCGCGGAAACGGTCGTGGACGGGCTCGATGCCGAGACCGCAGTGGAAGCGCTGGGGTCTTTGCCGCACGAAGAACGCGAAGTGATCGTCGCCCGGTTGTGGGGCGAGTTGACGCTCGAACAAATCGCCTCCGCGGCTGGTTGTTCTGTGAGCACGGCCCACCGCCGCTACGAAGCGGGGATTCGGACGCTGCAAGAAAGGCTGGGTGAACTGTGCCCGAAGAACCCTTGATTGAATCTCTCAGCCGCTTAACTCCGAGACCAGTCGGGATCGACCGCGATGCCCTGCTCGTTCGCTTTGGCCGCGGCTCGGCCCCGCGGACGTGGCCGTGGAAACTCGCGACCTTGAGCTTGCTTCTCACCCAGGCTGCACTCGCGGTCGCCTGGGTGTGCTGGCCGGGTCCGCCGCCGATTTCGGTGCCACCAGCAATCGATGTTCCTGCAGATACGGTTCTAGATCGCGAATCGCCATCACCGCCATACACCCCAAGTTCCTACGGTTCGCTGATGAAAACGTGGGATGGAAACTCTGCGACTCTTCCTTCGAGTTCGGACACGACCCCCGCGAGCCGGCCGCTCACCGCCGGTAGCAGTCCGATGACTTTCGATTGATTCTCCCTATTTCCGGAGCCTTACCCATGCGTCGCATCCCGTTCGTGGCGGCGGTCCTCGCCGCCGTGGCCGTGCCTTCGTTCGCCCAACCGCCTGTGGAACCGAAGGACGGCAAGGTCGTTTATCACCTAGCCCTCTCCCCCGCGGCGGTCCGCAAGCCGCTGTCTCGCGATTACCTTTTGCCGGAATACCGCGAGAGCATTCCGGGCAACAAGGTGCAAATGTTTCTGCGATGCTTCATGGAACAAGACAGCTTCTTCGGCCGCGAGGAATCGCTCAAACGACAAAAGTGGGGCGAACTGCCGATCGACCACCCGGAGTTAAAAGACCTCAAGGACTATGGCAATCGACTCCTCGAACGCGACATGTACGACGCGGCGAGGATGCTGCAGGTCGATTGGCAACTTTGGTTCTTCGTCCGCCGCGACGGCTACAACACGCTGCTGCCGGATTTGCAGAAGTTCCGGGCCCTTGCCGACGTGCTCAAAATTCGCGCCCGCGGCCAGATCGCCAATCGCAATTTCGACGGGGCGATTCACACGCTCAAAACGATGGTCGCCTTATCGACCACCATGAGCCAGCATCCCACCCTCATCGGAACGCTCGTCGGAGTTGCAATCGCGACTATTGCAATCAACACGGTCGAGGAGTTCGTCGCTCAACCGGGAGCCCCGAACCTGTTTTGGGCGACAACGGATTTGCCGCAGCCGTTCTTCGATCTTCGGTATAGTTCGTCGGGCGAACGCATGTTCATCAGCCACGATTTCGAGAAGTTGACGGGTGCAACGGGAGCATTGACCGATCAAGAATTGGAGCGGACCATCAAAGACATCGACACAATGATGCAGGTTCTTGCCCCGATGGTGGCCAACAAGGGCGACGGTAAAGCGCCGAAGGCCAAGCCGGCGCCGCGAGAATTCTACACCTCTTGGGCGAAGGATCCGAAGCGAGTCGCCGCGGCGCGCGACAGGCTGTTGGGTTCGGGGTTCAAGAGCGATATTGTCCGGTCGATGCCGCCCTTGCAAGCCATCCTCACGGACGACATCCGCCGCTACGAGGTCCTTCGCGACGAGAGCTTCAAGACCACCAGTTTACCCCTCTGGCAAATCAAGCAATACGAAGCCGATTCGAAGCCCGCGAAACTTACGCCGGACGACGGACTGCTCGCGGACGGGGTCATCGGCCGCGAATTCGTCGCATCGATCGACAAGGTTAAGAACGCGCAAACCCGGTTGGATCAGCGAATTTGCTACCTGCGAATTATCGAAGCGATCCGGCTTTATGCGAACGAACACGAAGGCAAGCTCCCCGAGAAACTTGCGGATGTCAAACTCCCTTTGCCCATCGATCCGTTCACCGGCGTGGCATTCGAGTATGCCGTTCAAGACGGCATCGCCACGCTACACGGGGCCAATCCGCAAAAGGACAACGACAAGCTGAACCGCTACTACGAACTGACGATCCGCAAATAACCCTTGGCGAGCGGGGAACGTGAGTCCCCTGATGCTGCGTGCCATTAGGGGACTCACGTCCCCCGCTCGTCAAGAAAAAATCGACTCGACAGGAACCTACGCACTCGCTATTCGCCCTCGGTTCCGATGCCGGGGGTACCGCCATGCGTCGCTCAGTTCTGCTCACGTCGGCATTCGTATTCGCTGGGCTCGCTGGTTGCCTGGACCTTGATGGCGTTAAGGGTCGCTACCAGAACAAAGCGGTCGATGTCCCCCAGCAATCCGAGGCCTCCGTGGCCACCGCGGCGCGCGTCGATCAGATCGGCCGGCAACTCGTGGCCCAGAGCCCCTTCCTCGGCGTGGAGCCGACGTTCCACACCTTCGGCCGCAAAGAACCGGAGATCTACCACCCGGATTCGAACGGCATCTTCATCACCGAAGGCCTCGTCGCGAAGTGCAAGACCGACGACGAACTCGCCGCGGTGCTGGCCACCGAACTCGGCAAAATGTCCGTCGAAAAGCGAATCTCCGAACGGATGAATTTGACTCGCCCCGCCACGCTCGGCGACGCGGGCGCTCGGGCTCCGGGCGAAGACCCGACGCAACTCGCGGTCCAAGCCGTGTTCGACAAGCAACTTCCGCGGAGCGAAAAGGACAAAGCCCACGCCGCGAACGAAGACCCGAAATCGCTCGCGGGCGAAATTCTGCAAGCCGCGGGGTACAAGGCGAAATCGCTGGAGGATGTTGCTCCCTGGATCGATGGAGCAACGCGGTCGAACGGACTCGCCGAGCAGTTCCGCGGCCGCAACGGCAAGCCGAAGTGGTCGAATTGATTTTGGTGGGGACGGGCCTCTGGCCTGTCCTGAAACAGGTCAGAGGCTCGTTCCCACTTGAAGACAATTCCCATCAACCTTGCCCCACGTTCGGAACCGCGTACTTTGTGAAGAACCTTTAGGAAGTCCCTTCCCCCTTCCGAAATGCGGGTTCCGTCATGCGTTCGGCCTTCCGAATTCTCACTCTCATCATGGCCGGCGTTGGCCTGGCTCTGGTTCCGGCTTGCGGCAAATCCGGGCCGTCGAAGACCAAAGTCGCCATCGTCACCAATTGCACCGCGGAGTTCTGGTCCATCTGCGAGGCGGGGGCGCAGCAAGCCGGTCGCGAACAGGACGTGGAAGTGATCTTCCGCCAGCCGGACAAGATGGACGTGGCCACGCAGATGGAGATCGTCGATGCCGTGCAGAAGCAGGGCATTTCCGGCCTCGCGGTGAGCGTCATCAATCCTTCCGAGCAAACGCCCGACCTGAGGCGGATCGCGAAGTCCACCAACTTTGTCGCGATGGATAACGATGCTCCGGACACCGG
>Ga0209591_10008794_pt1 | contig 10971 bp, 10 predicted proteins | sample MAT01_FD_187207 | JGI IMG/M metagenome (GOLD analysis project Ga0209591, IMG submission 187207) | Freshwater microbial communities from Lake Fryxell liftoff mats and glacier meltwater in Antarctica - MAT-01 (SPAdes) (version 2) | ecosystem: Environmental > Aquatic > Freshwater > Ice > Liftoff...
TAAGCAAGATCGACTGGTCAACATCGAAAATACCATTTCTTTGAACAGGCAGTTTGCATCTGTTGCATCCGATCTAAAAATTTATTTGACCTTACAGGAAAATTATGTTATATTTGTGCCTGAACCATAAAGACCACGCGCTTTAACGAAAATAATCCGGGGAAACCCCCGTATCCCACGAAAATCCTGAACCTATGGTGTGTCTGCTGCCCGCCCGCGCAGACCGGATTTTACCCTAAATTAGGTGGACATTTGCTCTGATCTTGCGTATGACTTATTTCGCGCTGGATCGCACCGCTATTGAAACCAAAAACTAACCATGAACTGATTATTTTTTTTATTTAGATACCCCCAAAATATGAAAGGAGGCCGGCGGCACGACGGTTTATTTATCCTCGCCGCTCGACCAAACACTATGGAAATTGCTCAACTCGAACACAAAACTTTAGACGAATTACGCAGCTTAGCACGGGAAAACAGTGTCCCACGCTTTAGCCGCTTGAAAAAACAAGACTTGATCCTTGGCTTGCTGCGGAGTGAAGCTGAACGCCGAGGCCATAAATTGCGCGGCGGCGTGCTGGAAATCGTCGATGATGGCATCGGCTTCCTACGGGCGGATAAATACCTTCCCGGCCCCAATGACATTTACGTCAGCCAATCGCAGGTCAAGCGTTTTAATCTACGCACAGGCGATATGGTTATCGGGCAAGTGCGCGATCCTAAAGACTCGGAAAAATATTATGGCCTTTTACGGGTCGATGCCGTCAACGGGTTAAATCCTGAAGAAGCCAAGCAGCGTCCGCATTTTGAAGACCTTACACCAATTTTCCCCCTTGAACGCTTTAATTTAGAAACCAACCCGCGCATTTTATCGACTCGTATGTTGAATTTAATCGCGCCGATTGGTCGCGGACAGCGTGGGCTAATTGTGTCGCCGCCGAAAGCGGGTAAAACCACTGTCCTCAAAGATATTGCTAACGCCATCAGCGAAAAGTATACGGATGTCCATCTCATGATCGCCCTGATTGGTGAGCGTCCAGAAGAAGTGACCGATATGGATCGCTCGGTAGATGCGGAAGTGATCGCGTCAACCTTTGATGATCCGATTCATCAGCATGTGCGCGTGGCGGAAATGGCGCTGGAACGGGCGAAACGTCTGGTCGAAGTCGGGCGCGATGTCGTGATTTTGCTCGATAGCATCACCCGCTTGGCTCGCGCTTATAACCTCGTCGTCCCTAGCAGCGGACGAACCCTCTCCGGTGGTCTTGATCCGTCCGCGGTGCAGCCGCCGAAACGCTTTTTTGGTGCGGCGCGTAATGTTGAAGAAGGCGGCAGCCTGACGATCATCGCTACCTGCCTCGTCAATACAGGCAGCAAAATGGATGATGTCATCTACGAAGAATTTAAGGGTACGGGCAACATGGAACTGCATCTCAACCGTAAGTTGCAGGAACGCCGTATTTTCCCCGCTTTCGACATCGAACAATCCTCGACTCGGCGCGAAGAACTGCTGCTGGGGCCGGATGTGTTGCAGCGCGTGTATACCCTGCGGCGTATGTGGAGTCATCTGGCAGAAAACGAAAGCGTCGGGCTGGTGGGCGCAACCGAGCAACTGCTGAATAACTTCCGCCAATATGAAACGAATGAAGAATTCTTGAATACGCTCCCCGGAACAAGTTCCAGCAATGGACGCGGCTTTTAAGCGACAAGAGTTCAACATAAACCGCAAAGGCGCAGAGAAACGCCAAGATTCGCAAAGAAATTGATGCGGCGCTCTAGCGAGACGCTGAAAACATCAACACTCTCGACTCAATCCGTTTTCTGATATACTGTGCGCCATATCGTAATCAGTGGAGCAATAAGAAATAAGCAATGATTGATGTAAACCAACTTCGCAAAGGCACGACCTATCTCGAAGAGACCGATATCCTTAAGGTCATCAATTACACCCATAACAAGACGGGGCGCGGCGGCGCGACGATTCGCGTTCAGGTTCGCAACATGCGTACCGGGTCTACGTTTGAGCGCACGTATCCTTCCGGCAACCGTGTGCAAGACATCCGTATGGATCATGTCGAGGTGGAATACCTCTATGGCGACGATGAATTCCTGACCTTCATGGATACCGAAACTTATGAACAGCCGCAGATGCGCCGCGATGTCTTTGGCGATGATCTGGTTTATCTGAAGGAAAACATGCGCCTCACCCTCAACAGCTATGAGGGCGAAATCATCGATTATGAACTGCCGACCATCGTTGATTATAAAGTTACCGATTCTGATATGGCTGTCGCTGGCAACACCGCCAATAATCCCACCAAAAAGGTCACTGTCGAAACCGGACTTACGGTTACAGTGCCGATGTTCGTGAACGTGGGCGATACTATTCGCGTCAAGACCGAAGACTCTTCCTACGTCACCCGCGTCTAGTGCCTGATGATCTGACATCGCAAAGAGCGCACCCTAGGATGCGCTCTTTTTGATTCAGATTCCCGCAAATGTCTATTTAACCTCAGTTTTGGATAGCGTACTTTGATTAACTTTTGTGATGTCCTCATCCCCCGACCCTCAGCCATTGCATGGTGAAGGGGAGAAAAACGGTTCGCAATGGTTCTTTAAGTCCCCTCTCTACGAAGTGGGGAGGGGATTTAGGGGTGGGGATAGAACGAAAACACTATCCGAAATTCAGGTTATTTACAACTCACCCAGCACAGCGGTTAAGCCGTCGGTCACGATGGATAACAAATCCGTCGCATCATTGGCGAAAAGCCCTACGAAAATAAGCTCTTGATCGGGCAGATAAAGGGCAATCGCGCTAAATCCGATAACGCCTCCAGGATGACCAACCGCTTCTCCCCAAGATGTTTGGTATTCGTTTAATCCGAAGCTGTAACTGCCATCTTCCCCCGTATCTTGGAAGTTTAGCAGTTCCTGCATCGACTCTTCGCTCAATAAAGTGCGTTCTTGCAGAAGTGCCTGGTAAAAACGGGTGAGGTCGCCTGTTGTGGAAACCAGCGCCCCATCTCCTAATCCAGCCCCATCGTTGTAATCCCGCACATCGACCAGTTCCCCACTGCCATCTAAATCAGAGTATCCGTGAGCAATGCCATCGGGCAGGTCTTCCTGAATTTGTGTGTACGTGTTCTCGAGGCCAAGTGGATCAAGAATGCGCTCACGCACCAAAACATGCAGCGGTTGATCGGTGGCGGCTTCGAGAACAAGCTGCATCAAGACAAAATTGGTATTGGTATACCGGAAAGCACTGCCCGGTTCAAAATAGGCTTCTTTGTCATACGCATAGGTCAGCACTTCCGTGGCTGTCCAAAGATGCTGCGGCTCTTCAAGAACAGCGTTAAAGAAAGCGTATTGGAGATATTCGGGAATGCCGCTCCGCATACTCAAAAGCTGACGGATTGTTGCCGTTTCAGCATTGGGTAAATTTTCCACAAGGTCGGATGGCAGCCACATGCTGATGGGGTCATCTAATGTAATGACTCCTTCCTCGACCAATTGGAGCGCGACCACCGCGACAAAAGTTTTGGAGGTGCTGCCGATGCGAAAACGGCTTTCAAGAGTAGGAGGGGCATCTTCTTCCATATCGACGCGACCCGCTGCCGCCGACCAAGTGCCGTCCGGTGTTGTAACTTGTAATACTGCCGCTGGCCCTGTGCTTTCAAAGGTGGTATCCAGAACCGCTTGCAACACCTCATCTAAATCGTCTTGCGCTTGTGTGCTGAACAGCGGCACGAGCAGGACAAGCATTAATCCTAAAATCACCCAGCGCGAAAACCGTTTCATCAAATTCCTTGCGCGGATACCCCTGCCTTTAGGCATAGGGAGGAAGCGCAAGTTCTCCTTTCGGACTAAGCGCTTTCGCGCTAAAATACGGGCTGTGGGAAATACGAAGACACTGTTGTGTTGTGCCACGCAGACCCGGTTTGCCCCCACACTTGCACACAGCGGCTTGCCGCTGGCGGAACGTATGAGGTTGGAGACTAAGGTGCTTTGTCGGCATCGCCGTGTACTCCGTAAAACGTTCAACGGTCACCACTTGACTCGCGCTGGTACTTCGGTATGCGGCGGGCATCAGTCAATGTGCCATACGCGGTGGGTGAATTGTCTTCGGACACCCCAACTGCAAGCCCCTAGCTTTAGCTATGGGGTTGTTGACACCACTAATCCTTGTTATCTGTAGAGGCAGTACGCCTGCCTGTTTGGTCAATAACTTCAGATTATATGAAAAGAGACGCGCTTTCCTGCATTGATCGATGAATTTTGTCGCGCATTGTGTGGAGATAAACCAAGCACCTTGTCGAGAAAGTGTTAGCCGGAGCGTTAGCCGTCGTATGCCGCGCTCGTCAGAGGCCACATCGGGACGACATCCATGTCATCATGATCGGGCAGCGTCCCGGCTTTGATCTGCGCCTCATAGCGATAATGGGCAGCGGCGGCGATCATCGCGGCATTATCGGTACAAAGATTCAGCGGCGGATAGCGCACAGGGAGATCAGTTTGCTTCCGCATGGCGGCACGCAGCCGTTGATTGGCGCTTACACCGCCCGAAATAAAGATTTCCGTGACGTTATGGGCTTTCGCGGCACGATCTGCTTTTTCCACCAGAATCTCGATGAGGGCTTCTTGAAAGCTGGCAGCGACATCATTCACCGAGACATCGGAGCGCAGTTGAATTTTTTTCTCGCCGCGTGTTTTGCGTGATTCTGGCGAGGAAGCAACCGTTGCCTCTCGCATGACGGCAGTCTTTAAGCCGGAAAAGCTAAAATCATAGCTTTCGTCGCGTTTAGCGCGTGGGAAATGATAGGCAATAGGGTTGCCCATCTGTGCGGCGCGTTCGATATTTGGCCCGCCGGGGAACGGCAGACTCAGCATCCGCCCCACTTTATCAAAAGCCTCGCCCGCTGCATCATCCAAAGTGCCGCCGAGTCGTTCATAAACGCCGTGATCCTTCATCAGCAGCAGTTCGGTATGCCCGCCGGAGACGATCAGCACCAGAACCGGAAAAACGATCTCTCTAAAAGGTGGAGTCAGCCAGAGGCTGTAAACATGCCCTTCTAAATGATTCACCCCCAGCAGCGGTTTATTGGTCATCAGCGCCAAGCCTTTGGCGTAGTTAATGCCGACTAACAAAGACCCGACCAATCCGGGTCCTCGCGTGACGGCGATAGCATCAAGCTGGTTATACGATGTACCTGCATCTTCCATCGCCTGATCGACCACTTTAGAAATGGCTTCAACATGAGCGCGGCTGGCAATTTCTGGGAAAACCCCACCATAATGGGCGTGGAGATCAATTTGCGAGGCAACGACGTTGGAAAGGATGGCTTTTCCATCCCGCACAACCGCCGCAGATGTTTCGTCACAGCTTGATTCAATACCAAGGAGCAGCGTCATAAATACACACGACTCTCTATCAATTCAATAAAGGAGTATTGATTGTACACGTCGATTACGCTAAAACAGAGAGCCGAACAGCAAAAAATTAGGGCTTGTTCCTTTGGTGGGGTTCAGCAGGGGGCAGCCATAAAATAAAGGTCGTGCCTTCGCCGATTTTGCTTTTTACTTCAATATCGCCACCATATAAATCCAGCACTTCGCGTACGATACCCAGTCCTAGCCCTGTGCCGGGGATGCCCGATTTAGCGGCGCGTTTGCTGCGGAAGAAGCGGTCAAACAGGCGCGGCAGATCTTCTGGGTCAATGCCCATCCCCGTATCTTTAATTTCCATGCGTACCATGTTACGCACGTCATCGAATAACGTCGTCAGCGTTACCTGTCCGACGGCGGTATATTTAATGGCATTCGTCATCAGATTAGCAATCATCTGCCCAAGGTGGTTGCTGCCTCCCATCACAAGCGGCAAATTTTCTGCTGGATAAAACACCAACTTTAGGTCAGCGTCTTGCGCGATGTCCTGATGTGCCTCCACAATTTGCAATGCAACAGTATTCAGGTTAACCGCGCTTTGCTCACGCTCTAGTCCCTGTTCTTCCAAGTAGACCAAATCCAAAACACCCACAATGAGCGCATTTAACTGCTCGGTTTGGCGTTTAAGGCCATCCATATGGCGGGGATATTCTTCATGGGGGAGTTTATCCAACAATTCTAAGCGCAAGTTGATTGATGTGATGGGTGTTCGCAGTGAGTGGATAATATCATTGATAAAACGTGATTTCACCCGTGCAAGATGCAGCATTTCTTCTCGCATCGCACTGAGTTCCTCGGTACGCGCCGTAATTTTGTGTTCCAGATCGAGGTTTAGATTGCGAAGTTCTTCTTGCGCTTTTTCCCGTGCGGAAATTTCCCGATGTAAAGCCCAATAAAGCGGCGGTGCGGTTGCGATGACGAAAAACAATCCCTTAAACGTCTGAAAAAATTGAAGTGTATCCGGCGATCTACCCAAGAGCGCGTCTAAGAACAGATCAGACCCAATAATCCATGCTCCGGCTAAGATAACGTAGATGGCAACGATACGGAATTCAGATCGCAGGCGCACAATCGACATCCTTTTTATAGCGACAATACGCCTCTTAATGATATTCAAAAATCTAACTTACGCCACATTATTTACAAACTTCGTTATTTTTCTTTTCATTTTAAATCCAGCGACAATTGGCAGCATCAAGGGCATATTTCGTCTTGACACAGCCGAAAAGACTGTGCTATTATAGAAATCGTTAACACATGGAGGCGTGGTGTAGCGGTTAACATGCTGCCCTGTCAAGGCAGAGATCGCGAGTTCAAATCTCGTCGCTTCCGCATTAATGAACGAATATCTTAGTAACAAAAGCTTCTGTAACTACTCAGCCTGTTTCAATTCAAAAAATCAATTTATCGTCAGTGAAATATCGCGTAAATGAACACCATATAGTTGAGAGTATGCCCTATAATGGTCACTTTGTTTACACTTAATAGTTTTCACATATCACCGTTAAATTGGATTTTCTTGCAATAGCGCCCTAACCTCAATTTTGAGTGACCAAAAAAGTCACTAAAATGAATTTAACATTGATTCCTCTCCAAAAATAGGGTTGAGTAGTTACCGAGGAACACAAGATGAAGAATAAAGCGCGGCCTTAGCAAAGAATTGGTTGAAGGAGCGAGGACGAACCTTGCTCCTTCAAGTACATATCCAAAATTACTGAACGCTGATTTCGATCTGACCCGCAGAATCCCATTCTTCGGTGGTCGCATCCGCAAAGTTATAGGCGGTTACGAAGGCGAAGTACAGGCCGTCTTGCGGCACTTCAAAGTTAGCAATAAGCGAAGCAAGCGGCGCATCGCCGTTGTCGTCATCGACGGTCAGACGGTTGCCTGCGTAATCGAACAGATAGAGCAGCGTGTCCACGTCGGGCAGATTATCGCCATCGCCATCCACGCCTTGAGCGCCGACGCTGATAGTTTGGCCTTTTTCCGCAATGAAGGTGACATAGAAGATCGGGGCTTCGAGTGTGATTTCAACCGTCACGGTATCGCCAATTTCGAGCTTTCCCGCGAAATATTGAAAGCCTTCGGTGATGTCTTCCGGTTGCGTGTTGCCGCTGACTTCGATGCTGTAATTTAGCCCTTCGACAACAGTGCCATCATCAGCGGAGATTGAGCCGTCGCGGATGCCGGAGTAAGTGGTCGCCAAGATAAAGAAGCTGCCGGATTTCGGAATGGTGAAGTCTTCGATTAAAGAAGACAGATTGCCACCAGTGTCATCATCGTTGGCATAAACTGCGCCATCATCACCCAAGAGGATGATATATGGATCAAGCGTGCTGTCTTCGGCTTGGGTCATGCTAATGGTGACAGCATCGCCCTCAGTCGCATTAAACGCGAAAAGTTGGCCGTCCAGATCGCTGTCGAAAGACGTATCGATTGGTTCGCCATCCGCCAAAATCGGCAGGGTGAGGATGGCAGTATCCGGTTCTTCGGTGGCATCTTGTGCGGCAGCAGTGAAAACAACCGAAAGGCTCAAGGCCAAAGTAAGCAGCAGCGTGATACGTAATCTACGCATTCTAAAAAACTCCTGTTGCGTGTATTTAGGAAATCCTTCTAAGGATAAAGGATTTTTTTGTATATGCAAGTAATTTTTATAGGTTTTAACGATTGACCTGTGGCACACTCTCACAGTCGCCGTCTTCGTTTACTATATCCGCCCTTACCCACGTTTCGTCTTCTAACTGCCACCAGACAAATCCATCCGCACCCGTCGCTTGCCCTATCACTTGTAGGGTTGTACCCGCCCTAAGCTGCCCAGCTTGAGCGAAATTCGTGCCGGGGCCGCTGCGTTTGTTGACGTTATTAGCGCTGCTGATGCTGCATTCGCTCGGCGTAAACGAGCCGACACGTACCACCCAGATATTGCGCCCTTCACATCGCGCCCCCGCACCTGCGCCGCGCAGTGCGATGCCATACGTTCCACTGTTTTCCTCGATCTCCACGCCTTCCGCCCTCAATTCGCCGTTCACATATACTGTCAACTGGTCATCGACAGCGAGGAATAACAGATGAAGCGGCTCACTAAAATCAACATCCTGCGCTAAATTCTGCGAGGGAAATTCGCCGTCACTGAGTAAATTCGCGAAATAGATCGACCCTTCGTTATCAATGCCCACATCAAGATAGGTTGTAGCGTTCCCTTGGTTATCCGTTACCACCCGCGCCAGCAGCGAACACGTTTCTGTTTCCGAGGTTGAACCCACCGTGAACGACAATTCCGCCGCCATCACGATATGGGTATTCGGTAAACTGCTGGCGAGTCCGGTGAAGAAACTGCCGCGCCCACTAAAAAACGCGCTGTCTTCCTCAAACACCAACCGACCCCCTTCAGGAATCATGCCGAGGGATTCTAATTCCGCAATTGCGTCTTCCCAATCGCCGTCGGCATCGTCTAATTGAGCAGCGACGTTGGACTGAGTCGTGGTGGTTTGAGTCGTCTGAGTGGATTGTGTATTCTCGGCGGCGGCATTAAAGGACTCTAAAACAGCCAATAATGTCTCCTGGTTCTGCACGAGATCATCCTCGTTTCCCGCGAAGGCAATCATCGCACCGAAGCCGCCGCCGTCGAAAGCGATCAGCGCGGCTAAACCGGTTGACCCACTCATCGTTATCGGTTGGACGAGGGCGCTGTCTCTGCCGCCGATTTCGCGCAGTTCCATTTGCCCTTCCAGATCAGCGCCCACATCCGTCAGGACACGCTGTAGGGCTTTGTCGGGATCGTTAGACCCTCTTGATACCTCATTTACATAAGCTGTACCGAAGAACACGGTAAAAATGGTGGAATCGGCGCTAGAAAGCAGCGGAAAGCCATCGCTATCCACTTCAATCACCCAATCCGACGGATAATTAAAGACATAGCCTTCAGCTTCCGAGACATACGTTTCCGTTAAATCTTGGGCTTGGGCCAAAAACGGGATAACAAAAAAAATGACTAATGTAATAAGCAATAAGCGGCGCATGAAGTTTCCTCAGTTTTGCGTCGGTCAATGCCCTTTATTTTAGGAGGGATTAGAGCGTAATGCCACTTATTCAGGGCTTATTTTGTCTGTTCCCATATAGACGGGCTTCGGCGCGGATGTAATCGATCACGCCTGCGATAGTTGAATCGGCGGGTGTCGTGGAAGGCAAGTCGTGAACGGTATGATTTTCAAGCGTGAATGGATCGCCAGAAAGCATCACCGATCCGACTTGTCTGGCATTAATCGCAGCGAGGGTGAGCGTCTGATTCATGAGTGTGACGGCGGGAGCAGGACACAGCGAAATCGTCAGCGGCGAGGAGTCGCCAATACGATTCAGGGGCGGATTCTCACAAGTTAAGGCGATATTTTTCCACATCTGCGGATGAGCCAAGTCCACCAGTGCCAGCGCCACTTGATCGCTCAATTTGTCGCGGCTGGAGTCGGTCAGGATGCCTTCGACGTTGGCGGCGTGATAGCCCATCGCATCGAGCGCGATCAACGTTGAGCGCCCTTCCGTCACCTCACAAGGCCATACCTCCGGCGCGCACGAGTCGCCTAAATCCAGCAGCAAAACATCGCCTGCTGCTTCGCGCCGTAATTGGCGCAAGAATGTATACAGGCGCGGCAATCGTGCCAAATCACCGCGCAAGTTGTACGTATATAAAGTGATGAGGACTGAGGACTGAGGACTGAGCATCATCCAGCCTTTACCTTACAGATCACGCTGATGTTCAACGGAGGCACGTAATCCACCCACAATTCGACCAACTTCTTCCGCTTGCGTTATTAACTGATCTTATGCAGACACTCAAATCACTTGACACTGGCAGTTCAAAACTGCCAGCTAAAGCGTTTGGAAACCCCTGAAGGGGTTAAGTAAAGATTCTTAACCTCTTTAGAGGTTTCCAGATTGCGCGTAGCTCTGGGTTTTGAACCCGGAGCGGCTGGCTGCGTAAGGTGAGTTATTAATGCGCGAAATTTATCTTGGGAAAGAGACCCAACATTTAGCGCAATATAAAGTTGTGAACGAACTTCAGCACATGATGCTTTTGCAATTGAGAGAAAATGCTGAAATTCACCGCGTCCGCCGCGCTCGAATCCTTCGGCAATGTTCGACATCATAGATATGACGGCACGTTGTATTTGTCCGGTCAATGCGTAATCCCGTGCAAATTTATCTTCGCGTGTGACTTCATAAATGGCTTTGGTCAACAGACGTGCTTTCTGCCAAGCAATCAAATCTTCAAAACGTTCAATTTTTGCCATAGGGTTTTACTCAGTCCTCATCACTCAACACTTACTCCTATTTGTTTTTCCATTCGGGCTTGCGTTTCTCGATAAAGGCCTTCATGCCTTCGCTGCGGTCTTCGGTGCCGAACAACAAATAGAAATTACGCTTTTCGTAGCTTAAGCCTTCCTGCAAGCTCAGTTCAAACGCTTTGTTGACGGCATCTTTGGTCAGCCGCGCCGCGATCTGTGACATCCCCGCGACTTTTTGCGCCAGCACCAG
>Ga0209591_10008797_pt1 | contig 10968 bp, 6 predicted proteins | sample MAT01_FD_187207 | JGI IMG/M metagenome (GOLD analysis project Ga0209591, IMG submission 187207) | Freshwater microbial communities from Lake Fryxell liftoff mats and glacier meltwater in Antarctica - MAT-01 (SPAdes) (version 2) | ecosystem: Environmental > Aquatic > Freshwater > Ice > Liftoff...
CCTGTGGACTGCAACCAGCACTGATCTGGCACTGCCGGGAGACACTGGTCTGACGCTGATTAACAACCGCGATGGCAAGCAAGTGGATGTGGCTGGCGCAGGGAATGAGGTCCATCTCACCGCAACGGGCAGCTCGCCACGCTGGTCGAGGATCTAAATGACCGTTCACTTCATTAAACGACCCTCGCTCCCTATGCGCCTTTCACCCCCCCGGCACCGCTCCGCGCTCCGGCGCGTGCAAAGGCCAATTCCTAGCAGGAGCGCCTGGGTGCTGGACACGAGCAACAGGAAATCTTCAGCGCTTTACCTCAGCCGCGTACTAAACTTAATGACTCCCACCTTTCCCGATGCTAACTAACCTAATCTGCTACGACTCTCACCTGGCCGTGGTGCCGATCTTCGTCAATGCGGGCGCGGCGCTGCTGCCGGCCATGGTCGCGGGGCTGGCGAGTGTGGCCGCGCTCATCTTCAAACCCAAGGAATTGCTGACTCTCTTCCGGCGCAAGCCTTACCTGCCGGTGTTATTGATCGCCGCAGTTGTCGGGAGTTACTTTGCGTGGGGCTTCTTTACGGGAAATCACGAGGCGGCGGTGAAAAGCGCCGTGGTGGCATCCGTGCAAAGCACGGCTACCGACTGGTCGAAGGTCGCGCTGGAAATCATCCGGCAAGAGGAGCGCGCGAAAGCCCTCGGTGGCGTGTTGCCCCCGCTCGCTCCGGCTGCGCCCACCGCTTTGCCAAATGAACCGGTAAAGAACGCCACGGCGCTTTACTATCGCGGCGGGCCGGAGCGCAGCGGGTTTGCGGGCGGTGCCTCACCAACCGGACTTGTGCCACTGTGGGAGCACACGGAAGACGGCACGATGTATCTTTCCTCGCCGCTCGTCGTCGGTGATTTGATCTTCGGAGCCTCATGTTATCTCGATCCGCCGGGCAGTGTCGGCACGGTTTTCTGCCTCGATGCCGCGACCGGCGAGAAGCGCTGGCTGACGGATACGAAAGACGGCAAGGCGGAGTTCAAAGGCTTCTTTAGTTCGCCCGCACTGACCGCGGATGGCACGAGTCTCGTCATCGGGCAGGGCTTGCATCTGGACGCCAATGCCGAACTCGTCTGTCTCAATGCCAAGACCGGTGCGGTGCGCTGGCTGGTGAAAACGCCGCTGCATATCGAAGGCTCGCCGGCCATCGAAGGCGACATCGCCGTCGCCGGCGCGGGGGCGATAGAGGCCGGCGCGGACCACAAGCCGCAGGGCGATCCCGCCACGATTGGCAATCCCGGCTACGTCTTTGGCGTGCGCATTTCCGACGGCAAAGAGCTGTGGAAGTATCCGCTCAACGACCCCGAAGGCTCGCCCGCCATCGCGGAGGGCATCGTCTATATCGGCAGCGGCATGAATGGCTCGGCGGTGGCCGCACTCCGCATCGCGCCGGACGAGGAACTGAAAGCGAAAAATCTCGACCGCCTCGTGTGGAAAACGGAGACGCCGCATCCGGCCACCGGCGCTGTCACCCTCACGGGCGATCTCGTCCTCGTCGGGTGCGGCAATGGCGACTTTGTTTTCGCCGCACCCAAGCCGCAGGGCCTCGTCATCGCACTGGAAAAAGCGACGGGCAAAATCCGCTGGAAGACCGAGCTGCCGGATGCCGTCCTCGGAGCCATCGCGGTGAGCGGCGACAAAGCCATCGCGCCCGTGCGCAATGGCGAACTCGTGGCGCTCGACGTGGCGACCGGCCGCATCCTGTGGCGGCAGGAAGACCCCGCCAAACGCATCTCCAAGAGCGCGCCGATCCTTTGCGGCCCGGCCTTCACCGGCACGCACGTTTACGCGGTCAGCCAGGACGGCTACATGGGCGTGATTGATGCAGCCTCGGGTGCGGTGCTGGAAAAAATCTACCTCAACGCCAAAGGCAAGCCGGGGGAACTGGGCCTCACCTTCTCCTCGCCCTTCGTATCCGGCGGGCGCGTTTTTGTCGGCAGCGAAACCGGCGGTCTGCGCGCGTTCATCGGGAAGAAATAACATGGCTGGCGTTCCCTTCGTTTTACCATTTTCCGATTGCCACGATGTCCGCACCGCGGGGGGCAAGGCGCTCAATCTCGGCAAGCTCCTCAACGCCGGTTTTTCCGTGCCCGATGGGTTTGCGGTGACGACGGAGGCGTTTCGCGCGGCGCTCAAAGATGGCGTGCTCACGATGCCTGCCGAGGTCGCCAGCGCGATCTCAGAATCCTATCGCGCGATGGGTTCGCCCGTCGTCGCGGTGCGTTCATCGGCGACTGCGGAGGACATGGCGGAGGCTTCGATGGCCGGGCAATACGAAACCTTCCTCGATGTCAGCGGCGCGGACGCCGTGCTCGCCGCGGTGCAGCGGTGCTGGGCGAGCCTCGACACGCCGCGCACCCGCGCCTACCTCACCGAGCACGGCATCCCGCTCGCCGATGTCGCGATGGCCGTCGCCGTGCAGCGGCTCGTGTCAGCGGAAATTGCCGGCGTGCTTTTTACCGCCAACCCGCGCGGCGGGTCGCGCGCCGAGATGGTGCTCGACGCCAGCTACGGCCTCGGCGAATCGGTCGTCTCCGGCGTCATCCAGCCGGACACGGTCGTCATTGACCGCGCGACCGGCGCGGTGCGGCAGCTCACCATCGGCAGCAAGGAAACGATGATCCAGGCCGGCACGCCCGATCCGCTGCCGGTGCCCACCCCGCTGCGCGAAAAGGCGTGCCTCGATGCGTGGCAGGTGCGCGATTTGTGGAAGCTGGGGCTGCGCGTGGTGGAGTATTTCGGCTCGGCGCAGGATTTGGAATGGGCCATCGCGGGAGGAAAACTTTACCTGCTCCAATCGCGCGCCATCACCACGCTCGAAGACGCCGAGGCTTACGAGCAATGCCTGCAAAGCACGCGCGCACAGCTTCGCGCGGCGAAGCGCGACGGCCGCGGAGACTGGGTGCGGCACAACATCGCGGAAACGCTCCCGCACCCGACGCCGCTGACGTGGAGCGTCATCCGGCGGTTCATGTCGGGCGACGGCGGCTTCGGCGCGATGTATCGCCAGGTCGGCTTCGAGCCGTCGGCGGAAGTGCGGCGCGACGGTTTCCTCGATCTCATCGCGGGCCGCATCTACATGGATCTCGCGCGCGGTCCCGGGATGTTTTTTGAAAAGTTCCCGTTCCGCTACGACCTCGATTTGCTCCGGGCAAATCCCGACGCCGCGCAGGGCGCACCCACGATTCCGAGCGGTTCCGCCACCCAGCGCATGGGCGTCGCGGGCAAACTGAACGGCACCACGGCCCGGCTCCGCGAACTCGCGCAGGATTTCGACACCCGGTTGGAAAAGGAAATCATGCCCGCTTTTGTCGCCTATGTCCGCACGGAAAAAATGCGCGACCTGCGCGCGCTCACGACCGCCGAATGGCTCGCGCTCTGGCAGGAGCGCAGCGCCCGCGTGATGGATGAGTTTGCCCCGCAATCCCTGTTGCCGAGCCTCATCAGCAGCATGGTGCTGGAAGATTTGCGCGCGTTTTGCGCCGAGCATTTTTGGGATGAAGACGCCGCCGCGCTCGCCAACATCCTGGCGTCGGGCGCGGACCCCGATCGCACCGTGCTGGCGGCCGAGGGGCTGCACCGCATCGCGGCTGGCGAAGGGAGCATCGCGGACTGGCTGGAGAAATTCGGGCATCGCGCGCCGGAGGAGTTTGACCTCGCCACGCCGCGCTGGCGCGAGCGGCCCGACGCGCTCGAAACGATGGCCGCGCACATGCGCGGCAGCACCAGCCCGCTGGCGCTGCATCACAAACGCGCCGAGGAATCGCAGGCACGCGGCGAGGCCTTGCGCGCGCAGCTTTCGCCCGGCGAACGCGCGGAACTCGACCAGCGCGTGCAGGCCGTGCGGCGCTACCTGCACTACCGCGAGGATGGCAAATTTTTCCTCATGCTCGGCTACGACCTGCTGCGCGACCTGGCGCTCGAAGCGGGCCGGCGGCTGCGCATCGACGAGGACGTTTTCCTGCTCCGCTACGAGCAGCTCCACGACGCGCTCGCCACGGGCTTCGCGCCGTTGCACGCCATCGAGGCCGCGCGCAGTGCCCGCGCCGCGGAGACCCGCGTGACCACGCCGCACGTCATCACGGAGCAGGAAATCGAAACGCTCGGCGAACCCGTCGCGCTCGAAGGCGGCGACCGGCTCACCGCGTTTTCCATTTCCTCCGGCGTCTGCACCGGGCCGGTGCGCATCGTTTTCTCGCCCACCGAGGCGGGCGAGATGGGACGCGGCTACGTGCTGGTCTGCCCGAGCACCGATCCCAACTGGACGCCGCTTTTCGCCCACGCGGCGGGCCTCGTGATCGAGCGCGGCGGCACGCTTTCGCACGGCGCGGTGGTGGCCCGCGAAATGGGCCTCCCGGCGGTCGTGCTTGATGGCGCGACGAAGCTTTTTGCCGATGGCGAAATCATCTCCATCGACAGCAACCGCGGCGCGATTTTCCGCGGCGCGGTGACTGCGAATCAAGCGGCGGAGCCAGTCGGCGACGCGAACGACATCCGGCTTCCCGCTGCGCTGATCCCGCCGCCACCCGGCGCGCGCGAGCGCTCCAGTGCCCGTCTGCGGAATATTTTTCTCGCACTGTGGGGCGTCTATTTCCTCGCCGCCTTCCTCCTGCCCGCGCCGTGGGTCTATGATCCCTCGATGCGCCTGCTCGACGCCGTCCTCTGGCCGCTCGTCGCGTACTTTGGCAAACCCGCCGCCGTCGCGATCATCGCCGTCGCCCTCGCCGCTTTCAGCATGATCGGCCAGCGCGTGCTCACCGACAATCGCCGGCTCCTCATCGCGAAAGAGCGCGCCGCGCATTTGTCCGTCGAAGCCGCCAAACTCCCGAAGGATTCACCCCGCGCGCGCACCATGCGTGCGCTGGCCGCGCCCGTGCAGACCCGCGTGATGCTGGCCTCGTTTGTCCCGCTCGCAGTGATCCTCGGCCCGATGGTGATGTCCTTTTCCTGGCTCCCCGCCCGCGTTGATCCGGCGTCATGGAACGCCGCGCCCGGCGCGACCGTTTTTGTCACCGCCACCGTGGACGGCGACTACACCGGGCCGGTCACGCTGACGGCCGATCCAGCGCTCTCGCTCGGGGCCGACTCCGAGCCGGTGCAGTCGAACCCGCCGATCCGCGCGACGCTCGAAACGCTCCGCGCAAAATGGCAGGCACCCTCCGGGCCTGTGCCGAATCTTTCGTGGGAACTCCGCGCCGCCGCCAGCAAAGCCCGCCAAGAACTGCTCGCCGATCTCACCGCCTATTTGAAAGAAAAAATCCCCGCGCGTGAAGTGGCATGGACGCTGAGCACGCCTGCGCAACCCGGTCGCTACCGCGTTTCCATCGCCACGGATAAGAGCCCGGCGCTCGTGACCCATGTCGTCCTCGGCGACCGCTCGCCACCGGAGCCGCACGAAGACCTCGGCGACACCAAAGGCCCGGTGCAAGTCGCGCGACCAGCCGATGCGAAGTCGCCGCTGCAACTCGTCCGCCTAGTCTATAAGGAGCAACTGACCCAGTCCGGCAAAACATTCTGGCAGCCCTTTGAGCGCCTCGGCTGGCACTGGAGCGCCGGCTGGCTGCTGACTTATATCGCCGTCTATCTCCCCCTGATGTTCCTTTTCCGGCGACTCCTGCGCATTCCATAAAACTCGTCCCTCGGTTCGCGCACCCACCCTGAACGGCACTCAACCTGAACTCCCCGCTTCCGTAGCCTGTCTCCCCTGTGACGGTTCATGTAAATGGGCTAATGACCGCTCCAATACTGGCTCACTCAAACTAACCACCTCCACCATCAATGCACCTCCGCGTCCTAACCACCGTATTCGCCTTTCGTCGTGATGATGAGTCCCTCGCGATACGGATGCAGTGCGGCGGCGATGATTTCCTCGTTGTTACCGGGGCCGTAGGCTTCCGCGGTGTCGAAAAAATTCACGCCGAGTTCGACCGCGCGCCGCAGCAGGTTTTCACCCACGGCCCAGTCGGCGAACGGGCCGAAGTTCCCCGGCTGTCCGCAGAGTCGCATCGCTCCATAGCCGATGCGCTGCACGGGCAGATCACCGCCGAGGAGAAATGTGGCCGGGGTCATTGAGCGGTTCGAGTTCGCGATCCTTGAGGCAGCCAGATTTGGTCTCTCCGTTACTTCGAGTCATGAGTTCAGGGTTTGTTATCCCGACTCAGTGTCACGGTTTCATGGATTCGGGGTTTCAAAGTCACACTTTTCTCGCAAGTGAAGCCGTCCGTGTAGCGGACACGGACCTTGTATTCCCCTGGTTCCCGGACTGCCAGATTCACGGTATCCGGGCTCTGGCAGCCAGTCACAACGTTCGACCCGATGTTTCGCACGGCTAGCGTGTTTCCGTCTGTGTTGAGCAGAGAAACCCGCGCCCCAGTGACCCCGCGCGGGCCTGACACACGAACGCTGACGATACCGGTTTGTTCCAAGACTTTCTCCTGGCCCGTCGAACTTTCCTTGGGCACTCGCAAACTGAGCGTGTCATTGACGAGGAGTGACAGTTTGCCATCGGCTCCGCCAAGGAGAATGTCGTTGGCCCCGTCGCCGTTGGCATCGCCGAGTGCCACTCCGAGGGCTCCCTGCTGATGGGCGGGGCCGGGGATGGCGGTGGCCTTGTAACGCAGGCTGGCGATGTATGAACCGTAGCCGCGATTGACATAGTAACCGTTGGGAGTGCCTGCCGTGCGGCTGATCGCATAGATGTCCACGCGGCCATCGGCATTGAGATCCTCCGCGGCGATGCCGAGACAGTCTGCGGTAGCCACGACGATTTCATTACCAAACTGCCCGCTGTCAAAGGGCTTTCCAGCCACATTAGACAGGATATTCACACCGCCATTATGGGCGAAGATGAAATCAGGACGGTCCGGCATCCAGGTAGGACTGAAACAGCCGGCCCCGGTCTGCGCCGACTCCTCTCCGAGCACGCCAAAGTCATAGCTAAGCATTCCGACCAGCGGACTGAATTTGCCGTTGGCATCAGGCATAAGAAGGCGTCCAGGCTTTGCTCCGTAGAAAATGCCGGTGTTGCCCGTGCCGCTCCAGTCTCCAGGGATAAAAAAGCCGGTCAGTCCTCCGCTGCATTCCGGAGCATCGAAACCGAGGGTTTTAGTGGCATCCGTATAAGCCCCGGAATTCGACGCCGGGTGCAGGTAGGCATGAAGTCCTCCTTGGAGTTTTGAAACAACGACATCCACGTAGCCATCGTTATTGAGATCTGTGAACGCAGCCATTTTGACATCCTTATTCGCATCAGCAGGAAGGTCCGCGCTGGCTTTGAAAGTTCCCTTTTCCTCCTGCAAGTAAAGTTGGCCATCAATCAGCAAATCGGGTTTTCCATCGAGGTTTGCATCCGCCACCGAGATGCTGGAGCCCTTGATCCCGGCCAAGCCCGACGCCTTGGTGGCATCAGTGAAGGTGAGGTTGTCCTGTTGCAGATAGAGTCTGCCGCCAGCCTCACTGGTGGCATAGATGTCGGGCCGTCCGTCGCCATTGAGATCAATCATCGCCACTCCCCGAACCGGCTTATCAAAGGTGCCGATGAGGATGTCGTCTTTGAATTGATCAAAAGGACGCGCCGGAAAGAATGAGCCGTTTTTAGCACAGTCCCGCATCATTTCTGCCAGACGGGACGGGGCGCCGTTGAAGGTTCCATACATCTCCTTATCCAGATCGACCGTCCAGTTCCACCGGGCAGGAGTAGTCGCGTCCCCGGTCGTGCCGAGTGTGCCTTGCTGCCAGCGTCCCTCACCACCCAGGTAGAATAAAATGCCATCGGCTCCTTTGCGGCCTTTGCTTCCAGCAAAGGCGACAAGCTCCACCCCGGGAGAGGCCAATACGCTTAACGCACTTGGGGCGGTTTCTCCGGTGGCCGTCAGCACGACTTGCTTGGCTGGAAAAATCCCTTTGGCCGTTCCCATGACTTCGAGCGTGACGGTGGACTTTACGCTATCCACCGAGATGGTTTTGAGCAGCACGACTTTTTCGTAGCGGTCAAAAAGATCGGGTGGCTGCAAACTGGGATTCACCAATGCAAACGCATTGGAAAATCCCAAGACTAGAGTTGTAAGCGGAATTCTTAGGTTGCGGCGTGGGTGCGTGGTCATTACGGAATGACAGTGAATAACGCTTTGGGCTTGTCGGCATTGCCGGTGCCAAACGCCGGCCCATTCCCATTGAGATCAGGCAGGGTTTTCACCTGGATGCCGCCTGCTTTGAAGTCATCGAGCAGTATCCCTTTCCAAGTCACGTCACCTTTGATGATCATGTCGGTAAGGCGGGGCAGTTCCTTCAGTTTGGCGATGGCCGGGTCGCCGTGCAGAGGGTGGTCGCGGGAAATGATTTCGATTTGGCCCCAGTCGTCATCGCGCTTGCTACAGTTGATGACCAGGCGGGCCTTGGCCGGGTTGCTGGTGGTCACGGTGATGCTGCCGCCCTCGTTGACGAGCATACCATAGTCGTTTGGGCCAGCGTTGCGGCCACCGCCTTTGGTCCCAAGGACTGACCCTTTCGATTTCCAACCGATCCCCAGCCGGGCGTCACTGGTCAGCGGGCGCTCAGGCAACCCTCCGAGCAACTTGCCTTTTACGGTCAGGTCCGTACTCCAATCACAATTGGTGCGACGGGAAAGATAGGCATCGCTCAGGATGGCGATTGCGGCGTCTTTCCCGATCACCGTGGGAGTGCGGTTGCCCAGACCGATCTCGGACTGAGGCGCGATGACCATCATGCCTGATTCGACCTGCCAGTTGTCTTCGGATCGAAACAGTCCGACGAATTCCACCGACGAGCCGGGGGCCTTGCGCACAAAGAAATGGTCCACCAGGGAAAGGCTGCGGCGCTGCTGGCGATCGATGAGATTGTCATTGCGCAGGAAGGTATGGCCGGTGCCCAGAACACTATCCAAATACGAGACGCTGCCGCCGGACTTGATCCACACGTTCCCGCTGACCGCAAAGTGACCCACAACGTGGGCGCCACGCTCGATGGTGAGGTGGCGGAACCGCGCCGGCTGATATTTCCTGCCGTCGGTCAGAGAAACATCGTACCCACCCTTCGGAGATGCGGGCAGGATCAGGTCGGTATTCTCATCAAAGGGCTTCACTGCGGGTTTGCCGTCCTCCAGCCAATGGCTGACATCCCATCCATCCTTGGCCGAGACGCCCGGTTTGGCCCAGACCATGCCTCGCGCCTTGGGCCAGTTCTGTTTGGCATAAGCGGCTTTGCGCGCGTCATCACTCCACACCTTCGTGTCGGCAAAGAGAGGATCGCGGGCGGTGGCATTGGCGTAGGTGGTGGCGGCCGCCGCCTCAGTGTACCACGTGGCGGGCTCGTCCTTGCGGACCTGTTCAATCGTGGGTTCGGTCTTGATTGCCGCAGCACCAAGAGCTCCTGGAAGCAGGGTGGTGGCGAGCAAACTGAGGAGAATTTTGTTCATTGCGATGATCGTTGGTATTTTTACGGATACTGGATGGTTTGGGGTGTATTTTGAAAAGGGAACGGAAATTTCGCGCTACTAAGACAGCCTCATGTCATCTGGCAGTCAGTCAAAAATAGATCCAGTCGATTCTCTCCTGAAGACTGTAACAGGTCACCGTCCCGCGCGGTTTCACGGGGTAAAGGTGGCCTGAGTCCAGGGGCGTGAGCGCCCGAACCCACGGATTTTCTCCAGCCCTGGCGGCACGGCCAACGTCAACCCAAGGAGGAGCGTGATCTGGGAATTCATTGGGACAATGACAGGATCGGAAAAAGACGGGGGCAATGCGGAACGGGAACACCGCCAGAGCATCAGAGCACGGGCCTGGAGGACTTGCCTACAGAAAAGCGACTTCTCCTACTAAAGTGGTAGATCTTCCGCCTTTCACAGCGGGTATGGCAGCGTTACTAAGGCCACCGATATTTCTCCTTTCTGTATGAACGACATTCGCAACGACCTACTCGCCTCGCTGGCTTGCCATGCCGTAATCTTGGGAGGTCTCGTCTGGGTCGGTGCGGCTACTTCACAACTGACGGCGACGGACATCCTCAAGGCCAATGCCCAGGATGGCGGCGGAAGTGCTGGGGCCCAAGATGCGGGAACTCATCACGACCGATGGGGCGGCGATGGCGGGGGATGATTCTGCGCAAGCCCCACGGCACGCAGCGGAGTTGGCGAAAAACGACGAACGGGCGTTTCACGCGGCGCTCGACAAGGAAGCGCGGCGCGTGCTCGGCGAAGTCGCAGCACCGCTCCTCGGAGCTTCCGCAGCGGCAGCGATTGAGAAGAAGCTCGCTGAGAAAGGCGTCTCGCCGGACGCCGCAACGATGGCGAAACTGAGTCAGAACGTGGGTGAAGGGGTGGCCGCAAATGCCGTGGGGCGGGGCTTCAACACCCATGAAGTCTGGAAGCCATCGAAAGAACTCATCTTACCTGGCACTTCCAACGAGAAGCCCGGCGCGCGGCGGCAAACGCCTCCTCGATGCTGGGCGACCGAAGCCGCGCTCTGCTTTCAGCGCCACCTTGGCGGGCAAAGGAAAGTGACCATCCATAGCCTGCGCTTCTGGCTCTTGGTCACCGCCGGCGTGCTCAGCCACCCGGCCGGAAAGACCACGGTAAAACTCGCCGTCCCACCGCGCGAATGAGACTGGTGGGACCGCCTCTGAGAGAAAATCCTCAGCCCCTTTCCCAACTGCAAGGCAGTCGAAAACCGACCAGTCTTCAGCACCTGAAATGCGCCTCTACTGCATCGTTCCGGCCTAAGCGTCCAGGTGCGCCATTTCCGGCAGCAGCCCCATCTGCACCATCAGTCCGTAGGCGTCCCAGGTGCCCCAACTCGCCACGATCCGGCCCCCGGTGACCTGCTCGATGCCGATCCCGGAAACCGAGTAGCGCTGCGCCTTTGACGCCTGGCCAAAAAAAGGTCGCGCCATGGCCGTTCCGCTCGCCGTGTAGCGCGTA
>Ga0209591_10008800_pt1 | contig 10967 bp, 9 predicted proteins | sample MAT01_FD_187207 | JGI IMG/M metagenome (GOLD analysis project Ga0209591, IMG submission 187207) | Freshwater microbial communities from Lake Fryxell liftoff mats and glacier meltwater in Antarctica - MAT-01 (SPAdes) (version 2) | ecosystem: Environmental > Aquatic > Freshwater > Ice > Liftoff...
TCCGTGTTCCAGTTCCAGCTATGGCATCGCGCAAACGCTCCAGCGCCTTGGTATCGGTGATCAACCCAACAACGGTCTTTCCAAGTTCCTCCACTGCCATATCATCACGCACCAGTATCGCAGCACCACGATCGGTCAACGCTCTGGCATTGTGTGTTTGGTGATCTTCCGCTGCGGTAGGCAAGGGCACCAGTATCGCAGGTTTCTGGACGAGGCACAGTTCGCTTACGCTGATGGCACCTGCACGTGCGACCACCAGATCCGCCACCGCATAGGCATAGTCCATTTTGGTAACGAACTCGAATACTTTGCAGTCCGAATAATTCAATTTGGCTACGGCCTCCCGCGCCTGTTCGAAGTAGGCCGTACCGGTTTGCCAGATCACTTGCAGACCTACCGCTTGGAACTGTTGCAACGCCGCCTCTACACCCCTGTTCACCCCACGCGCGCCCAGGCTGCCGCCTGTAATGAAGAGGGTGGGCTTACCCTCAACGAATCCGAAATGCTCCAACCCGCGCGGGCGTTTTCCGGTGAGCCGAACGACCTCCTGCCGCACTGGATTTCCGGTCAACATCAATTTCGCTTTAGGGAAAAATTTCTCCATGCCTTCATAGGCAACGCAAATGCGATCCACGCGCTTGGAGAGGTAGATGTTCGTCTTACCAGGAAAGCTGTTCTGCTCCTGGATCAACGTGGGTACGTGCATGCGTTGAGCAGCGGCCAGCAACGGCCCACTTGCGTAACCACCAACGCCCACAGCGACATCGGGCTTGAAGGTGCGCACCAATCTTCTCGCCTTCATCATGCTGCGAAGGAGACGCCATGGTAAGCCCAGGTTCTTCACTACCGAACCACGCTGGTAGCCGCGGATCGGAAGTCCTTCAATGGCGAACCCCGCAGCAGGCACCTTCTCCATTTCCATCTTCCCTTCGGCACCCACGAACAGGAACTGGGCAGCACTCTCCCGCTCGCGCACCGCGTTCGCGATGGCGATAGCCGGAAAGATGTGACCGCCGGTGCCGCCACCGGAGATCATCACCCGCAGGGCGTGATCACGCGAGTGCTGTTCGCTGGCGTTTGACATCGGGTGTCGATGGTTGTTGATCTTCGAGACTGCGGCTCACACTGAGCACGATACCGATCGCAAGGCAGGTGAACCAAACACTGGTACCACCCATGCTCACCAAGGGCAACGGCTGCCCGGTAACAGGAACAAGGTTGACGGCCACGGCCATGTTGATCATGGCTTGCATGACCAACATCAAGCTGAGGCCAACGGCGACCAGTGATCCAAAGGGTTTCTGGCATCTACCTGCGATACGAACAGAGCGGAACAGGAGAATGAGGTAGAGCAACAACAGACCCAGACCGCCCAGGATACTACCGTATTCTTCAACGATGAAGGCATAGATCATGTCGGAATAGGGGTGCGGTAGGAAATTGCGCGATGTGCCGCTACCCGGACCATTGGGTAGGAAGCCACCGGAAGCGATGGCGATCTTGGCGTGCTCCACCTGATAGTTCGCATCGTGGTCCTCCACGCCGAAACTTTCGATACGACCAACCCAGGTATCCAAACGCGGTAACAGGCCGGGTGTGGTATTGGCCAGGAAAAGCAGCAACCCAAAGGCGAGCACAGCGGCACCCACGATCATGGCCATGTGCTTCATGGGCACCTGACCAATGAACATGATGATGAGACAGACCGTGAACAGAACAGCAGCCGTAGAGAAGTTGGCGGGCAGGATCAACCCACAAATGATACCGACCGGCACCATCAACTTCAGCAACACCTCTCGCAAGGTCCACTCTTGATCCTGATGCTTGCCGAGAACACGAGCGAGATAAACGATCAGAACCACCTTGGCAGGGTCGCTGGTCTGGAAACTTTGGTTGATGATCGGGATCGTGATCCAGCGGCTCGCATCGTTGATATTGGAACCGAGCAGTAGCGTAAGCAACAGCAGCACGGCCATTACGCCGATCAACAATTGCGAAAGGCGCGAATAGATGGTGAACTGTTGTCGTGCAGCATAGATCATGATGACACCGCCTGTAACGAGCATGAGACCATGCTTCATCAGGAAATGCAAGGTGCCTCCCCCTTCGCGTTTGAACGCGAGCGAGCTGATGGAGCTGTACACCGCGAGCAGACTGATCAGTCCCAAGAACAGGACGGTCATCCAGATCACACGATCGCCTTTCAGTCTATGGAGTATGGAGGAGGTCACAGGGTACCAGGTGGTTGATGCTTAGAGGTCACGGACCGCACGTTTGAATTCAGCACCGCGTTCCTCGTAGTTCGCAAAGCCGTTACCGCTAGGGCAAGCAGGACTGAACAGGACCGACTCTCCGATGCGCGCGAGCTCGTGCGCCAGAAAGACAGCAGTGCGCAACTCCTGGGTCACATACACATGCGGCACAGGAGCGGGCGATGCCGCGTCGATAGGGTCCGCAGCGCGACCGAAGAGGACCATGACCGCGACCTTTTCGCGAAGGATGTCCTGCACGTACCCTTCGTCCATTTCGTTGGAAAGATCACCGGCGATCCATACCACGCGGCCTTCGACCTGGCCTAGCGACTCCAAAGTCGCATCCAAGAAGGTCGCCTTGGAATCATTGATATACGGCACGCCCTTCACCGAAGCCACCAGTTCCATGCGGTGCGGACCGGGACCTTGCGCCGCAAGTGCTGTGCGCCGAGCATCCACGAGCAGACCACCGGCCAGCCGCAGCGAAGGAGGTGTTGGTTTCTTGTCCATGGTACTGGAGTGTTGAATGGTCAAAGTCCTTTCACGGCGGTCTTGAACTTGCGTCCGCGCTCCTCATAATTCTCGAACAGATCGTAGCTGGCACAGGCCGGGCTCAGCAACACCACATCACCGGCTTCACCCATTTCGTTGGCAACACGCACGGCATGCTCAGCACTCGCCGTATCAACGATGGTGGGCACCACACCTGAGAACGCCTTATGGATCTTGGAATTGTCGGTACCCAGGCACACGATCGCCTTCACCTTCTGCTTGACCAACTCCCGCAGGGTCGTATAGTCGTTCCCCTTATCCACTCCACCCACCACCCAGATCACAGGCTTCACCATGCTCTCCAACGCATACCATGTGGAGTTCACGTTGGTCGCCTTGGAATCGTTGATGAACTCGATGCCGTGTACCATGGCGACATGCTCCAAGCGGTGCTCCACGTTCTGGAAATCGGACAGGCTTTCCCGCACGATATCCTTGCGCAGCTCCAGCACGCGCGCTGCGATTCCAGCGGCCATGGAGTTGTAGACATTGTGCTTTCCTTGAAGGGCGAGTTCGATGATGCTCATGCGGAATGTGGTTTGGTGGGTGTTGATGTGGATGTGATCGTCTTGGAGAAATGCGCCTTGATCCACTACGTGATGGATCGAGAAGGGCCAGCGTCGAGCAGTTACGGATTGTAGATGCAACCACGCGTTGGTCTCAGCATCATCGGCGCAGTGGATGAAATGATCCTCGGCGCGTTGGTTCATGGCGATGCGGAACTTGCTCGCCACGTAATTCTCCATGCGGTAGTGGTACCGGTCCAGGTGATCCGGCGTGATATTCAGCAGCATGCCGATATCGGGCCGGAACGTGTGGATGCCGTCGAGCTGGAAACTGCTCAGTTCAAGCACGTACCAGGCCTTATCGCCGTCGGCCACCAAGCCAGCGAAACTGGTACCCACGTTGCCGCCCACGGCCACATCGATACCGGCTTTGCGCAGGATGTGGTGGGTGAGCAATGTGGTCGTGGTCTTGCCATTGCTGCCTGTGATCGCGATGATCTTCCCCTTGCAGTAGCGGTACGCGAACTCGATCTCGCTGATCACCGGTATGCCTTTCTCGCGAGCGGCACTCACCAACGATGCGGTATCCGGTATGCCGGGGCTCTTCACCACTTCATCCGCATCGAGGATACGCGCAGCGGTATGTCCACCTTCCTCAAAGGAGATACCGCGTGTCTTCAACTCTTCGCGATAATTCGGTTTGATCGCGCCCATATCACTCACGAACACATCGAGGCCACGTTGCTGCGCCAACCGTGCCGCACCGACACCGCTCTCTTGTGCGCCAAGGATCACCAGCTTGCTCATCGCAGTTTGAGGGTTACGATGGAGACCACAGCGAGCATGATACCGACGATCCAGAACCGGGAGACGATCTTGCTCTCGTGGATCCCCAGCTTCTGGTAATGGTGGTGCAGCGGCGCCATCTTCAGTATGCGACGCCCTTCACCATATTTCTTCCGGGTATACTTGAAGTAGGATACCTGGACCATCACACTGAGGTTCTCCACCAGGAAAATGCCGCACAGCACGGGGATCAACAACTCCTTGCGCACCAGGATCGCGAGCGTGGCGATGATCCCGCCCAAGGCCAGGCTGCCCGTATCGCCCATGAAGACCTGGGCTGGATAAGCGTTGTACCATAAGAAGCCGATACAAGCACCCAACAAGGCTCCAATGAACACCGCCAGTTCGCCACTGCCTGGGATATACATGATGTTGAGATAGTCCGAGAAGATCACATTGCCGCTCACATAGGCGAGGATCCCCAGCGTCATCACGATGATCGCTGAGCTGCCAGTGGCCAATCCATCAAGCCCATCGGTGATGTTGGCACCATTGCTAACGGCCGTAATGATGAAAATGACGACCAGGATGTAGATGATCCACGTGTATTGGCGCGCACTGCGACCGAACAGTCCGAGAACGGAGGAGTAGTTGAACTCGTTGTCCTTGATGAATGGGATGGTGGTGTTGGGCGATTTGCGATTCAGCAGGTAGTGGACCGTTCCATCCTCTTCGGTCACGGTATGCAACGCCTGCGCATCCAGCTGCGAGGCCAGCACTTCGGGCACTTCCACGCGGGTGCGTATTTCGGGATGGAAGTAGACCGTGGCACCGATGATGATACCCACACCCACTTGACCCACCACCTTGAATTTCCCCGCCAGTCCGCGCTTGTCCTTCTTGAAGACCTTGATGTAGTCGTCCACAAAGCCGATGGCACCGAGCCATACCGTGGCCACGAGCAACAACAGGATGTAGATATTGTCCAAGCGCGCGAAGAGCAACGTGGGGATAATGGTGGCAGAGAGGATGATGAGGCCGCCCATGGTGGGGGTGCCTTGTTTTTGGATCTGACCTTCCAGACCGAGATCACGAACCGTTTCCCCTACTTGCATGCGACGCAACAGGTTGATGATGCCCTTGCCCCACCACAGGGAGATCAGTAGCGAAACGAACACCGCCATGGCCGAACGGAAGGAGATGAAACCGAAGAGCCCCGCTCCCGGAACATCCGCACCCAGCCATTGAAAGAGGTGATAGAGCATTACTTGTGGAGTAGTTCCAGTGTTTCCTTCAATACGGCCACGTCGTCGAACGGGTGCTTCACGCCGTTGACCTCCTGATAGGTCTCGTGGCCTTTGCCTGCGAGCAACAGCACATCCCCTGGTTTCGCCATGCCCACTGCCTGCCGAATGGCTTCCCGGCGATCCACGTTCACCCACACGCGTGACTGGTCAGAAGCCTGCACGCCCTGGCGCATTTCGTTGAGGATCGCCATGGGCTCCTCCGTACGTGGATTGTCGCTGGTGAGCACGACATGAGTGCTGTGCTCCGTTGCGATGCGCGCCATGACCGGCCGCTTTGTCCGATCACGATCACCACCGCAACCTACTACGGTGATCACCTGCTCGTTCTCACCACAGACCTCGTTGATCGTGGTGAGCACGTTCTTCAATGCATCGGGGGTATGGGCATAATCCACGATACCGATGATGCCGCCTGTACTGCGGACGATCTGGAAACGGCCGCGCGGAGGTTGCAGATCGCTCAACGCGGTCAACACGTTCAAGGGTGCTTCGCCCAGCAGCGTCGCGACCGTGTAAACAGCCAGCAAATTGCTTGCATTGAAGGCCCCGATCAGGCGGGAATACATATCATGTCCATCAATGTTGAGGTGCAGGCCGGTGAGCTGGTTCTCCACGATCCGTGCCCGATGATCAGCCATGTTCTTCACCGCGAAGGAGCGCTTCATCGCCTTGGTGTTCTGCAGCATCACAGCGCTGTTGGGGTCATCCGCGTTCACCAACGCGAACGCGGTGGCGGGTAGCTGATCGAAGAATCCCTTCTTGGCCTTGATGTAGGCAGCGAACGTGCCGTGGTAATCCAGGTGATCGTGCGTGATGTTCATGAAGACGCCTGCCGCGAAATGGAGACCGGCAATGCGCTCCTGCACCACGCTGTGAGAGCTCACTTCCATAAAGCAGTGGGTCACCCGTTCTTCCACCATTTCGGCCAGCAGCTCGTTCAAGCGCACGGCATCGGGTGTGGTGTGGGTGCTGGGGATGGACCGTTGACCGATCCGCATTTCCACGGTGCTGATCAAGCCGCACTTGTGCCCAAGCGAGCGGAACAAGCGGAAAAGCAGGGTGGCCGTGCTGGTCTTCCCGTTCGTGCCGGTAATACCGATGAGCTTCAATTGCTTCGACGGGTGATCGAAGAAGTTGGCGGCCATGATGCCGAGCGTTGCCGTTGCATCAACAACACGTACGTAGGTGACGCCATCCTTCAACTCCGCTGGCAACACTTCGCAGATGATCGCACTGGCGCCGTTCTCGATGGCTGTTGCGATGAAAGCGTGACCATCCACCTGCGTTCCTCGGGTAGCCACGAAGGCCGTGAAGGCGACCACTTTGCGGCTATCGAAGGCAAGCTGCTCAATGGCCGTGTTCGTAGAACCCACCACTTGCTCGATGCGGACGCGATAGAGTATGTCCTTGAGCAGTTTCATGTGAGTTCGATCACGATCGTGGATCCTTCGAAAGCGCGCGATCCCGGTGAAAGCGATTGCCGCTTGACCATGCCATTGCCGTGAATGCGCACGCGAAGGCCCCGGTTCTCCAGTATGTAGAGCGCATCGCGCAAGCCCATGCCCAGCACATTGGGCACACGGTCCATGGCATCCGCAGGAATGCCGCGTGCTTTCAGCACCACACTGGTATCACCCGCCAGTGTGGTTGCCCATTCACCTTCGCCGTCCACGATCACAGGAACCTTCAATCCTTCCAGCGCGATCCGCAGGTCACCTCTATGACCGCTCAGGCTGATCGGCGTGCGCGGCCCGCTCACCTCGGCAAGCACTGCCTCCTGTTGCAACTCGATGCGGTTGCTGTAGATCTTGTCCGCTATCTCCTTGAACACCGGACCGGCCACCACGTTGCCATAGATGCCGCTCATGGTAGGGCCGTTCACCACCACGATGCAACTATACTTTGGTGCGTTCGCGGGGAAGTAACCCACGAACGAAGCTTGATAGAGCACATCGTTGTAGTTGCCATTCCTGGCGATGCGCGCAGTGCCGGTCTTACCAGCTATTGCAAAGTGCGCGGTTCTCAAGTTCGTTGCTGTACCGCTGTCCACTACACCTTGCAACAGACCATGTACGATCTCCAACGTGGCATCGGAACAGATCTTCGGATCGATCACTTTCGGGGCGAACTTCTCGATCGTTCTTCCATTGCGCGAGATGTGGTCCACGAACTGCGGCTGCATCATCTTTCCATTGTTCGCCACGGCGTTGTAGAAGGTCAGCGTCTGCAACGGCGTAAGCGCCACCTCGTAGCCGATGCTCATCCACGGCATGCTAACACCGCTCCATCCCTTCTCACCCGGGCTACGCAGCGTCGGGATGGCTTCACCGGGGATCATCACACCAGTGGTCTCGTGCAGGTGGAAACGCTTCAGGCCATCCACGAACTTCTTCGGTTCTTTTCCGTAGGCCTTTGTCACGGCCAAACTGATGCCCGTGTTCAATGAGAGTTCGAACGAACGCCGTACCGTCATCTTCTTGTAGAGGTCCTCGTGCGAGTCGTGCATGATCCGATCGCGGTACTTCACCCGGCCCCAGTTGGTGTCCACCGTATCGGTCGGCTTGATGGAACCATCATCCAGTCCCACCATCAAGGAGGCCAGCTTGAAGGTGGATCCGGGCTCTTCGGCATGGGCCACGGCGTAGTTCAAGTCCTCTACGTATGTACTGTCGTTCTTACGGGTGAGGTTGCTGATCGCCTTTACATGTCCAGTGGCCACCTCCATTACCACCACCGTTCCGTGATGCGCACCATGCTTCTGCAATTGCGCTTCCAACGCGGCATCGGCAACATCTTGCAGGTTGATGTCGATGGTCGTGTGGATATCACTTCCCGCAACGGGATCGACCCCATCGCCATCATCCACTGGCATCCAAACGCCACCGGTCAGTCGGCGTTCCAAGCGGCGGCCCGTAACTCCTTTCAGGTACGTGTCAAAGCCGGCTTCCAGACCGAGCGTACTGCTATCGCGCAGCACGTGCCCAACGCTACGCGATGCCAAGCGGCCGAAAGGATGGGCGCGCACGGTGCGCTTCTCGGTGACCAATCCACCTTTGTAGCGGCCCAAGCGGAAAAGCGGAAACGTGCGCAACTGCTGCACCTGTGTGTGATCTGCACGTCGCTTGATCAAATGGAATCGCTCCTTGCGGTGCCGCGCATCCGTAAGCTCACGCTTGTACTCGGCCGGTGTGCGATCGCCGAAGAGCGTGGCCAACTGCAAGCAGAGCGCATCGATGTTCGCGCGGTACATCTCCTCCGTAAGCCCACTCGGCACCATGTCCATGCGCACATCGTACTCGGGCACACTGGTGGCCAGGAGGCGACCATCTTCACTGTAGATATGGCCACGGTCCGGCTGTACGGTGCGGTACATGGTGGAAATGGTCTCGGCCTTGGCCAACCACTTCTCCCCTTCCACGATCTGGATGGTGAAGAGCTTCACGGCGATGGCCAATGCGAACATCACGATGCCCAAGTAGACCATGTTCGCACGAGCACGCAGTTGGCGGTTGTCCGTCATGGTGTCTGCGTGTTCTTCAATTCGTCCTTGGCCACTTCCAACTTCACGGGAGGCACACGGCTTTCGCGCAGACCCAATTCACCAATGCCAACGGCCACCTGGCTCTGCTGCTCCTTCTTCTCCAAGAGGGATCGCACGGTGATGTATTCCGAACGCAACTCCTTCAATTCTTCATCGGTGTGGTCCAGCGCACGCACGATGCGTTCGGTGTGGTAACCGTAGGCGATGTAGATGATCATCAACCCAGCGCAGAACAGGATGAAGGGCATATTGCCCAAGACCTTCTCGCGGGTGAGGAAGGATCCATTAAGGACACCGATCAGCAGGCGCGGCACGCGGGCAGCAGCCCCGGTGGACGCGTGCTTCTTACCATCGCCAGCAACGGTCTTTGTCGCTGCGGCGCTATCGCCCTTCGCGGTGGTGCGCGGCTTCGCAGGCGTAGCGCCTTCCGGCGTTACCAGCTGTTCTTCCTCTTTCTTTTCGCGCAGGGTGTTCACGTGCGTGTTCCTATTCTCAATCGGGCACTGCGTGCCCGGGGGTTCCTTGCTATTTCGAGATCCGTGGGTTGGATCGCTTTGTTGCTCGAAGGGGTGAACGGTCGTTGTCGGTTGCCAAAGAGGTCTTTGGTCTCTTCGCCGTGGAGGTTGCCACTGCGCATCCAGTTCTTCACCAGTCGATCTTCCAGCGAGTGGTAGCTCATGATCACGAGCCTCCCGCCTGGTGCGATCACTTCGGCACTTTGCTTCAGCAGGTTCTCCAATGCGGCGAGCTCATCATTAACGGCGATGCGCAAGGCTTGAAAGACCTGTGCGAGGAAACTGCTTTCCTTGCCGCGCGGGGTCACGGGTCGAAGCGCTTCCACCAACTGGAACGTGGTGCCGATGCGTGTTCCCGCATTCGCCTTCACCAGCTGCCGGGCCACGCGATGTGCGCCATCCACCTCGCCATAGTTCCGCAGCACGGCGGTCAAGGCCGGTTCATCCAAGTCACGCAACAGTTGCGATGCGGTTCGCGTGGCGCGATGATCCATGCGCATATCCAGCGGACCATCGAAGCGGAAGCTGAAGCCACGTTCACCGGTATCGAACTGGTGACTGCTAACGCCCAAGTCGGCAAGCAGCCCATCGATGGGCAGCGCATGCAGGAAACGCAAGTGGTTGCGCATCCAGCGGAAGTCGGCTTTCACCAAGGTGAAGCGATCATCCTCGGGAGCGTTCTTCCATGCATCACGATCGCGATCGAACGAGATCAGGCGACCATGCGGACCGAGTTGTGCGAGGATGGCCTTGCTGTGGCCACCGCCACCGAACGTAACGTCCACATGGACGCCGTCGGGGCGGATGTTCAATCCTTCGAGACAGGCTTGTAAAAGAACGGGGTCGTGATACTCATGAGCCATTGGTTTTGCGGTCACCGACCATCACTTTCGCCGCCAATGACTTGAAGTCCACTTTCCCGCCGAGCGCACGCTTGTGCAGTTCCTCGTCCCATACTTCGATGCGATCGCCCATGCCCGTGAACACGATGTCCTTGCCCATTTTGGCATAGTCCATCAGCGACTTCGGGATCAGCAAACGCCCGTTGGCGTCGAGCTCCACCGGCGTGGCCCCATTGAGGAAGCGCCGGATGAACTCCACACTGTCCGGGTCGAAGCGGTTCAAGCGGCGCACCTCGGCGCCGGTCTTGTTCCACTCCTCCATCGGGTACAGCACAAGGCACTGGCTGAACACGTCGCGGTTCACCACAAAGCCCTTGGCCACTTCCCCACCGAGCTGCTTTTTCAGCGCGGCGGGCAAGAGCACTCGGCTCTTGGCGTCCAGGGTTGAGGGGTATTCCCCGAGAAGGTTCAGCATGGCGCATGCGCGGCAGGAATGGTGGCGAAAGTAGGTGCCTTCACCCACATTCTCCCACGATCTCCCCCGTTTTTGCTTGGTTGTTGATAAATCTTCAACGGCAAAGGTGCGCGAAAGTTGTCACATGCCCGCTGCTGGCTTACTAATAAGCCATTTTAGGTGGTGGGAAGATGTGGGAGCTTATGAACAAC
>Ga0209591_10008801_pt1 | contig 10966 bp, 6 predicted proteins | sample MAT01_FD_187207 | JGI IMG/M metagenome (GOLD analysis project Ga0209591, IMG submission 187207) | Freshwater microbial communities from Lake Fryxell liftoff mats and glacier meltwater in Antarctica - MAT-01 (SPAdes) (version 2) | ecosystem: Environmental > Aquatic > Freshwater > Ice > Liftoff...
TATTCATCTTGAAGCCGATCGACCTCCGCCTCAATCCTCATGAGTTCCCCCTTAACCAGCGATTCTTGATACTCATAAAACTCCCGATCGACCCCCGGCTGTTCCTCCATCTCACCCAACCGTTGCAACACCCTACCCAAAGCCGCCCGACGGGCGATCGCCTCTAGATACTCCTGCCGCATAGGCCCGTCGCCGAGCAGATCTAGTTTTTCCAGGACGGGCTGAATGGTCAGTCCTTGGACGAGTAAGGTAAATAGCACTGTTCCAAAAACCGTTGCAATCACCACATCTCGTCCCGGCAGGTTTTCCGGCACGCTCAAAGCTAAGGCCACCGACACCGCACCCCGCAGTCCTCCCCACCACAGCACCGTTTGATCGGGCAGGGGAATGGCGGATGCGGCAAAACGGTTGCTGAGACTCCCCAGTCCGTAAATGGCGATCGCCCGCGTTAAAATCACCCCTACAATCGTCACGGCGATCGCATCCAGATTTTCGCCCAAACTCGCAAACCGAATCTGATCACCAATCAGCAAAAAGACAATGGAATTCACAAAAAAGGCTAAAAATTCCCAAAACTCACTCACAATAATTCGAGTGCGAGGATTCATGCCGATGCGAGAGCCAAAATTGCCCAAAATTAGCCCCGTAGTGACGACTCCAATCACCCCCGATCCACCTAAATCCTCTGCGATCAAGTAGGTGCCGTAGGCGGAAACCAAGGTGAGAGACTGTTCCACCAAGGGCAAATCGAACCGCTGCGTCAGATAAGAAATGGCAAACCCGATCAGCGCCCCAATCCCTAGCCCAATCCCAACCACTGTGATTAACTGGAGCAAAATCGGCCCTGGCGATAAATTAGCGGTTCCCTCAGAGAAGGCCACCAGCAATCCAAAGGCCACAACTGCCATCCCATCATTAAACAAACTTTCGCCTTCCATCAAAGTGGTGAGACGCTTCCCAACTCCCAACTCCCGAAACAAAGCCGTCACCGAAACCGGATCTGTGGCTGAAAGGGTAGCCCCAATCAGCAGCGCAGTGGCCAAAGAAAGATTTGCTAGTTGATTTAAACCAATTGCCACACCCGCAATGGAAATGATCACACCGAAAACAGCATAAAGACAAATAGGAATTAAATCTTGTTTCAAACTCGACCATTTCAAATTCCAAGCAGCCTCAAACAGCAGTGGCGGTAAAAAAATCAACAGAATCAATTCGGGAGAAAGATTGACCAATCGCACATCTACGAAGGCTAGCCCTAATCCCACAATCACCAGCAGTAGTGTATAGGGAATTCGGCGAAACCAACTAAAAATTTGCGGCAGAGTGGCTACACTCAAAGAAACTGAAAGCACTAGCAAAAATTGCTTCAGATTTTCTTCGATCGCCACTTCGTGTAAACTTGTCTCAATCATTTTTTAAATTCCGATTCGTAATTAACGGCTCAATTCACCTTCAACCATATCTAGTAGAACAGAGGTTGAGGAATTTTGGGGTAGTTTTTTGACAGTTGTTTTCAGTTGGAAAATGGGTGTTGTTGCGGTTCCGGTTTTAGTAATGTAGCGATCGGGTTCAATTTGCCATTTTGTTTGCAGGTAATTGCGGATTGCTTGCGATCGCTTTTGGGCGGGCGATCCAACTTCAGATGGCGCTTGACTAGATCTTATTTCAATCTGCAATGTAGGATTTTGCTGCACAGTCTTACCCAGTCGATCGAGTAATTGAGTTTGATTAGGCCCAATTACAGCTTGATTTAACCCAAAGGTAACTGTTGCAGCAATCGGCGCAATCCGATTGAAGTTGACCTCGGCTGTGGGGTAATTTAATTCTCTGCGGATATCCTGCACCAGCAAAGCCTGTCCATCGCGATCGATATCTCGCTGACTCAAGTAAATAATTTGAATTTTTAACGGCCTCACCGGGCTGGTAATCGCCTGATAACTTACCAATTGGGCAGGGAGAGGCAAAATCAGGGAATCGAGGGCAGACTCCAGGCTACTCAAAAAACTGGATTGCAATTCGGCAATTGTGGGGGGTGGCGCTGCCTTGATTTTTTCTGAAACTATTGGTAACACCTCGTTAGAGGCTATGGGAATCTGAATCAGATTCAGAGCAATTGAGTCCAACGGTCTCCGCAACTTCACCGACAGCAGTTGCTTGTATTGCTCTCGTTCGGTTTGGGTGTAGACTTTGCCAGTAACCACCTGAAGTTGGGCAACCAATTTACGATCTTGTTCTCGAAACGAAAGTTGGCTGATGTACGATCGGACTTTGCCATCAGAAAAGTTACCAAAGTTTTTTTGCCAGATTTCTGTGGCGCTATTACGCAGTCGATTCTCTTGCTGCTTGCGATCGATTTCCCTGTGAAGTTGATTATAGGATTTATACAGAGGAATCGAAATTAATCCTACAGTCATCAAAATCAGCAGCAGGCGACTTGGCAAACTGCCGATGTGCTTCAATCGCTCTGATGCAGGAATTCGATCGACCAACGACTGCATCCAAATGCTTTCTTGATTACTTTCCCGCCATTCACGCACTCGTTCCCGCACCGGAGAGGTATCAATGTGCAGAAGCAAAAACACCAGCATCGCCATAAAGGTAATGGCGACTAAGTTGGTAAAAAACAGTAAACCTCCCCCTCGCGCCACTGCAAATCCACTTCCAGGACTGAGGCTAACTGCCGTTGCAATACCATAACCTACCACACACAGCGGCGGCATCAGCGCCACTGCGATCGAAACCCCCGGAATAGACGTGACAACTCCTTTAGCTTCTTTACAAATAGCCACTGCTCCCACCGCCCCAGAAAATAGCGCAATGATTAAATCCAGCAGATTTGGCTGAGTTCTCGCCAGAATTTCGCTAGTCATTTCCTTAAAAGGCAAAATCGATACCAACACAACCGCAAAGGCAATGGCCAGGGCACAACTCAAAATTAGGTTACAAATAGCTCGCAGCGCTAAGATCACATCTCCTGTGGCTAGGGCCAGGCCATTGGCCAAAATACTCCCCATTAAGGGTGAAATCAGCATCGCGCCAATGATCACCGCTGGACTATTCAAAACCAAACCCAGGGTAGCGATGCCAGCAGCAAACAAAACTTGAATCCAATAGCTGGCATCGGTCAGCGTTACGGATTGAGCAATGTCCAAGTAGACTTGTTCTTTGCGAAGGTTGCTCACCCCCAAATTTTGAGCAAACCAGCGGCTCAACCGAGGGAACCCAACTAATATCCTTAACCGTTGCATTACATATCCTGAGAAACAATGGAGATTTTTTTTATATATTATTTATACCAAATCTTACTTACTCCCAAACAATTATTGCGAAATATTGCAACGGAGGGTTGTTGACACGGATCACATCTCTGGGTTGCAAAAAGCATTTTTTCTTGAATGCAACTGTACTTGTAATGCTGACGCTAGGGGGATTAACCTGGCATCAATCCCCCAATCCCCGAATTTAAAATCTCAAATTCCCGAATCTAAAATCTCAACTTGTACCTCATATTTCCCTCGAACCGCTATGATTAATTCGGGGACTAGGAGATTGATGGGGAAGCACCGGCACAGGCGGGAGCATTTAAATCAAGTGCGATCGCTTCAATAAAAAATGCGGCCTTGCCATCTGGAGATGCTCCCACTTACGCAGAGGTTGCCAGAAACCGGGTTGTTTCACGAAAATACTGGATAACCAGCCTTAATTCCATTAAAAAAACCTGGTTTCTGAGCAGATTTCTGCTAATTGGCAGAACCTAAAATCAAGCCAGAGCGAGCTGGCATCATTAATTCTAACTGCCGAGTTTCTCCTTCACCTTTCCAAACAAACTCGCCTTTACCGAACAGCAATTTCTCGTGAGGAGATTTCAAATTAGTTGCCTCAAAGCTAATATTAGCTTCTTCTGTTGCGACATTGACCGCCACAACTATTTCCTCATCCCCCAAAATTCGAGCAAAAACGTAAACCGTTCCCTCAGCAAACAGAATTTGGTAGTCTCCTGTGCGGAGAGCCACGTATTTGTGCCGCAAAGCAATCAACTGCTTGTGGTAATCTAAAACATCAAGTTCCCAGTGAGCATCTAAAGGGAAACCGCGGCGAGAATCGGGATCGAGAGCACCGGGCAAACCAACTTCATCGCCGTAGTAAATGCTGGGAGCTCCGGGAAAAGTTAACAGCAGCAAAGTAGCAAGTTCGACGCTAGATTTATCGCCTCCAGCAATTGAGAGCAACCTAGCTGTATCGTGACTGGCCAACAAATTGAGTTGAGTTAGCTGTATCGGCCAGGGGTACAGTTCCAAAACGTGCTGAATTTTGTCGCCGTACTCTTTAGCAAACAGCGGCGGATAGGGATGGTAAGAACGACCTTCAATTTGAGCTAAATCTACTCTGTCACCCGCTGCAAAAGCAATTGTCGGCGCAGCAAACAGATAATTCATCACTCCGTCAAATTGACTGCCGTCGAGCCATTCTCTGGCATCTTCCCAAACTTCGCCGACAATGTAAGCTTCGGGATTAATTGCTTTGACTCGATCGCGAAATTCCTGCCAAAATCCCGGAGTTTTAATTTCAAAAGGAACGTCTAGCCGCCAGCCGTCGATGCCGAATTTAATCCAGTATTCGGCGATTTCCATGATGTATTCTCGCACTTCTGGATTGTCGTGATTGAATTCCGGCAAGGCTCGATTCCCGTCCCAACCGGCATAATTAGCAGGAAAATTGCCGTCGTAGGCGGATAGCGGCCAGCCTTCAATTTTAAACCAATCAAGCCAAGGAGAATGGGGGCCGTTTTCGAGGATGTCGTGGAAGAAGAAAAAGCCGCGGCTGGCGTGGTTGAATACGCCGTCAAGGACGATTTTGATGTCGCGAGCGTGGGCGGCGTCTAGCAGCTCTTTAAACGCTGGATTGCCGCCCAACATTGGATCGACTTGATAGTAGTCGTGGGTGTGGTAGCGGTGGTTGCTGGCTGACTGAAATATTGGGGTGAAATAAATTGCGTTTATGCCTAAGTCTTGCAGGTAGTCTAGCTGTTCCATAACGCCCCACAAGTCGCCGCCCTTGTAGCCTTGGAGGGTAGGGGATTCGTGCCATTCTTCCCACATGAAGTTTTGCAGCAGGCGTTTGCGGGGCTGTTTGCTTTTGGCGAAGCGATCGGGGAATATTTGGTAGAATACGGCGTGTTTAACCCAGTCAGGCGTTTGAATTTGCATACACTTTTCCTAGCTTTTACGGCTTAGGCTACAGTATCAGAGGTTTCTAGCGGATCTAGCTTTTGGTAGAGAATACACACGGCTTGTCAAGTTTTGTCGATCGACCGATCGCCAAATATCACACAAATTTGCAGTCTATCCAAAATTTAAAACAGATCCTACCCTATAACTCGATCGTCCCGACGGGCGGCGCTTCCCGAGTGCTGTGGAGTTGGACTCGCCTGTGAGAAGAGGAACGCCAGCAAAAACAACGGGATCAAACTTAAGCATAACAAGAGGGCGCTTGGAACCGAAAGTGCGATCGGCTCTCCTGAAAAAAAACAATAGCGCGATCGAACTGGGATAGAAGAGAAATTGCCCTCCGAGGGAATCAACAACAGAAAACTTATAATTAACAGCCAAAAACGCCCAGCCTTATTCTTTTGTTAAACAGGTCTGATTTATTCATGGGTATTTCAACTCAACAACTTAAAACTTTTTTAAATATCCATTCTTGCTTGATGAGTATTTTAACTTACAACTCAAAACTCCTAACTCCTGTCCCGCACGCACTCCAACTCTCACAAACCAGATTTTTTAACTGTTATTGAGGCTGGGAACGAAGTATTTGGATTAACAAAGCCGATTTCTGCGCCAGCGACTGAAATCAAAACTCAAAACTCAAAACTCAAAACTTTCTCGCTCCCCCCCTTGTCAAGAAGCCCTCACCATCGGACACTGGACTTGAAGAGTTCATAGATCCTAGGGAGAAAGTTCCTTGAAAAAAGTCTTAGCCATCATCCTCGGTGGCGGTGTCGGCACCCGCCTTTACCCCCTAACCAAACTGCGAGCCAAACCGGCGGTTCCCCTCGCAGGCAAATATCGCCTCATCGATATTCCTGTCAGCAATTGCATCAACTCCGAAATACTCAAAATCTACGTCCTCACCCAATTCAACTCCGCATCCCTCAACCGCCACATCGCTCGCACCTACCAGTTTTCCGGCTTCACCGAGGGATTTGCCGAGGTGCTCGCCGCCCAGCAAACTCAGGAAAACCCCGACTGGTTTCAAGGGACAGCCGACGCCGTTCGCCAATATCTCTGGCTGCTAGAAGAGTGGGACGTTGACGAATACTTGATTCTATCGGGCGACCACCTCTACCGCATGGACTACCGGAAGTTTGTGGAGAGACACCGCGAAACCAACGCCGATATCACCCTCTCGGTTTTGCCAATGGACGAGAAGCGGGCCTCGGATTTTGGTTTGATGAAAATCGACGACAACGGCCGCATTGTTTCTTTCAGCGAAAAGCCAAAAGGTGATGCGCTCAAACAAATGCAGGTGGATACGACTAAACTGGGACTGACCGCGCAGCAGGCTCAGGAAAGTCCTTACATTGCTTCGATGGGGATTTACGTCTTCAAAAAAGAGGTTCTGATTAAGCTTTTGAAAGAATCCCCCAACCAAACTGATTTTGGTAAAGAGATTATTCCGAATTCTGCAAAAAACCATAACGTTCAAGCTTATTTGTTTGACGATTACTGGGAAGATATCGGAACCATTGAGGCTTTTTACGATGCTAACTTGGCGCTGACAAAACAGCCTCAGCCGCCTTTCAGTTTCTACGATGAAAATGCGCCAATTTACACTCGCCCGCGTTTCTTGCCGCCGACTAAGCTTTTAGATACTCACGTGACTGAATCGATTATTGCTGAAGGCTGCATTCTCAAACAGTGCCGCATCGACCATTCTGTGTTGGGAGTTCGATCGCGCATTGAAGCTGGATGTACGATTCAAGATACCCTGGTTATGGGTGCTGACTTCTACGAACCAGACGCGGAAAGGCATTCCAGTTTGGACAATGGCGGAGTTCCCCTCGGTATCGGCCCAGATTCTACAATTCGCCGCGCGATTGTGGATAAAAATGCCCGCATCGGCCGCAATGTTCAAATAATTAATAAAGACCGAGTGGAAGAAGCCAACCGCGAAAACCAAGGTTTTTACATCCGCAGCGGCATTGTCGTAGTCCTGAAAAATGCCACGATTCCTGATGGAACTATCATTTAGTTATTAGTCATTAGTCATTAGTTGTCAGTCATTAGTTTTTTAAGTTAAAATCTGTTACCTGCCGGAAAGTGACTGATGATAAATAACTAAATTAGTGACAGATTACCAATGACCGATGACTGGTGACTGATGACGAAATTAATTATTTTTTTAGTGGATTATTAATTGCAACTGCTAATGCAAGGTTGTCGAAATACTTGCAGGGTAAGAGCACCGAGCCTTAATATGGCACAGTCTCTGTTACCGCCTGTTGTGAGACATATATGTTCGATCGCCTGCGTCGGGCGGATAGCTTCTGATTCTGGTATTTGCGATCGTAGCACGACTGACAAATGCGCTGCCCGTTTCTGAGTACAACACAACTCTCGGAATTATCTTTCCAATCGTCGCAGCAGCCGCAAGGCCAACTTAGCAAATAATTCATGATGTTAGCACCCTGGTAGCGTTAATAACTTATTGAGCTACCATCCTATCTTAATTTTTCTAAGAGTGTGTGTTCTAGTTAACAAAAAGCAGACAGATTATGTTATATTTTTGTGACATAAATCTATGCAGAGGCTTTCAAAATAAATAGTATAGCACCAGTCTGGGGAGGAAAAGATATCTCGAAGGGTTGTTGAATTACTGCGCACTTTAGGGTATAATTTAGTCAAAATCTAGGTAGCAGATTGGACGGGACTTGCTGATGAGAACGTGCTAGGATTTGCATTGGGTGAAAAGCTAGAGAAAAAAAGTTCGATCGCACCGCGCACCGCAAAAAAAGCTCGATCGCCAGGGCCAGTCAACCCAACGGGCGATCGCACAACCGCACCAGCTTTCTCCGGCCCGCCTCAACTCTCATGTACTCTCGCAGCCACGCCAAAATCGCGAAGACGCACAACTCGTCAAAATCTCCAACAGCAGCGGGGTGCGGAAATTGCGATGTCCCGCAAAGCAACAACCGAACTCGATCGAGTCCAAACCTTTGATAACCTATAATTTGAAGAAGGAAGAAGGAAGAGGGAAGAAGGAAGAAGGAAGAGGTGCAACGCGAAAACGTCCTCACTGTCGGGTGCGGTTGCTATAATTCGCCATCCTGCTAATTTGGGATTTATTCTTTCTAACAACTAACAACTAACAACTAACAACTAACAACTAGCAACTAGCAACTAGCAACTAACAACTAACAACTAACAACTAATAACTAATAAAGAGAGGATTACTTAATGGCTGCAACAGATTTTAAAGACTATTACGCTATTTTGGGACTCAACAAAACCACCAGCGCTGATGAAATTAAAAAAACTTTCCGCAAACTAGCCCGGAAATATCACCCGGATATGAATCCAGGGAACAAAGAAGCCGAAGCTCGTTTTAAAGAAGTAAACGAAGCTTACGAAGTGCTTTCCGACCCAGAAAAACGCAAAAAATACGACCAATACGGTCAATACTGGAAGCAAGCGGCTGCAACTCCCAGCGGATGGCCAGGAGGGGGCGCCACGAATGTAGACTTTGGTGGTGTTGACTTCAGCCAGTACGGTAGTTTTGACGAATTTATCAATACCTTGCTGGGGCGCGCGGCCAGCAACAGTGCGGGTAATGGTCGCAACGGCCAGTGGAATTACAGCAGCCAGCGCACCAGCACCGGCGGGCCGACCGGTTTTGGCGGATTTGAAGATTTCGCGGGCTACGAAAACCGCAGCGCAGGGGGCACTCGCGACACCGAGGTGACGATTTCCCTGACTCTGGGGGAAGCATTTCGGGGAACTTCCAAGCGAGTCGCCACGGGCGAAGTTTCGATTCCTGCGGGAGTGAAAACCGGCAGCAAAATTCGAGTGAAAGGCAAAGGTCAAGTTGACCCGTACACGAAGCAGCAGGGAGATTTGTACTTAAAGTTAGAAGTTTTACCCCACGCTTTTTTCCAGTTTGAGGGAGAGAATTTGGTCTGCGAAGTGCCGATAACTCCCGATGAAGCGGTGTTGGGAGCTGCAATTGAAGTGCCGGCGCCTGAAGGTATGATAACTGTAAAATTTCCGGCGGGGATGCGATCGGGTCAGTCTTTGCGGTTGCGCGGGAAAGGATGGCCGAAACCGAAGAAGGATGAACGGACTGATTTGTTGGTCAAAATTGCGATCGTCCCGCCGAAAGAAATCACTGCTGTAGAACGCGAATGCTATGAAAAAATCCAGGCCAATCGTACTTTTAATCCCCGGAGCAATTTAAACCAAGTGCTACTTTGAAATAACTTGGATTGCCCGTAGCTGACAAAATTAGGAAGGAAATCTAATTATCCCTCGGGTTGGGGCGGGTTGACAAATATTCTGGATCTGAAATCATCCATATTGTTGAACCCGCCCCGGATCTGATTTACTTCGCTAAACCTATTCATACTTGAGTATTCCATCTTCTCAAGACTCTTCGCTAGCTTTTAGCTGCGTCGGTTGGCGACCTTGTTTGAGGTTGATGGTAATGTTTTTAGATCCTTTCTTCTCCAGGTCTTTGATATAGCCACTGGTGTTATTAGAAGCTTCATCTCTACTCTGATACGGGCCAAAGTAATAGGTGCGATTTGGCGACTCTGTATCAACTTCCACCCACCACTCGCGGCCTCGACTGCTGCCCATCGGTTGAGCCAGTATCCAGAAGGCGGCAAGGTACATAGCGAACATAGAAAGTCCGAACATAATTCACCTCTGCAACAAGTTAAGTAGTTTTTACTCTTCTCAACTTATCAGCGCAAATAGCTCGATCGGATCGTCCTCAGTGCTGATTTAGCCCAGGTAATTTTTGAGAGTTGTGGCGGGCTAAAATCAGCATTTTGGTGGAGAATAGTTTGAGGCTGGGTAACTGTAAGTCGCTGCTACACACACAAAATCTGCAAGGCAAGGACTTCGAGAAGATCATGTTTATATTATTGTTGAGGTTTGACTTAACTCAAACCTCAACATTATTAAGCCGCGACACCCTCTGAGAATTCATCACAAATGGTGAGTTCCGAAGGCTGACACCGTTTGATGCAAATACTAACTGTTTTGGCTCCCTCGCTTTCCAAGTCTTCGATGTAGCCTGGAGTATTGCTGGAGGCTTCTTGGTCGGTGTCGAAGGGGCCAAAATAGTAGGTACAGTTGGGCGAATCTGTGACAACTTCTACCCACCATTTATCGGGTTCGCGGCGGCTGGGCCCAGCAAACACGGACAAGACTATGACGTAGATACAAAATAAATAAAATCCGAGCATTTTTCTTGTTTTGGGGTTATTTATTTTTGATAGGGCTTACGCTCATGAACCCGGTTTTTAGGATAAATAAAAGGTTGGGTGACAGAGCATCTACGAAGAAACCGGGTTTCTCATCTCCTGTGCGTAAGTCCTGTTCTAAATTTATCGGAAATTTGTGCGATCGCATCGACCTGAGTGCTGATTTTGAGTCGATCGAATTTAGATGTCAGATTTGAGGTCTGAGATTTTTGCTGAAATCTAAAATCCAAAGCAAAACCCGCCGGTGCGGGTTGTTTGCTGCTAACTAAAAAATTCTCTCTTTCCCAACTAGATTGCTGGGCCAACCTCAGCAGGCTGAGGCTTAGCGCTTGCCTTTGGGGAATTGGTCGATGCCGGCCCAACCGTAAAAAACTAGCTCGTCGTTCTGAACTCGACAGCGGTCTACTCGCAGTTGAGTCCCTTCGAGGGCAAATTTGTCCAAGTCTAGCAAGTTATTTACGTGGACAATTATAGCTT
>Ga0209591_10008804_pt1 | contig 10964 bp, 5 predicted proteins | sample MAT01_FD_187207 | JGI IMG/M metagenome (GOLD analysis project Ga0209591, IMG submission 187207) | Freshwater microbial communities from Lake Fryxell liftoff mats and glacier meltwater in Antarctica - MAT-01 (SPAdes) (version 2) | ecosystem: Environmental > Aquatic > Freshwater > Ice > Liftoff...
TGACCGTCGCCGTCCGACGCCTCCCTCTGTGGGCGTAAGCACGAGCCAAATCGGAGAGCCGGATGCGGGAAATCTGCCAGTCCGGTTCGATGAGCGGGGAGTGACTCGTCACTCCTCGACTCTACTCAGACTTGGTGCTCGCCTTCGATCTCGCCGTCGTTCTCGGCAAACGTATTCAGTTGAAACGTCCCGTCCGATTGGACCATGCCGCGGGCCGTGACCTGCTTTTCGCCGTGCGTGGGTTCAGCACCTTACCCCAGCACCCTGGCAAAGGCTTCGCCTTCGTTGAGCGTGGGCCGTTCGGGGCGGCCCTTGTGCAGGTAGACGAGCTTCATGTGGTCGAGGCCCAGCAGGTGCAACAGCGTGGCGTGGAAGTCGTGGACGTGGAGGCGGTCTTCGACGGCGTGGAGACCGAGTTCGTCGGTGGTGCCGTGAGCGCGTCCGCCTTGCACGCCGCCGCCGGCGAGGAGCATACTGAAGCCGTAGGGGTTGTGGTCGCGGCCGTCGCCCTGTTCGGACATGGGCGTGCGGCCGAACTCGCCGCCCCAGACCACGAGTGTCGAATCGAGCAGGCCTTTGCGTTTGAGGTCCGCGAGCAATCCGGCGACGGGCTTGTCCATCGACCGGCAGAGGTCGCCGTGGTTCTTTTCGAGCCCCTTGTGCGCATCCCACTTGCTGCCGGACCCGTGGTAAAGCTGGACGAACCGCACGCCGCGCTCGACGAGCCGGCGGGCGAGCAAGCACTGCCGGCCGAAGTTCGCGGTCTCCGGGCGGTCCATGCCGTAGAGCGCCTTGGTTTCTTCGGTTTCTTGCGCCAGATCGACGGCCTCAGGTGCTTCGGCCTGCATCCGGAACGCGAGTTCGTAGCTGCGGATGCGGGCGTCCAGTTCGGTCTGTTCGGGCCGGGCCTCGGCGTGGCGGCGGTTCAATCCGTCGAGGTACGCGAGCCGGGCTTTCTGTCGGTCGTCCGAGACGCCCGCGGGGGCGTTCAGGTTGGGGATCGGTGCGCCCGTCCCTTGCAACTTCGTGCCCTGGTAGACCGCGGGCATGAAGCCGGGGCCCCAGTTCCGCGGGCCGTTCACGACCGAAGTCGCGGTGTCTTGCATGACCACGAACGCGGGGAGGTTCGAGTTCTCCGTGCCGAGCCCGTAAGTGACCCACGAACCGAGGCTCGGCCGACCGCCGATGATCGAGCCCGTGTTCATCTGGCAGACGCCGCCCGAGTGGTTGATGCCGTTGGCCCAGCAAGACCGCAGCACGCACCAGTCGTCCGCCCGCTCGGCCATGTGCGGGATCAGTTCGGAGAAGAACAGCCCGCCCTTGCCGTGCTGCTTCCACTTCCGCGGCGAGCGCATCAGCGGGGCGTCGTTCTCGCCCATCGCCAGGATCACCGGCTTGAAGCTCTTGGGGATCTTCTGCCCGTGCAGTTCGTTCAACTTCGGCTTCGGATCGACGAGGTCGATGTGGCTCGGCCCGCCTTCCATGAACAGGAAGATGATCGACTTGGCCTTGGCCGGTTTGTGAGGAGCCTTGGCCGCGAGCGGGTCCGCGGTCTTCTTCTCTCCGGCCGTGAGCTTATCGCCGAGCAAGTGAACGAGCGGCAGCGCGCCGAATCCGGCCCCGCCCTTCACGAGCAGGTCTCGGCGGCTGATCGGCGATTCGGAGAGGAACCGTGGCATAAAACATCCCTTGAACGCGACTTGCCGCTTCGCGGTATTTAGACTCAATCCACGTACAAAAACTCGCTCGAATTCAGCAGCGCGTGGCAGAAGTCCGTATAAGCCGCGAGGCGAGCGGGGGCGGTCACCGGCGTCTTCAGACTCGCCGATTTCCCCATCGCTTGCCGGGCTTGTGCGTTGAGGAACTCTTTCGCTCCGGCGAGTTCCTCGGCCTTCGGCGCACGGCCGTAAGCGAGGCGATACGCGAGCTTCACGCGGAGATCGGCATCGTCCGGGTGCGCCGCGAGCAATCGCTTGGCGAACGCCGCGGAACGAGCCGCGACCTCGGGGCCGTTCAACAGCAACAGTGACTGAGTGGCCGTGATCGTGCGGTTGCGGCGAGCGCAACTGTTGAGCCCATCCGCCGCGTCGAGCGCTTCCATTAGGGGATCGCGAGTGTTCCGCTTGTGGGCGGTGAAGATGCCGCGGACCGGTTGGGACGACTCTTGTGGTGGTCCCTCGTGAACGGGCTTCAACTCCCCGGAGACGGCGAGCATGGCATCGCGGACCTGCTCCGCATCGAGCCGCCGCACGGGCATCTTCGCCAGGAAGCGGTTCTCGGGATCTTTCGCCGCAGCCGCAGCGCCCACGGCGGCTTGGCGGTACGTCGCGGATTGCAGAATCAAAGCATGCAGTTTCTTCACCGACCAGCCGGTGCGGACGAACTCCGTCGCCAACCAGTCGAGCAATTCGGGGTGCGAGGGCGCTTCGCCGAGGCGGCCAAAATCGCTCGGCGTGGCCACGAGCCCGCGGCCGAAGTGCTGCTGCCAAATCCGATTCACATAGACGCGGGCGGTGAGCGGGTTCTCCGGTCGCACGATCCATTGAGCCAGGGCCGAGCGGCGCCCCGTGCTCGTGGCCGTCGGTGCGATCGTCGGGAGCAAATCGCCCAGGACGGTTGGGAACCCCGGATCGACCGCGACGGCCGGCTTCACGGGCAACATCGTCTCCGCGGCCGTCGGGCCGAGGTCGCGGGCGATCATCGCCAGCGGTTTGACTGGTTTCGTGGTTTCCAACCGCGTTAGTTCCTTGCTCAACGCTTCGTATTCGACTTTCTTCTCTTTCGATAGCCGCGTATCGGCTCGCTCAAACTCGACCGTCACTTGCCGGAACGCGAGGGCGAAGATCTGCCGTTCGTGCGGCGTGCGCTCGGCTTCGGGCTTGTTAAAGATCGCTTCCACGTCTTCGGGAAACTTGCGGGCCGCGGCCTTCATTTCCTTCTCGCGAATCGGCCGGAGCAGGTCGTCGATCTTCGCCCGCACCGCGGCCGTGGCGGCTTCCCATTCGCGGTTGCGGGTCTCGTACTCCGACTTCTTCTCGGCCGTGTCGAACACCGGCTCCGTGGGAAAGTCGATCCCCGCGAAGAACGCTTGCAGCCGGTAGTAGTCCTTCTGCAAGATCGGGTCGAATTTATGATCGTGGCAGCGCGCACAGCCCATGCCCAGGGCCAGGAACGCATCCGCGGTCACGTCCGTGATGTCGTTGATGATGTTCGACCACTGGCCGCGCACGTCTCGCTGATTCCACTCGTACTGCCACAGCCGCAGGTAGCCCGTGGCCCGCACGGCGTCCGGATCGTTCGGGAACGCCTCGTCCCCGGCGACTTGTTCGGTCGCGAAGCGGTCGAACGGCTTATCCGAATTGAAGGCCCGCACCACCGCGTCGCGGTAGGGCCAGGCGTGGGGGCGGAACTTGTCTTCGCGGTAGCCGTCCGAGTCCGCGTAGCGCACGAGGTCGAGCCACATCGTCGCCCACCGCTCGCCGTACTCGGGGCGCGCGAGCAGTCGTTCGATCAGCTTCTCGTAAGCGTCCGGCGATTGGTCCGCACAGAAAGCATCGAGTTCCGCCGGAGTCGGCGGCAGGCCGATGAGGTCGAAGGTGACGCGGCGAAGGATCGCGAGTTTCTCCGCGGGCGGAGCCGCTTTCAATCCCTCGGCCGCGAGTTTCGCGGCGATGAAGTGGTCGATCGCGTTGGCGCCGCTGGGCACCTCGGCTCGCTTCGGTGCTTGAAACGCCCAGTATGCTTTTTCTTCAACGCCGATGGTGCCCGGCTTGTACTTCGCTTCGACCGCGACCGCGCTCTTCGGACCGACCGCTCCAGCCTTCACCCACGCCGCGAGCACCGCCACCTGGGCCTCCGGCACTTTGCCTTTCGGCGGCATGTCCAGACCGTCCTGGTGGCGAACCGCCTTGAGTAGCAAACTCTCGTCCGGCTTTCCCGGCACGGCCCCCGTTCCGGTATCGCCCCCTCGAACCAGAAAATCCCGCGTGTCGAGCCGCAATCCCCCGCGCTGACGGTCGGGTCCGTGGCACTTCACGCAGTGTTCGGTCAGGATCGGTCGGACGGATTTTTCAAACGAATCGTCTGCCACGACTGGCAAAGCGAACAGCATCGAGCCCTGCGCCGCGAGCAAGTAGAGCCATTTCCGGAGCATGAAGGACACCGTCCGTCGAGAAGTCGCTGGGAGGAGAACGCCGCTCTCACATGATAACAAGTCCCGCCGAGGGGAAAGCGCACACGAAATTCGGGAAAGATTCTTAATTGACAAATTCGGGCTACGAACGCTCCGCTCACGCGTCGCGGCTACACATCGGAAGGTGGGGCCGCCCGCTTCAACCGCAGCTTATCCAAATAGATGTAATAAACCGGCGTCAAATACAGCGTCAGCGCCTGCGACACGAGCAACCCACCCACCACCGCGAGGCCGAGGGGCTTGCGGGATTCTGCCCCAGCGCCCAACCCTAGCGCGATGGGCAGCGCGCCCAGCAAGGCGCAGAGCGTGGTCATCATGATCGGGCGGAAGCGGACCAGGGAGGCTTCGTAGATCGCTTCGCGGGCGGATTTGCTGCGGGCGCGTTCGGCGTCCATGGCGAAGTCGATCATCATGATGGCGTTCTTTTTGACGATGCCGATGAGCAAGATCAGGCCGACCATCGAGTAGAGGTTCAACTCGCTCTCGAAGAGCGCGAGGGTGAAGAGCGCGCCGACCCCGGCGGAGGGGAGCCCCGAGAGGATCGTGATCGGGTGGACGAGGCTCTCGTAGAGCATGCCCATGACCAGGTAGATGACGACTACTGCGGCGAGCAGCAGCAGGCCGAGGCCACGGGCGGATTTTTGAAATTCCTGAGCCGTGCCCTGGAAGCCGGTGCTGACGGTAGGCGGGAGTTCCTCACGCGCGGCCGCTTCCACCTCGGCTAAGGCGTCGCCCAACGAGACCCCCGGCCGCAGGTCGAACGAGAGCGTGACGGACGGCAGTTGCCCCGAGTGGTTGACCGTCAGGGGGCTGACGCCGCGGCTCACGCTCACGAGCGAATCCATCGGCACCAGCACGCCGGACTCCGAGCGGACGTGCAGGCGTGACAGCAGCGTGGGGTTCTCGCGAAACTCCGGCTTCACTTCCAGGATCACCTGGTACTCGTTGTTCGGCGCGTAGATGGTGGAGACTTGTCGGGTGCCGTAGGCGTTCGCCAGCGAATCTTCGATTTGACGGGCCGAAATGCCAAGGGCGGTGGCGCGGTCGCGGTCGATGCGGACGTTTAGTTGCGGGCTGCGGAGTTGCAAGTCGCTGGTCACTTCCACGAGCTTGTCCATCGTCTTCATGCGGGCTTCGAGCTTGCTCGCCCCGTCGTAGAGCGCGGCGCTGTCCGGGCCTTGCAGCGTGAACTGGTACTGGCTCTTGGTCGGCCGCCCGCCGATGCGGATGGGCGGCGGGTTCTGGAAGTAGACCTTGATGCCGGGAACGTCCGCGACTTTCTTGCGGAGCCGCACGATCACTTGGTCGGCCGAGAGCGACCGCTTCTTGCGCGGCACCAATCGAATGTTGATCCGGCCGCCGTTCGCGCTCGCCGTGGACCCGACCGCCCCGACCGTGCTGCTCATCGCATCGACGTTTTCGTCTTGGCGGATGATCTCGGCGACTCTTGCTTGCGCCTCCATCATGCCTTGAAACGAAGCGTCGTCCGGCCCTTCCGTGGTGCAGGAAATCTGCCCCGTGTCTTCGCTCGGGAGGAACCCCTTGGGGAGCGCGACGAGGTAGTACGCGGTGCCGGCGACGAACGCGAAGGAGCCGAGGAGCACGGGTAACCGCAACCGCAGCGTGAGCCGAAGGGTGAACGCGTAAACGGCCAGTACGGCATCGAACGCCCATTCGGTGGCTCGGTAGAGCCAGCCGTGCCGGACTCCGTGCGCACCCTTGAGCAATAGCGCGCAGAGCATGGGCGTGAGCGTGACGGAGACCGCGCCGGAGACGACGATGGCCACGGTGATGGTGACGGCGAACTCCCGCAGCAACCGGCCGACCATGCCGCTGAGGAACAGCACGGGGATGAACACGGCGATCAGCGACACGGTCATCGAGACGATGGTGAACCCGACCTCGGCCGAGCCGTCGAGGGCGGCTCGCAGCGGCGTTTTGCCCATATCCAAGTGGCGGATGACGTTTTCGAGCATGACGATCGCATCGTCCACGACGAACCCCACAGCGAGCGTGAGGGCGAGCAGGGTCATGTTGTTGAGGGTGTACCCGAGCATTTGCATGACGCCGAACGTGGCGACGATGGACACGGGCAAAGCCAAACTCGGAATCAGCGTGGCCCGCAGGTTTCGCAAGAACGCGAAGATGACGAGCACGACCAGGGCGAACGCGAATAGCAGCGTCAATTGCACGTCGCGGATCGATTCGCGGATCGCGACCGAGCGGTCGGTCTGGACGGTGAGTTCGACGGACGGCGGAAGTTGGGCCTGGAAACTCGGCAGGAGTGCGCGAATGTCGGCGGCGACTTCCACGGTGTTCGCCCCCGGCTGCCGCTGCACGCCGAGCACGATCGACCGGGACAGGTCGCCCACCTGGCCGTCCTTGGTCCGCTCGGAATAAACCGCGGCGACGCGGTCATTCTCCACGCCGTCGGTCACGTTCGCCAATTCGGACAGTCGAACGGGACTGCCGTTGCGGTAGGCGACGATCACGGGGCGGTATTCCGCGGCCTTGGTCAACTGGCCGGTGGCCTGGATGTTGAACGCTTGCTTGCGGCCCTGGAACGTGCCGGTCGGCAGGTTGACGTTGGAGTCTTTGAGAGCCGTGGAGACTTCGTCGATGCCGACGCCCCGACCGGCCAAAAGGTCCGGGTCCACCTGGACTCGCACCGCTTTCTTCTGCTGCCCGTACACGGTCACCTGCGCAACGCCCTTGACCTGGGACATGCGCTGGGCCAAGAACGTCTCGCCGTACTCGTTCACCTCGTAAATCGGCAGGGTGTCGGACTTCAAGGCGAGTAGCAAAATCGGGAAATCGGACGGGTTCACCTTGCGGTACGACGGCGGCGAGGGCATCTCCGGCGGCAGCGAACGGCCCGCCTTGGCGATGGCCGATTGCACGTCTTGCGCGGCCGCGTCGATGTCCCGGTCGAGGTCGAACTGCAAAGTGATGCTGGAAGTGCCGAGCGAACTCGTGGACGAAATGCTGGTCACGCCGGGGATGGTGCCGAACTCCTTTTCGAGCGGCGTGGCCACCGCCGCCGCCATCGTCTCGGCGTTCGCTCCCGGTAGGTTCGCGGAGACTTGGATCGTCGGGAAGTCCACGTTCGGCAAGTCGTTCACGGGCAGTTCGACGTAACCGAGCATGCCGGACAGCACGACGCCAACGGTGAGCAAAAGCGTCATCACGGGCCGGCGAACGAACGGGGACGAAATGTTCATTTACCCGCCTCGGCGGCCGGCTTCACGCTGACGGCCGCCCCGGCTACCAATCGCAATTGCCCTTCGATAACCACGGTTTCCCCGCCGCTCAACCCGGTCGCGATCACCGCTTCGTTGCCCACCTCGAATTCGACCGTCACCGGGCGAAGTTCGGCTTTTCTATCCGGAGTGACGACGAACACGAACGACCCCTTCTGCCCGGCCTGCACCGCGGCCGCGGGAACCACCACGCTGTCCGTGCGTTCGCGGATCGTGAGGACCACGTCCACGAATTGGCCCGGCCAGAGCTTGCGGTCCGCGTTCGGAAACTCGGCCTTGAGCAGGATCGTGCCGCTGCCGCTGTTCACCGCGTTATCCACGAACGAGAGCACGCCGAGGATCGGCGTTTTGCTGTCGCGGAGGTACGCCTCCACTTTCAGCGGTGCGTTCCCCCGTGCCGCTCCGACCGCGGGCAACAGCGGCTCCGGAAGCGCGAACGTCGCTTCGATCGGGCTGATTTGATTCACCACCACCAGCGCGGTCGCCGCATTCGCGTCCACGAGGTTGCCCCGGTCCAGGAGCAGTTCGCCGACGCGGCCATCGAGGATCGAGTTGATGGTGGTGAAGCTGAGTTGCAAGCGGGCCGAGGCGACCGCGGCTTCGTCGATGCCGACGACGGCTTGGGCGCTGGCCAAGGCCGTGCGGGCCGCGTCGATCTCGGAGGCCGAAATCCCCCCACCGCCTTTCTGAAGCCGCGTCAGGTCCGTCTCCGCCCCCTTCAACACCGCCTGACTCTTGCCCCGATTCGCCTCCGCCAACTTGACCGCTGCCTCGAACGGACGCGGATCGATGACGAAGAGCTTCTGACCTTTCTTGACGTCCTCGCCCTCTTTGAAAAGGACTTCCATGAGTTCCCCACCCACGCGCGGACGCACCGCGACGGAGGCGAGCGGCTTGACGGAGCCGATGGTGCGGATCTGCACCGGCACCGTTTTCTTCGCTGCGACGACGACCGTCACCGGAGCCGGCGGGGCCGGGGGCCGTTCGGGCGAGGGCTTCTCGCAGCCGAGGAGCAGCGTGGCAAGGACGAGTCCGACGAGCAGAATCCGAATCCGCATGGGGTGGGGTCTCCCGATTCGTTGGGCGAAAGGGATGCTGCGATGGTAGGCGGGGCGGGCGGGACATCAGTGAACCCGTGGGGATAAACCCCACGGCTCGTTGGAATGATTTTACGAGCCGTGGGGTTTATCCCCACGGGTTTTCCTCATGGCATCGCCCTGCGCCACGTCAGTACAGTCTCGGTGAGTAACTTCGTCAGGCGGGGATTCTCAGCGGCCACGTCCTTCGCCTCGGCCCGGTCGGTCGCGAGGTCGTACAACTCCGCCCCGGTGCCGTCGGCGTTTACGAGAAACTTCCAATCGCCGTCGCGGACCGCGACGTTCGGGCTGCGGTGCTTCGTGTCCATCGGATAGGCGAACGCTTTGTCGTTGCGGCCGTATTCCCAGAACAGCGGCTTCGTGCGCTTCGGCGATTCGCCTTTGAGAGCAGCGGTCATGTCTTCGCCGTCGGGGGAGTAACCCGCAGGGAGTTTCGCACCGCACACCTTCGTGAGCGTCGGCATCAAATCCACCGAGGCGATGACGGTCGCTTCGTTGACACCGGGCGGGATCGTGCCCGGCTGCCACGCGAGGAACGGCACGCGGATACCGCCTTCGTACAGGCTCAGCTTTTGCCCCCGCAACCCACCGCTGCGCTCTCTTGCGAGCGGCTGCGACGCCCCGTTGTCACCGAGCAGGATCACGAGAGTGTCCGTCCCTTTCAGGCCGTCGAGCAATCGTCCAACCTGCTTGTCCATCTCGGCGAGCACGGCCTTGTACTGCACCAAAACGGTCGAGTCGCCGTCCGCCTTCGCCGCTTTCATTTGTTCCGCGGAGGGCACGAAGGGCGTGTGGGTGTCGTCCAACCAGAGATTGACGAAGCAAGGTTTGCCCTTATTCACCGCCAGAAACTCGAGCGTGCGGTCCACCATCCACCGCGAACGATCGTGCCGGGGGACTTGCTGCGGTTCGACCTCTTTGCCCCACGGCATCGTCTTGAGCCCCAGAGCCGCGGCCGGTTCGGGGCTTTCGTACGTACCGAGGCCGAGGTCGTAGCCGTACGCCTTGAACTTCGGCACGTCGGCCACGTCCCGCCCGCCGCCGAGATGCCACTTGCCGATGTGGGCAGTAGCGTACCCCGCGTCCTTCAAGATGCGCGGCAACGACGGGGCTTTCGGATCGAGGAAGTCCGCCATCTCGCACGCCCGGTTGCCGGCCTTGGTTTGCAGAAAGCTGGTGATCTTCCACCGGGCCGGGAACTGCCCCGTGATGACCCCGCACCGCGACGGCGAGCAAATCGGAGCGGTCACGTATCCCTGCTTGAACTGAATTCCTTCGCGGGCCATGCGGTCGAGGTTCGGCGTTTTGCCGAGCTGGTTGCCGTAGCAGGACGGATCGCCCCAGCCGAAGTCATCGACGAGCACGACGACGACGTTCGGCCGCTCCGCGGCGGATGCATTGCCAAGGATGGAAGCGATCGCAAATACAAAGAGTATCCAGCGATTCATCGCGTCTCCTTCAGCATCGCAGCGGGGGCGCTCGTGCGTTTCAATTCGTTGGAAAGTGTCGTTTGCAAGCGTGCACGCCGGTCCGCATGCTTCGGTTCGTTGGCCAAGTTCTTCATTTCATCCGGGTCGATCGTCAGGTCGTAGAGTTCATCCGGCACGCCGGGTTGCAAGTAGCGGACGGCTTTCCAGCGTTCATGAATCACGGCCACGTACCACGGCACCTTTTGGTAAATCGCTTCCTTCGGATGGTCCTTGAGCACGGCGGCCACGTCGTCCCCGAAGTCGTGGCCGGTGTACTCGTAGAGCGCGGGGTGCGGCCACGTCGCGGTGGGATTCTTGAGCAGCGGCGTGAGGTCGCGGCCGTACTGACCCTCGGGTGAAACTCCTGCGAAAGCGAAGAACGTCGCGACGAGGTCCGGCGCATTCGCCACTTGCGGGCAGACCTTCCCGGCTGGAATCGTGCCCGGCTGCGACACGATCAGCGGCGAGCGGTAGTTCGAATCGTACGGGGCGATCTTCATCCGCATGCCGTGCTCGCCCATCGCGAACCCCTGGTCCGCGGTGTACACGACCAGAGTGTTCTCCAGTTGCCCGGTCTCTTTCAACGCCTTCAACAACTCGCCGACGCCCTCGTCGATGGCGGGCACGCACTCGTTCACCTGGCGGACCCAGTTCTCGTAGGTGGTGCCCTTTTCGCCCGCCGCGTCGCCGACCTTCTCGCCGTTCGAGCCGGCGCGGACCGTGCCGGTCTTGTCCTTGTGCCAGGCGAGGGTGTCCTTCAAGTAGTCCGGCTTGCCGGGCCACGGGCCGAGCAGATCGGCGGGGTGGGGAACCTTCGCGACCTTGTAAAGCCCCTTGTGCCGGGCTGCGGGTTTGGAGGGGCCGTGGACGCTGCCGTGGCAGAGCCAGAGGAACCACGGCTTCGATTTATCGCGGTTCGCACCTCGCACGTATTCGACGGCCCACT
>Ga0209591_10008805_pt1 | contig 10963 bp, 11 predicted proteins | sample MAT01_FD_187207 | JGI IMG/M metagenome (GOLD analysis project Ga0209591, IMG submission 187207) | Freshwater microbial communities from Lake Fryxell liftoff mats and glacier meltwater in Antarctica - MAT-01 (SPAdes) (version 2) | ecosystem: Environmental > Aquatic > Freshwater > Ice > Liftoff...
CCAGGCGGCGGTCGGCACGAGGGCGGCATCGGCCACCTGCTTGCAGAAGGCCTTGCTGCCTTCGAGCTGCGCGGCGGCGGCGCTCGGCCCGAAACAGGCGATGCCGGCGGCTGCGCAGGCGTCCGAGAGCCCCAGCGTGAGGGGCGCCTCGGGTCCCGCGACCACCAGATCCATCGCGTTTTCGAGCGCGAAGGCGACCAGGGCAGCAACATCTTCCGCGCCGATGGCGATGCAGGTGGCGACCTCCGCGATCCCCGGATTGCCCGGCGCGCTCCATAGCTGCGCGAGCAGGGGTGAGGCCGCGATGGCCAAGCACAGCGCATGTTCACGGCCGCCGCCGCCCACCACCAGAACCCGCATCGCCCACCCCTTCGAAGTGGCGCCCGGGTAGCATAGACTTGTCCGATGGACACGCCCGCCCCACCCGTCAGCAACGTTCCCGAATACGCCGTGAGCGAGATCGCCGGCGCCGTGCGCCGCACGCTGGAGGGCGCCTTCGGCCGCGTGCGCGTGCGCGGCGAGATCACCGAATGCAAGCGCTACCCCTCCGGCCACATCTACCTGTCGCTGAAGGATGAGAATGCGAAGCTGGAGGCGGTGGTCTGGAAGACCGCGGTCTCGCGCCTGTCGGTGCAGCCTGAGAACGGCGTCGAGGTGATCGCCACCGGCAAGATCACAACCTATGCCGACCGCTCGAAATACCAGCTCGTCATCGATCGCCTGGACTATGCGGGTGAGGGCGCGCTGCTCGCGCGGATCGAGACGCTGCGCAAGAAGCTGCTCGATGAGGGGCTGTTCGCGGAAGCGCGCAAGCGCGCGCTGCCGATGCTGCCGCTGGTCGTGGGCGTCGTCACCAGCGAGGCCGGGGCGGTGATCCAGGACATCCGCACCACCATCCTGCGCCGCTTTCCGCGACGAATTTTGCTCTGGCCGGTGCCGGTGCAGGGCAATGGCGCGGCCGAGAAGATCGCTGCCGCCATCGAGGGATTCGGCCGATTGCCGCTCGATGGCCCGATCCCGCGCCCGGATGTGCTGATCGTCGCGCGCGGCGGCGGCAGCCTGGAAGATCTGATGGCCTTCAACGAGGAAATCGTGGTGCGCGCCGTCGCCGCCTGCCCGATTCCGGTGATCTCCGCCGTCGGGCATGAGACCGACACGACGCTGATCGACTTCGCCTCCGACCGCCGCGCGCCGACGCCCACCGCCGCCGCCGAAATGGCCGTGCCCGCGCGCGCCGATCTGCTGGCCGACCTCTCGCAGCGCGAGGCGCGGCTGCGCGGTGCCGCGCTGCGTGTGGTGCGCGACAGGCAGCGGGCGCTGCTGCTGCTGGAACGCCGCCTGCCGGACATTCCCGCGCGCGTGCTCGATCTGCGTCGGCGGCTCGACGAGGCCGAGGAATCGCTGCCCGGCGCGCTGGTGCGCTTCGTGCAGTTGCGGCGCGAGGCCCTGGCGCCGCTGGCCGTGCCGCACCCGCGCGAGGGGATCGCGGCCCGACGCCACGCGCTGGCGCTGCTCGACGGAAAGCGCCTCTCCCTGTTCGCGCGGGAGGTGCAGAAGCGCCGCGCGGCGCGGGCACTGGCGGCGTTTTCGGCGGCGCCGGTCGCGGCCCTGCTGCGCGAGAAATCCGCGCGCCTGGCCGGCCTCGCCGCGCGGCTCGAAGCGGGCTCCTACCAATCCGTGCTGGCACGCGGTTTCGCCCTGGTGCGCGACGCCGAGGGCCAGCCCTTGACTCGCGCAGCGTCGGTGGCACCCGGCGCCAAGCTTTCTCTCGCCTTCGCCGACGGTGCGGTCGCTGCCACGGCGGAAGGGGAGGCGCCGAAGCGCGCGCGCAAACCCACGCCACCTCCGCAGGAGAGCCTTCTATGATCGAGATCAGGTGCCCTCAGGCGCCGGGCGCCGCCTCCGGCGGCTTGGCTCGCGGCACTGGCCGCGGCGGCCATTCGGCCGCTCCGCCGGCGATGCCGGCCGCCAGTTGGCACGCGTAACCATGATCCTGCGCCGCTGGATTCTCGCAACGCCCGCCCTGCTTCTGGCACGGCCAGCGCGTTCTGCGACGCTCGACGGCGCCCCCGCGCAGGGCGCGCTGCTGCGCGGCGTGGCACCCCCAGGCGCGCGGGTCGCGCTTGATGGCCGCAATCTGGGCGTTTCGCCGGAGGGGCGCTTCGCCTTCGGGCTCGGGCGCGACCACGGCGCGAGTGCCACGCTCACCACCACCCATCCGGGCGGGCGTGTCGAGACGCAGGCGCTCAGCGTCGCGCGGCGGCAATGGGATGTGCAGAACATCTCCGGCCTGCCGCCCGCGCAGGTGACGCCCGACGCCGAGGCGCTGCGGCGGATCAACGCCGAGCGCGACCGGCTGGGCACGGCGCGCGCCGCGGACAGCGCCCTGCCGCATTTCGCCGAGCCCCTCGCCTGGCCGGCGCGTGGCCGGATCAGCGGCATCTTCGGCAGCCAGCGCGTGCTGAACGGCCAGCCGCGCCAGCCGCATTATGGGCTCGACGTCGCCGCACCGGTCGGCACGCCGATCGGCGCAAGCCTCGCCGGGCGCGTCACGCTGTCAGGCGATTTCTTCTTCTTCGGGCAGTTGCTGGTGATCGATCACGGTCACGGCGTGAACACGCTCTACGCACATCTGAGCGAACGCCTGGTGGCGGAGGGGGAGAGCGTGGCGCGGGGCCAGCGCATCGCGCTGATGGGTGCCACGGGCCGCGTCACCGGGCCACATCTGCATTTTTCGCTGAGCTGGTATCAGCTTTTCCTCGACCCGCAGCCGCTGCTGCCGCGCGACCAGGGGTAGATCCGTGATGAGTGATTTCGCCCGCTACGCCTCGCCGCTACGTCATCAACAGCGATTGCAGGGGGCGGCCGGCCGGGCGGAAAAATACGCGAGAAGCGGTAGCAAGAGCGATTTGCGATCAGATGATTCCATCTGAACGCCTATTGCTCTGACCGCCCGGCGTGCGGTCGCCCTCGCCGAGCGCCTTCTGCATGAACACGACATCCACCCAGCGGCCGAATTTGAGCCCCGAGGCCTTGAGCACGCCAGCCTGACGGAACCCGGCCGAGACATGCAGGCCGATCGAGCCGACATTCTCGGAATCTCCGATCACCGCCAGCATCTGCCGAAAGCCTGCCGCCTCGGCCCTTTCGAGCAACCGCTCGACCAGCAGCTTGCCCACGCCCTGGCCGCGCACATCCTCCCGCACATAGACCGAATCCTCGGCGGTGAAGCGGTAGGCCGAGCGGTCGCGGAACTGCGCGTAGTAGGCAAAGCCGGTGACACCGCCGGCAAGCCCCTCGCCAGGGCTCGATTCCGCCACCAGCCAAGCCCAGCCCTGCTTCTGGACCTTGTCGAGGCGCGCCGCCATCTCGGCCTCGTCGGGCGGGATCTCCTCGAAGGTGCCGGTGCCGTGCAGCACGTGGTGGGCGTGGATGGCGGTGATCGCCGGCAGGTCGGCGGAGACGGCGTCGCGGATCAGCATGGGTCAGGCCGCCAGCCGCAGCTCGGCGGCCAGCTTCTCGGCCACCGCCAGCAGCGCACGGTCGCGCCCCGGCGCGGCGGCGAGCGACACGCCCACCGGAACGCCCTCCACCTTCGCGGCCGGCAGCGTCACCTCGCACAGTCCGGCGAGGCCGGCGATGGCGGTCACGCCCATCGTGCGCTCTCGCACCGCCTGCTGCGTCTCCAGCCCCACATCGAGCTTCGGCGCCGGCACAGGAGAGGTCGGGTAGATCAGCACCGCGCCGCCGGCCAGCAGCGCGCGGGCGCGCAGGCGGAACATGTCGCGGAAGGCGCGGCCGGCCGCGGCGCGGGCCGGGTCGGTCGCCTTCGCGGCGGCGAAACGCTCCTGCACCCCCGGGCCGAGCGCCGGGCGCATGGCATTGATCCAGGCGCCGAGGCTGGCCCAGGCTTCCTCCGCCTGCGCGGCGCGGAAATGCTCGTAGAACTGGTCGAGCCCCTCGGGCGCCAGATGGATCGACAGGCTCGGCCCGAGCACCCGTTCCGCCGCGTCGAGCACCCCGCTCAGCGCCGTCGCGGTTTGCGGCACGGCGTTGACCCAGGCTTCCTGCACTTTCAGCAGCGGGCCGAGCGCGCCCTCCCCGCCAGAGGGCAGCAGGATTTCGCCGACTCGCCGCAGGATGGAGGCGCTGTTGGCCATCCAGCCCGCCGTGTCGAAAGACGGCCCAAGGGGGCAGGCGCCGGTCAGGTTCACTGCGCCCCAGCTCGGCCGGATGCCAAATAGCCCGCAGTAGCTGGAGGGTATGCGCACCGAGCCGCCGGTATCGGTACCGAGGGCGAAATCGACCAGGCCCGCGCCCACCGCCGCGGCCGAGCCGCAGGAGGACCCGCCCGGGAAGCGGTCCGGTGCCGCGGGGTTGGTCGGCGTGCCGTACCAGACATTCTCGCCGGTCAGGCCATAGGCGAGCTCGACGGTCTTGGTCTTGCCGCGCAGGTTCGCCCCCGCCTGGGTCAGCGCCAAAATGAGCGGCGCCGTGGCGGCGGCCGGCGCGTGGGTGCGCGCCCAGTCCGGGTTGCCGTAGCCGGTGGTGGCGCCGGCCACGTCGAACAGGTCCTTGACCGCGAAATCGAGCCCGGCGAGCGGACCCTCCGCCGCGCCAGGTAGTTCCACGCGCGGGCCGGGCACGAAGGCGCCGACCCGATCCTCAAAGGCACGCGGCATCGCCTTGTCCCCCAACCATCTTGAAAGGCGGAAATTCAACGGACCTGAAATTGCGGCAGGTACGCGCGAAAGACAACAGGGTCACCCGGGCATGGCATTCGCCGCGCTGAGCGAATTGCGCGGCCGACCTTGATGGTCCCAGTTCGACTCGTCGAGCCAGGCGGCGATGGCGTCCCGCCGCGCCGGCCATTCGGAATCGAGGATCGAGAAGAAGGCCGTGTCGCGCCGCCTGCCCTTCACGACCAGATGCGCACGAAGCTCGCCCTCGAAGACGAAGCCCAGCCGCGCGGCGGCGCGGCGGGAGGGCGCGTTCAGCGCGTTGCACTTCCACACAAGGCGGCGATAGCCGAGGTCGTCCATCGCGTGGCGCATCAGCAGGAACATCGCCTCGGTCGCGGCCCGGCTGCGCTGGAGCCGGGGCGAGAACCAGATATGGCCGATCTCGATCGCCGCATTGGCCGGCTGGATCTCCATCAGCGTGAGCCAGCCCGAGACCGCGCCCGAGCTATGCGGGCGGATCGCCCAGGCCAAAGGGTCGTGCTGGCTGGCAAAGGCCGCCACATGGCGGCGCATCGCGCCTTCATCGGCGAAGGGGCCGTAGCCGAGATAGGCCCAGCCAACGCCCGCCGCATCGCCCGCCGCATCGCCTTGCGCGGCCTGGAACAGCTCCGCCGCATGCCGTACGGCCAGAGGCTCCAGCGTGACATTCGCGCCGCGATGGGGGATGCGCGCCGGCAGCGGCCGGGGCGTGGGATCGACTTCCGGACCGAGGGGGGGGCCGATGGGCACGTCAGGCATGGTCGCGTTCTCCGACAGGCGGCCAAGCATCGGGCAAAGGTGCGGCAGCGCAAGGCGGCGCGTTGCAGCCCTCGGCCGTTTTCGCCTAAGGAACTCCGCATGAGCGCCGACACCCTTGCCCGCCCCGACCAGGCCGCCGCGCCGAACGGCTTCTTCCTCGAAGCCGTGCTGAGCGTGCATCACTGGACCGACCGCCTGTTCTCCTTCATCTGCACGCGCGAGCCGCATTTTCGCTTCGGCGCCGGGCAATTCGCCATGATCGGCATGATGGTGGAGGGCAAGCCGCTGGTGCGCGCCTATTCCATGGTGAGCCCGCCCTGGGAGGAGCACCTGGAGTTCCTCTCGATCAAGGTGGCGCACGGGCCGCTGACCTCGCGCCTGCAGCACATCGTGCCGGGCGACCGGGTGCTGATCGGCAAGAAGGCGACCGGCACGCTGGTGCCGGACAACCTCGCCCCCGGCGGCAATCTGTGGCTGTTCGCGACGGGCACGGGCCTCGCCCCCTTCATGAGCCTGATCCGCGACCCGGACACCTATGATCGTTTCGAGCGCATCATCCTGATTCACACGGTGCGCGAGGTGGCGGAGCTCGCCTACAGCGACCTCATCGAACGCGAGCTGCCGAACCATGAATTGCTCGGCGAGATGGTGCGGGAAAAGCTGGTCTATTGGCCCTCCGTGACCCGCGAGCCCTTCCGCAACCAGGGCCGACTGACCACGGCGGTCGAGCGCAACACGGTCGGCGCCGCACTTGGCCTGCCGCCGCTCGACCCGGCGCGGGACCGCGCCATGATATGCGGGTCGGAGGCGATGAACGCCGAATTGCGCGCGCTGCTGGAAGCGCGGGGCTTCGAGGAAGGATCGAACAGCACTCCCGGCTCCTATGTGGTGGAGAAGGCCTTCGTCACCAGGTAACCGTTTAGTGACCACTGGTCTTTCCTTGCACCGGCGTCGCCGCCACCGTAAGGCAGGTGTTCGTCAAACTGCCGCAAAGGCCATCAGAGCCCCGAAGCGGCCCTTAGGGAGCGATCGAATGGCCGAGGTAACAACTACAGGTGCAAATCGTCGCGGCTTGCTCAAGGCAGCCGCCGTGGGCGCCGCCGGCACCGCCATCCTGGCCACGCCGAATGTCAGCCGCGCCCAGGGCGTGCTGCTGCGCTTCCAATCCACCTGGCCGCAGCGCGACATCTTCCATGAGTTCGCGCAGGATTACGTGACCCGCGTGAACACGCTGGCCGGTGGCCGGCTGCGCGTCGAGTTGCTCGCGGCGGGTGCGGTGGTCGGCGCCTTCCAGCTGCTCGATGCGGTATCGGCCGGCACGCTCGATGGCGGCCATGGCGTGACCGCCTATCACTGGGGCAAGAACCCGGCCTTCAGCCTGTTCGGCACCTCGCCCCCCTGGTTCGGCGATGCCAACCAGTTTCTCGGCTGGTTCTACCACGGCGGCGGCGAGGCGCTGTATAACGAACTGATGCGCGACATCACGCGCGTCAACATCACGGGCTTCCTGAGCGGCCCGATGCCCAACCAGCCGTTCGGCTGGTTCCGCACCAACATCGAGCGGGTCGAGCAGCTGCGCGGCCAGCGCTATCGCACTGTCGGCCTCAATGCCGAGGTTTCGACCAACCTCGGCATGGCGGTGGTGAGCCTGCCGGGCGGCGACATCGTGCCTTCGCTCGAGCGTGGCGTGATCGACGCGGCGGAGTTCAACAACCCGACCTCCGACCGCCTGCTCGGCTTCCCCGACGTGGCGAAGAACTACTTCCTGCAATCCTACGGCCAGCCTGTGGAAAGCTTCGAAGTGCTGTGGAACAAGGGCAAGGTCGATGCCCTACCAGCGGACTTGCAGCAGGTGCTGCGCATCGCCGCCGAGGCCGCGAGCTCGGACATGCTGTGGAAGGCGATGGACCGCTACCCGCGCGACCTGGCCGCGATGGCCAGCCAGCAGGGCGTGCAGGTCCGCACCACGCCGCGCCCGATCCTGGACGCGCAGCTGCGCGCCTGGGATACGGTACTGACCAAATACGAGGCCGATCCGTTCTTCAAGAAGGTTTGCGACAGCCAGCGTGACTGGTGCCGCCGCGTCGGCGCCTTCTTCCTGCGCAACACGGCATCCTCGGCCGTGTCCTACAACCACTTCTTCAACCGCTGAACCGGGCCTTCTGGCCCGGCAGGGCCGGTCCGGCGAGAGCCGGGCCGGCCCTTACCACTTTGCGGGGGCGATGCCATGAGTGACCGCACAACCGTCCTGCTGCTTGTCGCGGTCGTCGTGGCGGCGATTGTCATCGGCATCGTGTTCTGGGACCGCAAGGGCGTGCAGCGCATCCTGCTCGGCATCGACAAGCTGAGCACGCTGGTCGGCCAGATCGGCGCCTGGGCCGTCGTCATCCTGACCGGCGTCATAGTCTATGACGTCACGATGCGGCGCTTCTTCTCGGCGCCCACCACCTGGGGCTACGACGTGGCCTATATGCTCTACGGCACGCTGTTCATGCTGGCGGGCGCCTATGCGCTCAGCCGCAACGGCCATGTGCGGGGCGACTTCCTGTATCGCAATTTCAGCCCGCCCTTGCAGGCGAAGTTCGACCTGACGCTCTACCTGCTGTTCTTCTTCCCCGCCATCGTGGCCTTCATGATCTCGGGCTACCATTTCTTCGCGATGTCGATGGGCCAGAATGAGCGCAGCATGTTCAGCCCGAACGGGCCGATCATCTGGCCCTTCAAGGGGCTGATCCCGATCGTCGGCTTCCTGCTGCTGCTGCAAGGCCTGGTCGAGGTCGTGCGCTGCGTGCAGTGCATCCGCACCGGCGTGTGGCCGCAGCGGCTCTCCGATGTCGAGGAGTTGGAAAAAACCATCCTCGCCGCCGCCGAGGCCCGTGGTGCCGAGGCGCTGGCCGCGGAGATGGCGCGTGGTGGCGAGGCCGCGATGGTCAACCTCGCGCAGAGCGCCGAGGCGACTGCATCGCGCGATCCCGCGCCACGCCATCCGCATTCCTGACAGCGGGAAACATAACGATGAGTGACGCCGCGCTGGGCATGACGCAGCTTATGCTGTTCCTGTTCTTCATCATGCTGGGCTTCCCCATCGCCTTCACGCTGATGGCGATGGGCCTGTTCTTCGGCTATCTCGGCATGCAGGAACGCGTCTTCGACCTGCTGGTGCAGCGCACCTATGCGGTGATGGCGAACGACGTGCTGCTCTCGGTGCCGCTGTTCGTGTTCATGGGCTACATCATCGAGCGCGCCAACATCCTCGACCGGCTGTTCCGCTCGCTTCAGATGGCGAGCAGGAACATCCCCGGCTCGCTCGCCGTGGCCACGCTCGTCACCTGCGCGCTGTTCGCGACCGCGACCGGCATCGTCGGCGCGGTGGTGACGCTGATGGGGCTGCTGGCCTTCCCGGCCATGCTGCGCGCGGGCTACGATGCGCGCCTCGCCGCCGGCGTGACCTGCGCGGGCGGGTGCCTGGGCATCCTCATCCCACCTTCGATCATGCTGATCCTGTATGGCGCGACGGCAGGTGTCTCGGTGGTGCAGCTCTACGCCGCGGCCTTCATCCCGGGCGTCACGCTGGCGCTGATGTACATCATCTACGCCGTCAGCGTCGGCATCTTCCAGCCGCACCGCGCGCCGCGCCTGCCACCGGATGCGGTGGCGGCGACGTTCGGGCAGATCGCGTGGTCGCTCGCCACCTCCTTCCTGCCGCTGGCGCTGCTGATCGCCTCGGTGCTGGGCTCGATCCTGACCGGCCTTGCGACACCCTCCGAAGCCGCGGCGATGGGCTCGCTCGGCTCAGTGGTTCTCGCCATCGTCTATCGCTCCTTCACCTTCACCAAGTTGAAGGAGAGCGTGTTCCTGACAGCGCGGACAAGCGCGATGGTGTGCTGGCTGTTCGTCGGCAGCTACATCTTTTCCTCCGTCTTCGGCTATCTCGGTGGCCAGACGGTGGTGGAGGAATTCGTCAAGTCGCTGCCGCTCAACAGCTTCACCTTCATGCTGGTGGCGCAGGCGCTGATCTTCGTGCTCGGCTGGCCATTGGAATGGACCGAGATCATCGTGATCTTCGTGCCGATCTTCCTGCCGCTGCTGGATGATTTCGGTATCAGCCCGATTTTCTTCGGCATCATGATCGCGCTGAACCTGCAAACGAGCTTCCTCAGCCCGCCCGTCGCCATGGCCGCCTTTTACCTGAAGGGCGTGGCGCCGCCGCACGTGAGGCTCGAGGACATCTTCAAGGGCTGCATGCCCTTCATCTACATCGTCGTGCTGTGCATGGCCATGATTTACATCTTCCCGGGCATGGTCACCTGGCTGCCCGAGAACCTCTATGGCGGCGTGCAGACCCCAGCCGGTGGCGTGCCCTCGGCGCTTGATGCGCCGCCCCCCGGCGGGTTCCAGGAGATGGAGGAAATCCCCCTCCCGGCCCTGAATTGACGCCCGCGTGATCTTCCAGCCCGAAGCCGCGGCACGCTGGCTGGCCGAGGCGATCGAGACCGGCAACCCGCTGCGGGGCCTGCCGGACGACCTCGCACCGCCCGACCAGGCAGCCGGCGAAGCGGTGGCCATCGCCGCACTCGATTTGATCGGCATGGGCGCCTGCGGGGTCCGCCTGCTGCGCCTGCCGGATGGCACGCTGCTGGCGGGGCCGATGCTGGAAGGCCGGCTGGTCGCACCGAGCGCGCCAATCGCCCGCGCCGCGCTGCGCCATCCCGATCTGACTGCCGCGGCCATCGGGGTGCTGGCCGAGGATCTGCCGGCGGAAGGCTACGCGATGCCTCGCTTCGCCGCGCTGCACCCCGCGCTCGACATAGCCGATACGCGCTTTTCCGCCACACCCGCCACGCTGCCGCTGCGCGCGGCCGACCTCGGCGGGCTTGGGCTCGTGGTGGCCGGGCGGCCGCGCCAACTGGAGCCCGGATTGATGCGCGTGCTGATCGGCCCCAAGGGCGTGCGACGCGTCGGGCAGCCGGTGGATCTGCTGGATGCCTTTGCCGCCGCCGCCCACGCCGCGCGGCGCCTCGGCGGGCTGCCTGCGGGGGCGCTGCTGGTCGTGGCAGGGCTCTGCGCGCCGATGCCGGCCGAGGGGCGCGTCGCGGCCGATCTCGGGCCACTCGGCAAGGTGGAGGTCGGCTTCGTCTAAGCTGCCCTGAATCGCGCCACAGTCAGCGCATCCTCGCGCAACGCCGTGATGAGCGCCGCGCGCGCCTCCTCGGTCTGGGCCAGCGCCACTACGCGCTTGAACCAGGGCAACGTGCCCCGCACCCGCGCCTGGAACAATTCATCCAGCGCCACCGCCACCGGCGTTCGCCCGACGCAGCAGGTGCAGGCGGGGGCATGCGCGCTGGCAGCGTCGAAATCCCGCAGCGCCACCGTACCCGGCGCAACGGCCAGGGCCGCCGTCAGCGCGACCTCGGTCTCCAGGATCGCCAGGGGGATGCGGGCATCGACGGACCAGGACATAGACTGGACATAAGGATATGTTT
>Ga0209591_10008806_pt1 | contig 10963 bp, 10 predicted proteins | sample MAT01_FD_187207 | JGI IMG/M metagenome (GOLD analysis project Ga0209591, IMG submission 187207) | Freshwater microbial communities from Lake Fryxell liftoff mats and glacier meltwater in Antarctica - MAT-01 (SPAdes) (version 2) | ecosystem: Environmental > Aquatic > Freshwater > Ice > Liftoff...
AAAACTCGGATTCTTGAGTTCATCGTCTATTTCAACCGCACGATGGCGAAACCCTTCAAGTGGACTTACAAGGGTAAGGCTCTAGCGGCATAAAAAGGGCTGTCGAACTTAAGCCCTAGACTACTAGCATTAGCGATCTTTCCTAAAGCAGAAGCAGCTTCTCTTTTTACCGACGCATCTTGATCTTTCAGCAACTTTAAAAGTGGCTTAACTCCTGCCTCAGCGTGAATAGAACCTAGTGAGTCACTTGTAATGAAAAAAGAAATCAAGATGCTTATACAGCAAGCCTTTCAGCTATTATAAATGGCTAAACTCGAGGCAAATGACCCACTAGTCAGCACCCACGCCACATTCCGCTTCGCCGTGGACAAGTTCGGCATAGAAGCCTTCGACGATCGCCTGATCGCAGTAGATGAATTTCACCACGTTTCCGCCAACCCCGACAACAAGCTAGGCGATCGATCGCTTTTTTCCTTGATAAACGTGCTTCTCCTTTACGGTTTGGGGCGATCGTGCCTCTCTTTCACAAAGGGTAGCGATCGCTGCTCACGCTAAACTGTGAATACAAAGCGACATAAAAAGCTCTTATCATGCCTCGCCATCAGACTCTTTGGTAATGGGAACTGGAATGGCGATGAGGGTTTCGATTTTCTCATTTTGATCCAGGGTGAGGATGCGATCGCCCGTTGTATCCCGTCCTTGCATTGGCACAGTTTCTAAATCAAGGCGTACCATGCGGTCTTGGTTCGTGAGCAACATCACCTCGGTTTCAGAGCGCACAGCAGCCAAACCAGCCAATGCATCTGTTTTTACTTTAAATTTCATTCCATAGGCACCTAGTTCTCCTGGAGTAGACAGTCGCAACATCGCAACTGGCATTCGTTTGGCATAGCCTCTTTCGGTCATCAGCAATAAAATTCCGCCCTGAGACGCGATCGCCGCGCCGACCAACCGTTCTCGCTTACCTAGCCGCATCACCAGTTGCCCTTGGGCAGTGCGGCTTTGTATGGGCAGATGGTCGTCATTTACCTCCACGCGCACCATCCGACCGCTAGACGCTGCAATCACCAGTTGCTCACCGGGGTGAGCGATCGCAATGCTAGCGATTTGATCCGCTTCTTTAAGTTTGAGGGCAGTTAACCCTCTGCCAGTCAAGCCGATAAAATCTTCCAAGGGCAAGCGCTTGACTCGCCCCTGTTGGGTCACAATCAGCAGGTTCTTCCCTTTGCAATCCTCTGGCAAGATGAAACTGCCCACAATTCCAGCCGGATCGCTTTGGGCAGCCGCCGGCAACAATGTGATCAGGGGTGATCCTTTAGAGCGTGCCGTCGCTGGCGGGATAGCTTCTATCGGTGTAGTGTAGGCTTTGCCGCTGCGAGTCAGGGCGATCAACTCTTTGGCGGTAGTCGTGAACTGGGTTTGCACGGTGAAATCGTCTAGTTCTGTCAAAGTTGCAGAGGGTTTTTCGTCATTGCGACTGCGGGATTGCCGCTGAAACGCTTTAGGCGTAATTCGTCTGGCGTAACCGCGTTGGGTCAGTTCTAGTACGGTTTCGGTAACTTCAATGTCATCCAGTGGGGAGTGCGGAGTCAAAAGTGCAGAATCAGAAGTCTGAGTTTTTTTTCCGGCTTTTTGGCTTTTGGCTGCTAATGGTTCTTCTGGTGAGGGCTGAGTGTCGATCGCCAAAATTTTTGTGCGACGCGGATCCCCAAACTTTTTCTTCAGCGATCGCAGGTCTTTTTTCAGAGATTTCAGCAGTTCTCGGCGATCGCCCAAAAGCGATCGCAATCCTGACATTTCAGCGGTCAGTTCCTTCGCTTCCGTTTGCAATTTTTCTCGCTCAATTCCAGTGAGGCGGCGCAGCGGCATGGCGAGGATGGCATCGGATTGGCGATCGCTGAGGTCAAACCGCTGCTGAAACTCAGTTTTTGCCGTAGTGCCATCGGGCGCACCGCGAAGAATTTCGATCACCGCATCCAGATTTTCGAGCGCGGTTAGCAACCCTTCCAGGATGTGATGGCGGTTTTCAGCTTCGTTCAGTTGATGCTGATAGCGCCGCGTTAGAGTTTCTTCCCGAAAAGATATAAAACACTGAAGCATATCTCGCAGAGGCATTTGACGAGGCAAGCCCTGATCTAATGCCAGCATGGATATGCCAAAGTTGCTTTGCAGCGCAGTTTGACGGTAGAGCGCGTTGAGAACTTTTTGCGGATGGGTGTCTCGCTTCAGTTCAATCACGACCCGAATGCCATCGCGATCGCTCTCATCGCGCAAATCAGCAATGCCCTCTAGTTTTCCCTGGTTCACCAGGTCTGCCATCTTCTCAATCCAACCCGCTTTGTTCACCTGAAACGGCAGTTCCGCGACGATGATTGCCATGCGGCGATTCCGTCCTCGTCCAAAGGGAACCTCTTCAAACCGCGATACGCCTCGCACCGGAACGCTGCCTTTGCCGGTGGTGTAAGCCTCCCAAATGCCCTGGGTGTCAATAATTTCGCCGCCCGTGGGAAAGTCAGGTCCAGGGATCAGTTGCACCAGTTTTTCATCGGGCAAAGCGGGATTATCAATCAGGGCAATCAGTCCGTCCACCACTTCCCCTAAGTTATGGGGTGGAATGTTGGTTGCCATGCCGACGGCAATCCCCGAACTGCCATTCAGCAGCAAAATCGGCAACTGCGCGGGCAGCACCGTCGGTTCTTGTTGTGAGTTGTCAAAATTGCCGATGAAATCAACAGTGGCATCGCCAATCTCGGTCAGCAATGCCTCATTACCGATGGGTGCCAGCCGCGTTTCGGTGTATCGCATTGCGGCGGGTGGATCGTCATCTACGGAGCCAAAGTTGCCATGACCGCCCAGCAGTGGGTAGCGGCTAGAAAATTCTTGCACCAGGCGAACCAGCGCATCATAAACCGATTGATCGCCGTGCGGATGATATTTGCCCAAGACATCCCCCACGACCCGTGCACATTTGCGGTAGGGGCGATCGGGGACTAACCCTAATTCATGCATCGCGTATAAAATGCGGCGATGCACGGGTTTAAGTCCATCGCGCACATCCGGCAAGGCGCGCCCGACGATCACACTCATGGCATATTCGAGATAGGACTGCTGCATTTCGGTATGCAAAGCAGTCGCAATCACCTGTCCACCAGAAAACACATCTAACTGTTTAGCCATGAGCTTTTCCTACTATCTGCACTTCTCACGCTCGTTGTGTAATCTAGAACTGACACCATTTAGCATAATGGCAACTTGAGAACTGATCTTCTCTATTCCCTGATATAAAGTCTTATTTGCTGTTTTGCCAACTTTTTGACGCTGAATCCATTAGTAAGGAGCATAGGATGAAGACAGTTTTGATTGTGGAAGATGACTTGATGAATGCTAAGATTTTCACAAAAATTTTGCAGAAGCGAGGCGGTTTGGAGGTGAAACATACGGAAAATGTGGATGAGGTGATGCAGATTGCCCAAGGTGGGGAAGCGGATATTATTTTGATGGATGTGTCGTTGGCGCGCAGTGTTTATCAGGGGAAGTCGGTGGATGGCATCAAGATTACCCAAATTTTGAAAAGTGACCCCAATACGGCTAAGCTGCCGATAATTTTGGTGACTGCCCACGCCATGGAGGGCGATCGCGAAAGTTTTTTGAAGCAAAGCGGGGCAGACGGCTACATTTCTAAGCCCGTGATTGATCATCAGGCGTTTGTCGATCAGGTGTTGGCGCTGCTGCCAGCCTAGGAAAGACTTTGGCATAGCCTCTCCTAGGAAGAAATCGCACATTTTCAGCATAAGCATATGAGTTAATTAGGGGCATCACCAACCAAACCCTTCAAAGAACATAAGTACTACCCTAAGCTAGATTTGGTCAAGCGGCTCAAAAAAATTCAGTGCTAGATTTGATAAAAGAGCGCATTTTTATCTATGGTTCAACTTCAACCAAAATTTGTGACCAATGCCTGGATGACGGCACCTTGGGGCGAGTTCCTGCACCTTGTTGAAGATCCTGCCAATGGAAAAGCCAAGGGATATTACTTTAACGGGCAAATGAGGGTGGAAACGATGGGAGTGGGTCCAGATCATGCTGCAATTAACAATATTATTAGCGTGGCGATCGCCCTATTTTGCGCCTTAAAAGGAATTCCACTGAAAGGATTAATGAATGGCAGCTATCGTAAAACGGGAGTGCGAGAGGCACAGCCAGATGTTTCTTACTATGTGGGAGAACGAGTTGCCTTAGCACCTCAAGGGAGTGAGATCGCCAATTTGGATCAAGTTGCTCCGCCGGATTTAGCGATCGAAATTGCCGACTCCTCCATCAACGATGATTTAGGCAAAAAACGCCTGCTTTACGAAGAGATGCAGGTTACTGAATATTGGGTGGTGGATGTGGAAAATGCTGAAATTTTGGCGTTTCAGGTAATCAGTCAAGGCAGCCAGCGAATTACTCAATCACAAGTGCTTTCTGGTTTAGATATGGCAATTTTGGGCGAAGCACTGAAAATGGCGCAGCAAATGGACGATAGCCAAGTGACCGCTTGGCTCATGGCTCAGTTTCAATCGCGGCAAGCTTAAGACTGGGACAAGCGCTTGAAACTTTTCTACTCTGCGGGAGTATAATCAGGAATTGTACAAAGCCCGACCTCTCGTCGAGAATTTCTTCGCTAAGCTGAAGTAATATCGAGCGATCGCGCCCCGCTATGATACGCGAGCAAGAAGCTTTCTAGACGCAATTTATCTAGCAGCGGCTGTTATCTGGCTTAATTGATGACACGCCCTAGTTTATCCACAAAATGCGCGATCGCTGCCTTCAACACAGCAATAAAATGGGTTAAAGAACTTAAAGAGAAGGAGTGTATGCCCCGCACAACCCATGGAATTTGAGTTTGATCCGTCTAAAAGCCAGTCCAATCAGGAGAAGCACAGTATTAATTTTGTAGAAGCACAGAGACTGTGGGCTGATGCTGACAGAATTGAGATTCTGGCTAAGACCGAAGATGAGCCAAGATATCTGGTGATTGGTAAAATCTTACAAAAGTATTGGTCAGCGATAATTACCTATCGAAACGGCAAAATCCGTATTATTTCTGTTCGACGTTCTCGTGTAGAAGAGGTGGAAATTTATGAAAGCAACCGAATTTGATACCAAATTTGATAATGGAGAAAAGATTACTGACCTTTTAGACCTCTCTCAACTAAAGCATCCTGGATACGAACAACAGCACGTTGATGTCAATTTTCCAACATGGATGATTGCTGCATTAGACCAAGAAGCTAGCAGGCTTGGAGTAACCCGCCAATCTATCATCAAAATCTGGATTGCTGATCGCCTTGCCAGCCTTCCCCGTTAGTGCGATCGCCCGGTTATCGTCGCAAACCTCAAATCTCGATCGCCGCCACAACCCAAGTTTTCGATTGTTTGAGTTGAGCGATCGCTTGCAATCCTTTTTAAAGGAAATTATGTCCTAAAGAAAAACTTTAGTCCACCTGAATCTATAAACTCTAAGCCTGCTACTACTTGAAGCTTATCAATAGACTCACAAGTCATCTCTGCTTCTAAATTCACAGGAAGCGAAGTGGTTGTTTTAGAATCCTTAAAGATAAACTCTGATATATTTCCAAATTTTTCTAGATCAGTTAAACTCACTTCTCCCAAAATAGTTTCACGATAAAGGTCAGAAAGTGTAGGTGCATGTCTTGCTATCGTTGAGGTATCTGAAATAATCATTTCTGGTTGTACCTTCATCCATTCAGTCAGTGATTTAAATGCGCTAAGTGGTAAAACACCTCCGCTGCGACCAAGGTTCAGATAAGTCTCTGCTAAAGAAATAAATATTTCTGTTAACTTCCTTAAAATCCGAATAATATTCTTCCTTTCTGATGAGTCATAACTTTGTGGCAAAATATAATCTTTTTTCGCATGGAATAAAGAGCAACGTTTTTCATAAATTTCCTCAATTATTTCCTCGTCTATAGGTTGAAAATTTTGGATTTTACTAGCTTCAACATTGAGTGCTCGCTTAAGCCAAACTTTTTCTGCCTCATCAGGCTTTTCTTCACTATTTTTGTTGATTTTTGTTTTTCTTGGATTGATTAAGCTGACCAAGAGTTCAAGTGCTAAGTACATATTTCGATATGCGTCTGAAAGATCATCTGTGATTTGAGACAGTCGAAAATATCTTAGGCTCTTATGATACTGCTGCGGCTTTAAGTTATCACTTGATATTATGGTTACTCCAAATCTCAGTTTGTGTATACAAACTACTCTCAGAATTTGTTGAGAATTTTCTCGCCACCAAATCAGATGCTCATCGGACGCTCTGTGAATAGAGAAATTTGCAATGCCACTGATACAAAGTAAATCAAGCCCTTTTTGAGCGACTTCATATAACTCTTCAGCAAGATTACTCAGATTATTGAATCCTTTACTTCTCACCACCACATAGGGATTACTCTGCTGAACCTCAACTTGCGAGTCTGGCTCAACTATGACAATTTTGCTTTCTGAACAGTCCCTTTCTGACAAAAGAAATGCAGCACCACAATCGAATTCAGAATTTTTGTTGGCTATGTCAATGTTGCCTAATTTTGCCATGTTTCTAATACCCCAACAGTTGTTACTTCCCTATCCAACCCGATCGCGTAATCTCTTGCTGTAAAATTGCCCCTGATTGCGTTGCAAGTTCGGTCGAGCTAACAAACAAACTACTCAAGAGATTACAGCTTTAACCAGTTAAACAAATCACCGATTGTTAATCGTAAATCAGCAACTAAATTTGAAGTAGGCAAAGTCTCTTGTGGTTCTTGCAGTAGTTCCGGTTGCTGTTCTACTGGGTAGATGAGGATAGATTTTCCCTTTGGATCAATTAATCAACCCATCTGACTACCAAGTTTGTTGGGATGTTGGACTAGCAACTACTTTAAGACTGAGACAGGCGCTTTACAACTTGTCCACCCAGCAGGTCGTGAGCTTGTTGCAAGATGGCAGGAATTTTATCTGCATGAGGACTATTTTTCAGGTAGGGCTTCAGCGAGTTCAGATCAACTTGATCGACTTTGGCACCGGGAAACCAGTGGCTTGCCTCGCCCAGCAGGTTGTAGCGCATGGCGGCATATTCGGTTAGGTCGAAGGCGATCGCCAGGTTCCACAGCCACAGCACCACTGGAATATTCAACCGTCCCGGCGTTTGATCAAACGTAGGCAATCCCACATACCAGGTTTTGTACCAGTCTTCGCCCAGCCGAGCGATCGCGGCATCTTCTAGCCTCTGTAAAATTGGTGGCAGCACTGCATCGGCGCGATCGATCAACGCCAATGTTTTCAAATGTTCATCAAAATCTTGAGGACGAGCCGCACCCACGCTGAGCGTATGAACTTGTGGATGGCTCAAACAAAATAAATCATTGAACACAATCGGGCTAAGCGGCGCACAGAGATCTACCAAGCGCTGAGGCGGACTGTAAAGCATTCCCCCTTTGTCAGACGGGCTGATGATGAACACGCCCATATCTTGACGAGTAGCGGCTTCCACAGCATCCCAGTTGCGCTGATTGATGTAGTACCAGTGCAGATTCACATAGTCGAATTGTCCGGTTTCGCAAGCGCGGACGATCACTTGCGGGTCTGCGGCGTGGGTGGAAAACCCCACATGGCGGATTTTGCCCTGCCGCTGCAAGTCGCGAATCACATCCATGCAGCCACCGGGACGCACCGCCCAGTCTAGAATTTCATCGGTGTTAATCCCATGCATCCCAAATAGGTCAATGTAATCTAGCTTCAGGTTTGCCAGGGACTGCTCTATGGTTTTGCGAAACTCTTTGACGTTTTCTTTGGGGGAAGTTTTAGTTTGAATAATCAGTTTTTCGCGGGGAAACTGCTGTAGTGCTTGCCCAAGCTGTAGTTCTGAACTGCCATAGCCCCGCGCCGTTTCAATGTGATTGATGCCGACGTTGAGCGATCGCGCGATCGTTGCCTCCAAATTAGCCTGATTGTCCGCTGGAATATTTTTCAGTGCTACATCTTGCCACTTGTATTGGTATCGCATTCCCCCACAAGAGAACACAGGCATTTGCAGGTCAGTTCGTCCAAAACGTCGGTAAAGCATAGGAGTGCGGGTTTCGGGTTTCGGGTTTCGGGTTTCGGGTGTTGGAGTGTGGGGTTGAAGGTTAGATACAAGCCACCACTCGCCACTCGCCACTTGCCACTCGTCATTCCCTCTTAACTTAGCGTTTAATTTCACGTACAGTGGGTTGACCATCAATCACTTCGCCTACCAGCACGAGGTCTACCATGTTGACAAACAAGCCGTTTTCCAGCACTCCGGGAATGTTGTTCAGGGTTTTTTCGAGCGCGGCGGCATCGTCAATCCCATTAGTAAATTTCACATCTAAGATCAAATTGCCCTGATCGGTAACCACAGGACCCGATTTTTTTACGCCCATCCGCAGCGTTACTTTGCCATTTAAGCGCTCGATCGCCTTCGTTACAGGGTTCAAAGCCTTAGGAATCACCTCCACCGGCAGCAAAAAATTCAAATTCAGCTTATCCACTAGCTTGCTGCTGTCTACAATCACAATAAATTTCTTAGAAAACGCTTCCACAAGCTTTTCTTGGGTGTGAGCAGCACCGCCCCCTTTGATTAAGTTCAGATCCGGATCGACTTCATCGGCTCCATCGATCGCGATATCAATGCCGTCAATCACATCCAAGGTGGTTAAAGGAATGCCGCATTCCCGCGCCAGCACTTCCCCTTGAAATGAAGTGGTCACGCCTTGAATATCTGTTAGGTCGCCCGATTTGAGGCGATCGCCCAATGCCTGAATCATAAATGCTGCGGTTGACCCAGTTCCCAGTCCTACAATAGAACCAGATTTCACCATGGCGGCGGCGGCGGCTCCAACCTGCTTTTTCATCAACGTCGCGGGGTCAAGTTCTGCACTCATTGGGTTTCCTTGGATGATTCGTCTCAGTTTCCATTCGTCAGTCTACTATTTTGGTGGCACCTTCTATGACTCAACCAGACGACTTTTCCCAGACGGATTATCAAGCCGCCCTTCACCTGACACCCGCAGAACGCCGCCAGCAGATTGAGGATGCAGCCACACCCGCCGAGATCAAAGCGCTGCTGCTGTATCAAGAAGGGCGACAGTTGGCAGATAAGCAGCAGTTTGAAGCGGCGATCGCCCACTATACCCAAGCAGTGGACTCCAAGCCCAATTATTACCAGGCATGGAGCGATCGCGCCGCTACTCTCAAACGAGTGGGACGCGATCAAGAAGCCGTGGAAAGTTGCGATCGCGCCTTAGAACTTAAGCCAAGAGAGTTTCACCTGTGGTATCAGCGCGGACTATTGTTACGGCGGCTAGGGCACTTCGAGGAGGCGATCGCCAGCTTTGACGAAGCCCTCGCGCTGAATCCCTACTGCTATCCCGCCAGCCGCAGCCGTTTGTATACGTTACTGACGACAGGCACCTTGGTCAGCCATTTACTAGGCAACGGTAGCATTGCAGAGCAAAAACGCCTGTGGCATGATTTGAACCAAGCCCTAACGATGTTTGCCAAACGCAAATTACCCGCGCTAGTAGTCATTGGCTTAGTTGCCCTGTTTAGCACCCAAAGCCAAAGCCTCGCCCTGTTGGTCTCTAGCCTGTTTGCAACCGTTGCAGTGTGGAGTGACCTGCTTCAAGAAGCCGAAAAATAGATAACACAATGGTTCACCTTGCCAAAATTTTGCTCTATCCGATTAAATCGCTTGATGGCGTGGCGGTCACTGAGGCAACCGTGCTAACCAGTGGCGCGCTGAAGGGCGATCGCGAGTTTGCCATCATCGACTATCAAGGCAAGTTTGTGAACGGTAAACGCATCGCCGCCATTCACAAACTCCGCGCCAATTTTGATTTGAAAAATCGTACCGTTTCACTGCAAGTGCAAGATATGGCACCCGTGAGCTTTCATCTAGACGGCGATCGCATTCCTTTGGAAAGCTGGCTAGGTGACTACTTTGGCTTTCCCGTGAAGCTGATTCAAAACCTAGAAATGGGCTTCCCCGACGATACAGAATCCCCTGCCCCAACCATCATCAGCACCGAAACTATCGAAACTGTGGCGACCTGGTTTTCATTGAGCGTGGCAGAAATGCGATCGCGCCTCCGTACCACCCTAGAAATTTCTGGAGCCGAACCCTTTTGGGAAGAGCGACTATTCAGCACCGCAGGTAACCTGGTACCCTTTCAGGTCGGAGTAGTCCATTTCTTGGGTGTAAATCCTTGCCAGCGCTGTATCGTCCCCACCCGCGATCTCATCACCGGACAATCCTACTCCAACTTTCAAAAAATTTTTGTAGAACACCGCCAAGCCACCTTTCCCACCTGGGCAGAAGCCTCGCGGTTTAACCACTACTATCGCTTGGCGGTCAACACCCGCGCCCCCTCCTCTGAAGCCGGAAAAACGCTCCAAGTGGGCGATTCAGTCACCCTAATCAGCGAAAGGAAATCGTAGCCTCCTCCAACCTAAAACAGACTAACCCTCACGGATCTGCTGACGGAGTTTTTCTAGTTCTGGATCGGCAGTTTGACTAGCAGGCAGTTGAGTGGTGGCGCTAGTGCCAGATAACGCTTGCGACTTCATTGCTTCTAGCTCCGCATTAATATCATCAGCTTGACCCAGTTTCTCAAACCGCTGCTCCAAATCGTCCATGCTGAGTTCGGTGATGGCTTCAGATTGGGCTTCTAGTTGCAGCACTTTTTCTTCCATGCGATCGAATGCTTGCATGGCGCTACCCGTTCCTACATTGCCCATCATCTCGTTAATTTGCTGAGTGGCTTTGGCAGAACGAGCACGAGCAACATAGAGATCTTTCTTAGTCTTCGCCTCAGAAATTTTGCTTTCCAGCTTTTTCATGTTTTGTTTAAGCTGGTCTACCACACCAACTTGCTGCGTCAATTGGGCTTTCATTGCCGTGGCA
>Ga0209591_10008815_pt1 | contig 10961 bp, 14 predicted proteins | sample MAT01_FD_187207 | JGI IMG/M metagenome (GOLD analysis project Ga0209591, IMG submission 187207) | Freshwater microbial communities from Lake Fryxell liftoff mats and glacier meltwater in Antarctica - MAT-01 (SPAdes) (version 2) | ecosystem: Environmental > Aquatic > Freshwater > Ice > Liftoff...
CATGCCGGAAAGCGCGATGGCCAGCGGCTGCATCGATTTCGTGCTGTCGCCGGAGGAAATCGCCCGCGAAATCGTGCGCATCGCGCGCGCCGACGCGGTTGGCGCTTGATCGCCGATCCCACCTGTCATCGCCGCCGCACGGGCTCCGGTGCAGGCGACTGAACACGTCACCCGCCAGCGCTTTCGAGCGTGCTCGTTTTGCCCGGCATGCCCGGCCAGGTGCTGCGGCAGCACGACGGCGAAGTTGTGGCTCTTGCCTTCGGCCACCGATCGCTCAACGGCTTGCCCCTTGATTTGGTTCAACCGAACGTTGCGACTCTATCCGCAGCGGGCCGTAACTCGTAGGTAGCAAAGGCGTTGCGCGGGTTGCTCGATCCTGACCAGCAGATTGACGTGATGCCCCCACGGTATGGCAACGACCATCTCTCTCACAAGCTGTGCGAGAAATTCCGGCGCCGTGTAGGTCTCGTGCAATTGGCAAGGACGCCGTGAATTGACTGCCGAAAACCTGGTGGTTTTCGGGAAGGAAAGTTCAAGTCGCGGGCGAGTCGCCGCGCCGCCGCCGCCGCGCTCGGCGCGACACCCCGGCTCAGGCCGGCTCTACGAATGCCAGCATGAACGCGCCGCCGGGGCAAGCGTTGGCCATGATGCGCAGGGAACGCGTCCGGTCGCCCTCTGCGAAAGTCGCGTCGAACGACTCGCGCGCGCCGCCCGCGCCGAGACGCTGCAACGCCGTCGTCAGGCGTGTCCGATCCGGCGCCGCCAACGATGCCGCTACGCGCCGGCCCGGAAGCTCGTCGCGCTCGATACCGAACAGTTGCGCGGCCAAAGGGTTGACCTCGATCATGCGGCCGTCGCGGTCGACGCTGGCCAGCGCGACGGGGGCGCAATCGAACAATCCCGCATAACGTGCAATTTCGAGGTCAAGTTCCTGCTGCGACTGCTCCATCTGTTCATGCTGCAAGTCCAGTTCGACCTGGTGCACCTGCAGTTCGTGCAACAGCTTCATGGCGTCGCCGGCGCTGGCCGGGGTGCTGGCCAGGGTGTGCAGCAAGCCAAGCGCCTCCATGCTGGTGGCCCAGCCCTGGGTGCGCGGCGCGTCCCCTTTGTCGAGGTGGCCTTCGGCGCGCTCGCGAAGGCGTTGTGAAAGTGCGGCCTTGGCCTTTGGTTCGGGCATGTGATCTCCGGGTATCCTGTGTGCTTGGAATCGGGCATTCGGCGGGAGGCGGTGCCCGTCTTCGCCGCCCCGCCCGCTGGGTAACTCGACTGTGAAGCCAGGTTAACAGTGCGACCGCGCAGCCAGGGTGCGGACGCCCACACATGGCATTGAATATTCCGCGGGCGGGCCGAACGCTGCGGTCATTGGCGACACCTATCCGGCCCTTCAGTACACCATCGCGCCGCTTTCGTCTGTGCGCCCGCGAACACAAGACGAGAACATTTCGCGCCGAGCGGAAATATGACGTACCTTGAGACGGTGCAACGAATTTCTTCCGATTTGCGGACTACGCACACTGTCCGTTCGCTGGCGCACATATAGCGAAGCGAGCGTTTGACTTTGGTCAAAACGACTTTCGTTGAACCAGATAATGTCGGAGAGATGGCCCGGCATTGCGGCAACGCGAACAGTTCCTGCCGCTGTGCCGGACGAAACGCCCGCCGGATTGGCGGGTTCCAATCCTTGTCACACGATAACGCCCGGGGGGGCCGCACCATGAATGCCGATCTATCGAATGACGACGTGATTGATTCGCCGCGGCCGCACGCCGCCAGGCCGGCCCGGGTGCGCTTCGCCGCACAGGGGGGGCCGCCACCACACCCGGCGCAGAACCTGCTGCTGGCCAACCTGATCAGTGCGGGCATCGACGCTCTTCTGCCGCTGCTGGAAGGGGTGTCGCTGCCTGTCGGACTTGCTCTCTACGAGGCCGGCGAGGTCCAGCGCTATGTGCATTTTCCGACCTGCGGAATCGCATCGCTCACGCAATTGCTGGAAAACGGCGACTCGACCGAGTACGCGGTAACCGGACGCGAAGGCTTGGTCGGCACCGCGTTCTTCATGGGCGGCGCCAGCTCACTGTCCAGCGCGGTGGTGGTCAGTGCCGGCTACGCCTACCGCATCCGCAGCGGCGATTTGAAGAAGGCGCTCGAAGGCAACAGCGCGCTGCGGCTGCTGCTCCTGCGCTATACCCAGGCGCTGATCACGCAGATGGCGCAGACTGCGGTATGCAACCGTTTCCATGCGGTCGACCAGCGGCTCGCCCGCCGCCTCCTCTTGAGCCTCGATCGTCTGCCGTCGAACATTGTCGATGTGACCCAGGAGACCCTCGCGGGCATGCTCGGGGTGCGGCGCGAGGGCGTCACCGAGGCCGCCGGGCAACTGCAGCGCGACGGCTTGATCCGCTACAGCCGCGGCCTTATCACGGTGCTCGATCGTCCCGGGCTCGAGGCACGGGCATGCGAATGCTACCGCGTGGTGCGGCGCGAGTACGCAAGGCTTATGCCCGCCGATCCCGGCATACCAACAGCGCCGGTCCACTGGCACGCCCGGCCGACATGACGCACGGGCAAGCACCATCTGTTCGACGTCGCACGGAAAAGCGTGCCTCGCCATGCCATTCTGTGCGGTCTGCGAAACGCTGCAGCCGCCGACAGGCTCCCCGCGGCCGGGCTTCGCACCCCCTTAGTCCCCTTTCAAAGGATGCACATGAGCTACGCAGCACACGACACCCACGCCATGACCCCGGGCAACCTGAGTCGCGGTGCGGTCGCACCGCACCTGAGCGCCCAACCGCTACTGGGCAACGATGTGGTCGACCAGAAGGGCAGCAGCCTGGGCGGCATCAAGGAGATCGTGCTGGACATGCAAAGCGGCAGCATCGGTTATGTGGTGCTGGCGTTTTCCGGCCGCGCCGGCGCCAGCGAAATGCTGTTCGCGGTGCCGTGGAAGGCGCTCACCTTGGACGTGAAGAAGAAGCGCTTCGTGCTCGATGCCGACAAGGACGCCGTGCCCCTGATCCGCAGCCAGACCATGAGCAGCCTGGCGCGCTTCGAATCGGCCGTCACCGTGCAGCTCAACGGCCTGCGATTCTAAGAGCGCGGGCGCAGGCTGGCCCCGCGGCGCCGCAGCGCGCGCCACGGAGCCTTGCCCGGTGGGCGCGTTTTTTCGTGGCTTTCCAAGTCTGACAGGCCGCTAGCCGGCGGGCGCTGACTGTTCGCGCGCCTGCTCGGCGCGCTTCATCGAGAGGTATTCGCCGATTTCCATTTCCTGCAGCTGCAGCGGATGACGCTCGACGGCGGCAAACCAGCCGTGCAGGCGCCGTTCGAAACGCGCCGACGGCGGCACGGCCTGCGCTTCGAGGAGGGCATCGAGCGCCAGGTAGTAGCGCATGGTGTTGCGCTCGATTACGGCGCGCACGCCGCCGATGTATTCGGGTTGGCCGTCGGCGCGGCGCCCGGTCACCGTGAATCCGACCTTGCCGCGGCCGGCGGTGGCGAGATAGACCTGCATCGCCAGACGCCCGGCGAAGCCGACCGAGTACGAATAGCGCATGCGCAGGAAACTGCGGCCATCGGCAAGCGCGATCGCCTCGAGCGAAAAGCGGTAGTCGCTGGTACCCATTGGCCCGTCCTGCGCCACCAGCGTCGCCTTCATGTATTGCGCCGATGCGCCGGCGGCGCTGTAGTCGAATTCCAGGCGCGGCACGCCGGCCAGATCCTCCGGGGTCTTCTTGCCGATGCGCACGTCGAGCCTGCCGCCTGAGGCGGTCGCCGAGGCGCGGCAGTACTTGGTGTTGCTGTGGAGCGAGATCAACTCGCACCAGCGTGCCGGGCTGTCGAGACCCGCACGCAGGGTTTCGAACGGATGGTCGACGACCGCGCGGATCGTGGCCGACAGGCGTTGAGGCGTTTCCGTCGATTCGAGCAGCAGCGCCCGCCCGAACGGGCTCTGCTGCAAGCGCTCCGCCAGCGAGACATATTCGGCGCGCAGCGCATCGGCCGGGTTTGCCGGGTCGGCTGCGGCCGGAGCCACGCAGGCCAGTGCCGCTACGCCGATCAGCCAGGCGGCACGCATGTCATTCATGGCGCAACGCTTCGATCGCGTCTATCTGCGCGGCGCGGCGCGCCGGAAAATAGCCGAACACCAATCCGATGAAGGCGGAGAACAGCAGTGCCGCCCTTGCCACCTGGACACTCACCGGCGACCTGGGAACACCACTCCGATGAAGGCGGAGAACAGCAGGGCCAGCAGGTTGATGGCGGGATCGGACGTATAGGGCACCGTCATCAAGCGCGACAGGCCCCACGAGGCGCGGGTGACGATGGTGACGCCGATCAGCCCGCAGAGCGCCGAGAGCACCACCGCCTCGATTCAGGAACTGGTGCAGCACCTCGCCTTCGAGCGCCCCACCTCCAGGCGCAGGCCGACTTCGCGCGGTCGCTCGGTCACGCTCACCAGCATGATGTTCGTGATGCCGATGCCGCCCACCAGGAGGCTCACCGCCGCCACCGCGCCCAGCAGGGTCGTCAGGACGCCGATGGTGCCGGCCAGGGGTTCGACCGGCTGCTGGGTGTCGAAGATGTTGAAGTTGTCGTCGTCGCCCTCGGCCAGCTTCGGCCGCTCGCGCAGCAGTTGGCGCAGGCTGGCCTTGACGCGCGTGCCGTCGCTGCCGTCTTCCATCGACACCGCCAGCGTGCCGACCTTGCGGTTGCCGATGACGCGCCGTTACCGGGGGTGCAGCGGCATCAGCAACGTCGTCGCAGGAGAACTTCTTGACGCGCAATTGCGCACCCAGGCCAGTCTGGCCCCGGGTGCCGCCGAAGATCTCGCGCCGCACCGCCCGCGCTGTCGCCGCAGTAGAGCAACGGCAATTCCACCTTCTCCTGCGCCGAGGTGCGCGCCAGCAGGTTGAGGCCCTGGAACACGAAGGAGAGGAAGAGAAGAGGCAGCCGCGCGCGCTGGTCGCGCGATAGCGACTCCACGTGCGCGCCCTTGAACAGGTATTGCCCGGCCGATGGGGTGTCAAGGCAGCCCACGATGTTCATCGCGATGGATTTGCCGGAACCGGAAGGCCCCATGATGGCCACGAACTCGACCGCCGCAGGCGCCATGAGGATGCCGGCCAAAAGCGTTCTCCGCCGGCAGCGCCGGCCATCGCCCCGCCTTGTGCACCCCGCGTCCCGCATCCCGCTCTCCAATTGACGATTCCGGCCAGCCCGGCTCCGCACTGCGGCTTCGAACAACAGCATTGCCGCAGGTTGATCTCCGGTCTGTGCGGCAAAGCACCATGCCGCAATGTTGGCTGCCGAACAGACGAGGCTTGGGGCCGGGCGCATTGTCTATCCTATGGAACTGAAAACCCACGACAAATCTTCAACCCCGAGAGGCCGCGCGAACGCCGTGGAGGCCACCCTCTCGCTTTCGCAAGTCGCGCGCCTGACAGAGATCGGTGCGGACGACCTGGCAAGCCTAGTGGACTACGGCGTTCTTACGCCGTTCGAGCCGCAGGCCATGCCGCTGCGCTTCGACATGGCCTGTATCGTCACGCTGCAGCGGGCGGCTCGCCTGCGCTGCGACTTGGCGCTCGACGGCCATGCCTTCGCGTTGGCCGTGATGTTCCTGGCCCAGATCACCCGCTTCGAGGACGAGCTTCACGGCCTGCGGACGAAATCGCTTGCGCGCCATGCGGGCGGCGACCTGCCGCAAGACGACTGGGAGTCCTCGAATTTCCATTTCAAACCGGTATTTTGAAAGCCAGCCACCGGATGAACGCCGACTGGCCATTCCAGACGAACGCGCAGGATGAACTCAAATGGCGCCGCGCCGCGGATGCAGCGCCTATAGGCGTCAGCATGCCGCACGGCGTGGTCACGCTCACCGGCCAGATCGCCCACTACCCGGAAAAGGCCGCGGCCGGTCAAGTCATGCGTAACGTGTACGTCGTCAACGAGGTAGGCAACAATATTGCAGTGGAAATCCTGCAGCCGCACCAGCGCACCGACACGGAACTGGCCGAGGCGGCAGTAAGCGCCCTCAAACTGGAATCCGAGGTGCCAACGCACAAGATAAGGGTGTCGGTCAGGAGCGGCTGGACCACTCTCGCAGGCACGGTCGGCTGACATTGCCGGAAGCCGAACGCACGATCGCGCCCTGAGCCGATCCTTGCCCGGGCAGCCACCGCGCGGCGGCACGTGCGGTTTGCCCGCCGCCGGGTCGGTGATCCGAACCCGGCCGTCTGCGCGGTTGCGCAAAACGGTAAAGAACGCGATGGCGCCGCAACCGGCTTGGTCCGGCGGCGGCGTCCCGGCTCGCCGCTACCTTGTGGGCGCAACCAGTCAACTTTGGGAATCCAGCCGATGGCAAGACGCCACGCTGAACATCACCGCACTTCCCGCATCGGCTGGCTGCGCGCCGCGGTGCTCGGCGCCAATGACGGCATCGTCTCCACCGGCAGCCTGATGGTCGGCGTCGCCGCGGCGAACGCGACGCAGGCCGGCATCCTGATGACCGGCGTGGCCGGGCTGGTGGCCGGCGCCATGTCGATGGCTGCGGGCGAATACGTGTCCGTGCATTCGCAAGCCGATACCGAAAAGGCCGATCTGGCGCGCGAGTCCGCCGAACTGGAAAAGCATCCTGCCGCCGAGCACCGCGAACTCGCCGCGATCTATGTCGCGCGCGGACTCGACCCCGCGCTGGCGGTCCAGGTGGCAGATCAATTGATGGCGCGCGACGCGCTCGGCGCCCACGCGCGAGACGAGCTTGGCATTTCTGAAGAACTCGCCGCCAAGCCGGGGCAGGCGGCGCTGGCCTCGGCCGCCAGCTTCGCTGTCGGCGCGGCGCTCCCTCTGGGCGTGGCGGCGGCGGCGCCGATCGATGGCCTGATCGCCTGGATCGCCCTTACCTCACTCGGGTTTCTCGCCCTCCTGGGCGTGATCGCGGCGCTCGTCGGCGGCTCGGGGGCATGGATCGGTGCCTGGCGCGTCACCTTCTGGGGCGCGTTGGCGATGGCCGTAACCGCCGGGGTGGGGTCGCTGTTCGGCGCCACAGTCTGAGTATCGACTAAGGCAACGGCAACTGCGGCCGGCCCAGAGAACACCGGCTTTTCGGTGCACGCCAAGGCGCAGCGCGCACCCGATGACCCCTGTTGGTCCGCCAGTGGTCTATTCCCAGTAAGGCTCGCGCCCATGCGCCCGGTGTAACCTCGACTCGAAGTCGCGGTCCACTAGCGCGGCTTGGTCGAACTCCGGGCTGCTCTGGATGCGCGCGCGGCTCAGGTCGAGATGCACCGAGCGGTCCGACCAGTCGATGCGCTCGATCCAGCGCGTGCCGATCAATACCTTTTTCCCGCCCGGCCACCAGTTGCGCGTGTCCACCACCAGGTAGCGGATACTCCAGGACGCACCCTCGAAAAGAAAGTCCGCGACATGCCCGAGGCTGCCGTCGGTGGCCGTGATCTCGTAGCCGGTGACATCGACGCTGCTGCGCAGGTGTCTGTCGCCCTCAAGGATGTCCCGCTCGCGCATGTTGATCTGCGCTTCCATGTTGGCTTGCGTCGGCAGCACCAGCGGCAGGCTCGGGAACGGGTCCATGCCCCACAGGGCGCCGCCTTCCCAGTAGCGCGGATAGGCGTAGTAGTCCAGATAGTCGCGCTCGTGCTGGCGCGTCACCGTCTGGTGGGTGTCGATGTCGGGGCTGTCTTCGACCTGGCGGCGCGTCAGCGACACGTCGAGGCTGCGATCGGCGGCGTGGTAATGCGTCACCGAATACGGCGAAATCAGCACTTCGCGTCCGGCCAGCCAGGAGCCGGCCTCGACCACGAGATAGCGGATGGCCCATTCCTGGTCGTCGAAATAGGCCGCCGTGACATGCCCGATGGCGCCGTCCCGCGCCGCCAGGGTTGCTCCGACCAGATGTGCAACGCTGCTCAACATGATGCTGCTCCTTGCAGTGGCGGGCGCGGATGCGGAGGTGGGCCACTCGCCCGCCACTCCTGTGCGGCCCGCTTGCGAATGATGCGCAAATGCTGAAGCGTCGTCGGTACGGCGGCGCACCCAGGGAGCCATGCTCGCCAGTCTGGCCCTTGCCAAGGCGCCGGTCTGTCATCGCATAGTCCCGGCGCGGGCCTCTCGAAGAGGGGCGCGGCCGCTGTCTGTCCGATAGCGCACACTGCTTGCCCGGCCTGCGGTCCGCGGCCGGTCGCGGATGCAGCGAACGGCGATGCGAAGCGCCCGACAACGCCGGCGCCGGTCTGTCCGGTCGCGAACAGACCTGCGCCCGCGCCAGAGTGAAATATTGCAGTGCGCGGAGCCAATGCAGTTGCAGCCAGCGCAGACACAGCCCGGGCCGCCGCAGGTGCCTCGCAGCGGCCTGCACGCCGGTCTTGCATGCGCGCGCAACGGCGCGATTCGCGCGCCAAAACTGAAAGGTCCTGTCTGGAAACCGTCGCCCGTCATCCTGTTCCTCCTGCTCGCCGTGGTCGCCTCGGACTTCCTGGCGCGTCTGGTGCCGCGCTTCCTGCCGTTCTTCATCCCGCGCCCGCTGATCCAGATCGCGCTGGGCGCGCTGGGCGCGTTGGTCGGCTTGGACAGCCGGATGTTCGTCCCGCTCGACCCGCAGGTGTTCTTCGTGCTACTACTGCCGCCGCTCTTGTTCCTCGACGGCTGGCGCATCCCGCCGGAGGAATTGCTGCGCGACAAGGGTACCGTGGTGCAGCTTGCGTTCGGCCTGGTCGTAGTGACAGTGCTGGGCGCGGGCCTGTTCATCCACTGACTGGTTCCGGCCATGCCCCTGGCAGTGGCGTTCGCTCTGGCGGCGGTGCTCTCCCCGACCGATCCGATCGCGGTGTCGGCGATCGCCCAGCGCGTGCCGATCTCGCGCCGGACCATGCGCATCCTCGAAGGCGAGTCCCTGCTCAACGATGCCTCCGGTCTGGTCTGCTTCCGCCTAGCGGTGGCGGCCTTGCTCACCGGGACGTTTTCGCTATCGCACGCGACTTTCGAGTTCGGGTGGCTGGTAACCGGCTGCATCGGTGTCGGCGCGGGCCTGACCTGGCTGCTATGCCGGCTCAAGAACGAGGTGTCGCGCCTGATGGGTGAGGAAAGCGGTGCGCAAATCCTGATCAGCGTCCTGACGATGAACTTCGTCGAGGCTTCGAGCCCGGCGCCGGCCATCACCCGCATCCGCCGCAACACCTTCTGGGACGTGATCCAGTTCAGCGCCAACGGCGTCATTTTCGTCCTGCTGGGCGAGCAGTTGCATGGCATCGTTGCGGCCGCCGCCACCACCGTGACGCTGACCGGCCACACGCATCCGGCGTGGCTTGTCGCCTACGTGCTGGCGATCAGTCTGGGCCTGGCCGTGCTGCGCTCCCTGTGGGTCTACGTGTCGCTGCGGCTAACCCTGTTTCGCAGTCGGGAATCGCGCGGCAAACCGGGCCGCATCCCGGTTGCCGCGCCGACCGGGCCACCGGTGCGGCTGGGTGCGCGCCTGGTTGGCGGTGATGACGCTGGCCGGGGTTCGCGGGGCGGTCACGCTTGCCGCCGTGATGAGCCTGCCGCTGGCATTGCCCGACGGCTCGGCCTTTCCGGCGCGCGACCTCGCCATCCTGCTCGCCATGGGCGTGATCACGGTGTCCCTGGTGGCGGCAAGCATCGGTCTGCCCCTTCTGCTCAAGGGGTTGACATTGCCGGTTGATCCCTCGCTCGAGGCCGAGGAAGCGGGCGCGCGCGTCACCGCCGCGCATGCGGCCATCGCTGAGATCGAGCGTCTCGAAGAACAGCGGCCCGACGACCATGCCCATGCCGAGGTGATCCTGGCGGCGGCGCGCGTGATCGACAGCTATCGGGCACGCATCGAAAGCCGCACCGGCGACCACGGAGAGGTCGAACTGGCCCGACGGGGCGAGGCGTTCGAGCGCGAGCTGCGCGTGGCCGGCCTGATGGCGGAGCGCACTGAACTGTTTCGCGAACTGCGAAACGGCAATCTAGGCAGCGCCACGGTGCACAAACTGATCCGCGAGATCGATCTGCTGGAGGCGCGGCATTCGGGTTAACGACCGGCTGTGCCGATGCGATCGTCGGTGCGGCGAGCGGCGTCCCGAAACCGCGCCACATGCGTCCTACGCCGGCCGCGCCTTGCGATCAAGCCGCTTTCACCCCTGCTCAACAACGCGCCCCGGCTGCCCCGGGCGCTTCAAGGGCCCTTTGCTCCAAGCCTTTCGGGCGGGGCTGTTGCCGACTCCTGGCATGCCACATCGCCACCCTCACGGACCAGTTCAGATCGCGGAAATACCTGTCCGCCTCGGCCGCGATCTGCGCGGCTTCACCCGCGGCATCCGCGTCGGGTGCGGCTTCGCTCACCCTGGGGGCGGCAAGTCTTGTTTCGAATCGCATTTCGTTCCTCCGTCAGGCAATGATGCGATGATGCAAGGCCGTCGCCGCTTCATCTGTTCGATTCCGCCCATATGCCTGTGGCCGTGCGAGCTCCGCAGGCGCTTGCGCATTGCGCGGCGGGCGCGGAGCGTCACCACGTTCGGCAACGCGCCGGCGCGTCCACGAATTCGGGCCATCCATGCATAAGGGGTATTGCCGGGTCTTGCTGCAGCGGGATCTTGACGGGCTCGGGTCTTGCTACTTCGGAGTCAGGCTTCCAGCAGCTTCCCGAGATGGGATTCAACAAGTCGGGCGGCGCGGCACAGCCGCCGGCGGCAAGCGCAGCCGGCCGACTTTGGCGCACGCGTGGCATCGATGACGGTCCTGTCCGCGCTTGCCACGCCCCCGCGCCTGAATGTGCGCTGGCGCACAGATTCGGCGCCGGCGAATTTCGACAATCCGTTTACCCCGTCAATCTTCCCTTGGAGCTGATCGGCGGGATTCAGGCTCCCGGCGCAGGATCATGTCCGGGGGCCTGTTTTCTTGAGCACGCGCCCGGATCGTGCACTTGCGGCCACCGCTTGAAATCACCG
>Ga0209591_10008816_pt1 | contig 10961 bp, 7 predicted proteins | sample MAT01_FD_187207 | JGI IMG/M metagenome (GOLD analysis project Ga0209591, IMG submission 187207) | Freshwater microbial communities from Lake Fryxell liftoff mats and glacier meltwater in Antarctica - MAT-01 (SPAdes) (version 2) | ecosystem: Environmental > Aquatic > Freshwater > Ice > Liftoff...
AAAAAGGGCGCAGGGGAGCCAACTGCCCACATCCGTGGCCACACACCCAACCGCCCGTCACGCCACCCGCCCGACCCCATGTATATAGACGCGCTCCGTTTTTCTAAACCGAACACCGCCAACCCTCATCCCGTACCCTCGATTCGACCTGCCGCACAACGCCTCTGGCTCGCTTCTATTATCAGACGTTGTCTCAACTCCGTCTCATATCTCAATCTCAAACGCAGTTCGAGACCGGCCCCAGCCTGAATCGCCCCCCGCTTTGCCTCACGTCTACTGCGGATTACCTACTCCGTCTCAAATCTCAATCTCAAACATGTCCCGGTCGGCCCCGCCTGATCCGCCTCCGCAGTCACCTCCGGCTTCCTGCCTACTGCCGATTTCCTACTCCGTCTCAAATCTCATTCTCAAACCCCTTGCCAACCATCAACCTCCCTCAATCAGGGGCCAAAATCCCAGTCCCCATCCCCAGTCCCAGTCCCAGTCCCAGTCCCAATCCCACTTGACCGCACGAAGCTCGACCTCAAGCTCGACCCAACCTCTACCCTCCCGCCGTCTCAACCCCGTCTCAAATCTCATCGCTTCGCAGAGACTCCCCCTCACGCCTGTTGCCAACCGCCCGCCGCCCATCGCCTCTCTCCACCCCGTCCGCATCCAAATTTCCGAATCATCTTGCCTATTGCCCAATGCCTCTTGCCTATTCCTTGATAACCCATCCTGCCCCGGCTAACCTTGCCCGTCCAAACGCCTTTCCGCGCATCAAAACATGCGGCGGGCACGAGCTTTAGATTATGACCACCGCCGCTGAGAACCGTACCAACCTGATCCAGTCCCACGCCACCCACGCGGGTGATACCGGCTCGCCAGAAGTGCAAGTCGCGATCCTCACCGAGCGCATCAATGACCTCACCGGTCATCTGAAGCTCCACGGCAAGGATAATCACAGCCGCCGCGGCTTGGTCCTCATGGCCGCCCGTCGCAACCGGCTCCTGAAGTACCTCGCCCGCACCGATCGCGAGCGCTACGTGTCGCTCATCGGAAAGCTCGGCCTCCGCAAGTAATCCAAATCGACTTTTACAAGGCCGCGTGAGACATCACGCGGCCTTGCTTGTTTTCTGGGCCGCTGAACCCGGCGGCGGTGGGCGACTGCTCGCGATCTTCCGCGGCCACTCGCCTTCTGCCCCCCTCGGCGAAATTGGCGGCCCGCCGGCCTTTCACACACGTTGAACCACCCGCGCGAGTCTTTGTGGACCCCCCGCGGCGGCCGGTTTCGTTCCTCATTCACCGAAGGGGTGAAACATGTCCAAGCACGTTATCGTTTCCAAAGACATCGGCGGGCGCACGCTCACGCTCGAGACCGGCAAAATCGCCAAGCTCTGCGGCGCGGCCGTCATGGCCACCTACGGCGGCACCACCGTCCTCGCCACCGTCACCCGCGGCGCGCCCCGCCTAGGCACCGACTTCCTCGGCCTCACCGTCGACTATCGCGAGAAGACCTCCGCCGCGGGCAAGTTCCCCGGCGGCTTCCGCAAGCGCGAAGGCGCTCCCAACGAAAAAGAAATCCTCACCATGCGGATGATCGATCGCCCGATCCGTCCGCTCTTCCCCGACGCCTACTTTGACGAAATCCTCGTCCAGTGCTTCGTCATGAGCCACGACTCTGAGAACGACAGCGACGTCCTCGCCGGCACCGCCGCCTCCGCCGCCCTCGCCCTCAGCAACGTCCCCTTCGAAGGCCCCATCGCCACCGTCCGTGTCGGCCGCATCCACACCGACGACGGCCCGCGCTACGTGATCAATCCCACCACGACGCAGATGGAATACACCGATATCGACCTCGTGCTCTCCGGCCACAAAGACGGCATGAACATGATCGAAGTCGGCGCTGCCCAGGTTGAGGACGACGCCATCCACGGCGCCATCGGCTTCGGCTACGAGCACATCAAGGAAGTCCTCGCCCTCATCGACGACCTCACCGCCAAGGCCGGCCAGCCCAAGGTCATGGGCGACATCTACCTCCCCACCGACGAGATCACCGCCTTCGTCAAGAAGCATGTCGAAAGCGACATGGTCGCCGCCCGCATGATCAACGGCAAGGCCGCGCGCCACGCCAAGGTTGATGCGCTCCGCAAGGCACTCCTCGACACGCACTTCCTCGAAAAGGCCGACGGCAACGTCGCCCAGCACCAGGACAGCGTCAAGCGCCGCATGATGGCCAAGGACGCCTTCAAACGCCTCGAAGAGAAGGTCACCCGCCGCCTCATCGTTGAGAAGGGCGTGCGTGCCGACGGCCGCAAGTACAAGCAGATCCGCGAGATCACCGCCGAAGTCGGCGTCTTCGCCCGCACCCACGGCTCGGCCCTCTTCCAGCGCGGCGAGACCCAGTCGCTCTGCAGCGTCACCCTCGGCACCGGCCGCGACGAGCAGATCATCGACGGCCTCCTCCCCGAGTACAGCAAGAAGTTCATGCTCCACTACAACTTCCCCCCGTTCTCCACGGGCGAAGTCAAGCGCATCACCGGCCCCGGCCGCCGCGAAATCGGTCACGGCGCTCTCGCCGAGCGTTCGCTCATGGGCATCCTCCCCGGTCCCGATGAGTTCCCCTACACCATCCGCGTCGTCAGCGACATCACCGAAAGCAACGGCTCATCGTCGATGGCCTCGGTCTGCGGCGGCTGCCTCGCTCTCATGGATGCCGGCGTCCCTATCAAGGGCACCTGCGCCGGCATCAGCATCGGTCGCTTCACCGATGACGACGGCAACAACGAGGTCTTCGTCACCGACATCATCGGCGAAGAAGACTTCTTCGGCGATATGGACTTCAAGGTCTCCGGCACCCGTGAAGGCATCACCGGCATCCAGCTCGACCTCAAGGCCCGCGGCGTGACGCTCGACCAGATCAAGATCATCCTCGAGCAGGCCCGCATTGGCCGCCTCGAGATCATCGACACCATGGAGAAGACGCTCGCCGCTCCCCGTCCGGAGATCAGCAAGCTCGCCCCCCGCCTCGTCACCGTCAAGATCAATCCCGAGAAGATCGGCAAGCTCATTGGTCCGGGCGGCAAGATGATCCGCGCCCTGCAGGAGAAGTACGGCGTCACCATCGAAGTTGAAGACGACGGCACCGTGCAGATCGCCTCGCCCAACGGCGAGCTCATCGACGGCTGCAAAGGCGAGATCGAAGCCCTCACCGAAGAGATCAAGGTCGGCGCGGTCTACACCGGCAAGGTCGTCAGCATGAAGGAGTTCGGCGCGTTCATCGAACTCGCTCCGGGCACCGACGGCATGTGCCACATCTCTGAACTCGCCGGCGGCTACGTCAAAGCCGTGCAGGACGTGGTCAAAATCGGCGACCTCATCAAGGTCAAGGTCATCCTCGTTGACGACACCGGCCGCATCAAGCTCTCACGCAAGGCGGCCATGTCGCCAGATGAGCTCGCGGCCGCCATGGCTGCCAACCCGCCCCGCGAGGGCGATGGCGGCGGTTACGGTGGCGGCGACCGCGGCGGTGATCGCGGCGGCTACGGTGGCGGCGACCGTGGCGGTGATCGCGGTGGCTTCGGCGGCGGCCGCGGCGGCGATCGTGGCGGTCGCGGTGGTGACCGCGGCGGCGGCGATCGCGGTCCCCGTGGCGGTGGCGACCGTGGCCCCCGCAATGACGATCGTGGACCCGGCGGCTTCGATCGCGGCGGCCCCCAGGGCGCCCCACAAGGCGGCCAACAGGGCGGTCAACAGGGTGGTGATAACTACGGCGGCGGTCAGCCTGCCGGCGGCGGTGGCGACCACGGCGGCGGCGATCACGGCCGCGCCTTCTGATCGCCCGTTCTTAGTCGGCCGTTCTTACTGGGCCGTACTGATCGTTCCTGAACTCCGCACAACCCCAGAACCCAGCCTCCGAGGCTGGGTTTTTTCGTGCGGGAAAACCCCACAATTATCCACATTGGAGTTGTTGGATCGGCGATCGTTTATTGCTATGCTTTTGTTCGGAAAACCAGTCCTGCGATTAGGACAAACCTATGGCCGACCAACCCGGGCAAGAGCTCTTGAACATCGACGGTGTCGTGAAGTGGTTCGACCCCAAGAAGGGTTTCGGCTTCATCGTGGGCCCGCAAGGACAGGACGTCTTCGCCCATTTCACCATGATCAAAGGCGAAGGTTTCAAGGTGCTCAAAGACGGTTCAAGCGTCAACTACGACGCGGTTTACAGCGACAAAGGCTGGAACGCCACCCGCATTGTCCGCAAAGAGTCCGACGACGATTCGCTTCTCGCTCGAAAACCGCACGCCCGAACACCCCGGCGTTGAACAGCTTCCTTTGCCCGTCCGATAGACCTTGCAGTTCATGCTGACCCAGCGGGTTGGCGCCGACCACGCTTCATGGCATGCTCACGGCCCAAGGCCCCCTCCAAGCCCCGGGCCCGCGCCAAGTAGATAGCAGGCCTGCTTGCTCTTGGCGATCGGCCGGATTATCTTCGCCTGCCGGTCGAGCTGTTGGTCGAGCTGTTTGTAGACCGGGTTGCCTGTTCCTTGCGCCGTTTCATCCACTTCCCTCTTCGCCAGCCAGCAGTGGGGCCTTACCATGTCGAGCCGATTCCGCACCATCCTCCTCTTCGGCGCCCCCGGCGCGGGCAAGGGCACTCAAGGAAAGATCCTCGGGCAGATCCCCGGTTTCTACCACCTCTCGTGCGGTGACGTGTTTCGCACGCTCGATATGAGCAGCTCGCTCGGCAAGCGGTTCAGCGAGTATTCCTCCAAGGGCCTGCTGGTGCCCGACGATGCCACGATCCAGATGTGGCACCAGAACATGCACGCCCGGACCGTGCTCAGCGAGTACAAGCCGCACGTTGATCTGCTCGTGCTCGACGGCATTCCGCGCAACATCAATCAGGCCAAACTGCTCGAGAAGCACCTCAAGGTGCTCAAGGTTGTCCACCTCGAGTGCCCCGATAAAGAGCGCATGATCGAACGCCTCCGCCGGCGCGCCATCAAAGAGAACCGCGCCGACGATGCCAAGGAAGAAGTCATCCGCAAGCGCTGGGACGTCTACGAGGCCGAAACGTTCCCCGTCCTCGCGTGCTATCCCAAGGAATCCATCGCGACGGTGAACGCCATGGGCTCACCCGCCGCGGTGCTCCAGCACATCCTTGAGTGCGTTGTGCCCGTGCAGGATGCCCACTTCGCCAACCCGGCCGCCAACGACGAGCCTGCCAAGATCTGAGCGCGCAAGGCCCCACAATTGCTGTTCGCCGCAAGCCCCTCCGCCCGCGCCCTTCTACTCTCGCGCCCTTCTACTCTCGCGCCCTTCTACGCTCGCACCATGGCCAAGGGCGCAGCACAACCCGAATCGCCGCCTCCCCCGGGCTCTACCGTCCCGGTGTCTGCCGTCCCGGTGTCTGCCGTCCCAGGGCCTGCCGTCCCAGGGCCTGCCAGCTTAGTCTCTTCCGTCACCGCAACGATCGCGCTTGAGACGCCCATCGAGCAAGCCCCCGGCATCACGCCCAAACTCGGCGAGTCGATCCGCGAGCTGGGCATCCGCAGCGTCGGCCAGCTTGTTGCCTACCTCCCCTTCCGGCACGAGCGTGAAGAGGCCGAGAGCGGCATGGACCAGATCGCGGCCGGGCAGATCGTGAGCGTGCGCGGAACAATCGAGGCGACGCGGCTGGTCCGCTCGGCCAAGAGCCGCTTCGAAGCCGTGCTGACCGATGGCCCCAACCGGCTCGACCTGGTCTGGTTCAACCAGCCCTACCTCAAAGACAAACTCCACCCCGGCCTGCGGGTCCGCGTGCAGGGAAAGGTCAATGCCCGCATGGGCATGATGCAGATCACGGGTGCGAAGTTCGAGGTCATCAAAGAGACCGCCGCGGACCCGGCCATGCGCGACCTGCGATTTCGGCCGGTCTACCCGGCGAGCGAGGCGTGTTCGTCAATCCAGATCGAACGGGCCGTGAAGTCGGTGCTGCCACTGGCGCTTCCCCTCATCGTTGATCACTTTGATGAAGCGTACCGCAAGCCTCGGGAACTGCCGGACTTGGCCAGCGCCTATGCGCAGATGCACCAGCCGGAGTCGGAAGAGCAGGCCAAGCGGGCCCGAAGGCGGCTGGCGTACGACGAGTTGTTTCTGCTTCAACTTGGGCTGGCGGCGACTCGGCTTGAACGCAGCGGGGGCGCGCGGGCCCCGGTGCTGCGCTGGGCGCCGGTGCTGGACACGCGGATCCGCAAACGGTTTCCGTTTGAACTGACGGACGCGCAGACGGCGGTCGTGAAAGAGATCGCGGCCGATTTGACCAAGCCCGAGCCGGCCAACCGTCTGATTCAGGGCGATGTGGGCTCTGGCAAGACGGCCGTTGCGCTCTACGCGATGTTGATGGCGGTGGCGAGCGGGCATCAGGCGGCGCTCATGGTCCCGACTGAGATTTTGGCCGAGCAGCACGCCGCGAGCATCGGACGACTGCTGAAGGGCTCGGAGGTGCGGGTCCAGCTCTTGACAGGCGCGCTGAAGGGAGCGGCCAGGCGCGAGGCGACGGCGGCAATCGCGTCGGGCGGGGTGGACCTGGTGATCGGCACGCACGCCGTGATCGGGCAGGGCGTGAAGTTTGCTTCGCTGGCGGTGGCGGTGATCGATGAGCAGCACCGCTTCGGCGTGCACCAGCGGGCCAAGCTGCGGGCCAAGGGCGAGAGTGCCGACTTGGTGCCGCACACGCTGGTGATGACCGCGACGCCCATCCCGCGGACCCTGGCCATGACGTTGTTTGGCGATCTGGATGTGAGCACGATCGACAAGCTGCCGCCCGGGCGCAAGCCGGTGAAGACGCGGGTCGTGCCTCCGCCGCTGGCGGGCGAGGTGTATTCATGGGTGCGCGAGCGGGTTGAGAAGGGTGAGCAGGCGTTCGTGGTGGCGCCCGCCATCGAGCCGGGTGATCCGGATGACGGCACATCGATCAACGGGCCGGGGTCGCTGGCGAGCGTGAAGGAACTGCACGAGCGGTTGGGGCGTGCCGAGCTGGCGGGCAAGCGGCTGGATGTGATGCACGGCCAGATGGAGCAGCACGAGCGCGAGTCGGTGATGGACCGGTTTCGCAGGGGCGAGATTGACGTGCTCATCGCGACGACGGTGATTGAAGTTGGTGTGGACGTCGCGAATGCGACGGTGATTGTGGTTGAGCATGCAGAGCGGTTTGGGCTGGCGCAGCTGCACCAGCTGCGCGGCCGGGTGGGGCGCGGGAGCAAGCCGGGGGCGTGCATCCTGATTGCGACGCCCGTCACGCCGCAATCAGAAGCGCGGCTGGCGACGCTGGCGGCGACGACGGATGGCTTCAAGCTCGCAGAGAAAGACCTGGAGATTCGTGGCTTTGGCGATGTGCTGGGCGTGCGGCAGTCGGGCATGCCGCCGTTCAAGGTGGCGGACCTCTCCAAGGACCTTGACCTGTTGACGATGGCGCGGCGGGATGCAATGGCGATGGTGAAGGCGTCGCCGAAGCTTGACAAGCCGGAGCTTGCGCTGCTGAAGCGACGGTTGCTGCGGGCGCACGGGAAGTGGCTGGGGCTGGGTGAGGTGGCGTGAGGGGCGGGCGGCAGGCTCATGACAGGGCGCGATCGATGAGCTCGATGGGGTGCAGTGCGCGGTGCTGGCCGTGCAAGCCATCGTGCACTTGATGGCGACACGAAGTGCCGGGGGCGCAGGTGATGGTGCCGGGTGTGGCAGCGCGGATGTGCGGAAGGAGGCCGCTGCCGGGGAGCTCTGCAATTTTCATGGAGAGGTCGAACTTGTCGGCATCGAACCCGAACGAGCCGGCCATGCCGCAGCAGCCGGTGTCGAGGATGCGGACGCGAGGCCCGAAGAAACGTCGGAGGGCGCGGGCACTGGTCTCGGCACCCCAGAGGGCTTTTTGATGGCAGTGGCCGTGAAGGAGCACCGGTTCGCCGCTGTGAGCAGCCGGAGTGATGGTGGGTTTCGCTGGATGTGAGTCCCAATGGCGATCGACGAACTCCTCAACGAGCATGGCCTTGGCGGCGAGGGCCTTGCGAACGGCGAGCGGAGTCTGGCACTTCAGCGTGAGCCAATCGTCTTTCATGGCGCTCAGGCAGGAGGGCTCGGAGACGACGATGGCTTTAACGGAAGGGTCGTCAATGGCGGTGCGGAGCTGGGCGAGGGTGGCATCGATGGTCGCAATGGCCTGCGGGAGCATGCCGACGGAAATCATCGAGCGGCCGCAGCAGCCCGACCGGGGCAGCACAACGCGATAGCCAAGCCGACGGAGCACGTTGATGGCAGCGATGCCGATGGAGGATTCGTTGTAGGTGGTGAAGCAGTCGGCGAAGAGGGCGACGGTGGGAGGTGTGGCGGTCGCTTGTGCGTGTATTGCTGATGGAGCCGGCAGACTCAGCGGAACGCCCATGGCGGCCGCGAGGCGATAGAGACTGGTCGAGAATCGAGGGAGTGACCGGCGGGGATGCATGTGCATCATGGCGCCAATGAGGGCCCGCACAGGGGCGAAGTTGCTGATGGCATTGGCGAGCAGGGGCGTGAGTGAGCCGAGGCGGTTGAGGGCACGGACGTGGCCGGTGAGGCGTGCGGCGAGCGGGATGGTGCCGGTGAGTTGGTAACGCTGGGCGGTGTACTCGGCCTTGAGTTTGGAGATATCGACGTTGCTGGGGCACTCGCTTTTGCAGGCCTTGCAACTGAGGCAGAGGTCGAGGGTGGCAATGGTTTCTGGATCATTCCACACCGGCAAGCCGGGGGCACCATCGGGACCTGGCTCGCTCGCCTGGCCGGTGATGGCCATGCGGAGGGCGTTGCCGCGGCCGCGGGTGGAGTGGCGTTCGTCGAGGGTGGCGCGATAGGAGGGGCACATGGTGCCGCCGGCGGTCTTGCGGCAGACGCCAGCGCCGTTACACATCTCGATGGCGTGGCCGAAGCCGTCCTGATCGGCGTAATCGAAAAAGGTGGAGACGGCGGGAACGTGGGGATGCGGGTGCTGCCCGGGCAGCGGGGCGATGCGGGTGCGCTCGACGATGCTGGCGACGTCGCCGGGCGCGACGATATTGCCGGGGTTGAGGAGGTTCTTGGGATCGAACGCGGCCTTCACCTGGGCGAAGGCGGTCATGAGTTCGGGACCAAAGAAGCGGCGGAGGAACGGGCCACGGATGCGGCCATCGCCGTGTTCACCGCTCATGACGCCGCCGCAGGATTTGGCGAGATCGGCGACTTCGACGGCGATGCGTTGGAGGCGATCGAGATCGGCGGGGTCGTGGGGGTCGAGCATGGGGCGGACGTGGAGGACGCCGACGCTGGCGTGGGCCCAGAAGGCGGCGCGGGTTCCTTCGCGCTCGACGATGGCGCGGAACTCGCGGACGAAGCGGCCGAGGTTTTCGACGGGGACGACGTTGTCTTCGACGAAGGTGAGGGGCTTTCTGGCACCGGGGAGGCCGTGGAGCAATGGCTCGCCGGCTTTGCGGAGTTTGAGGGCATCGCCCATGCCTTTGGCATCGGTCACCAGGCGCTTGGCGGCGTGGGGGACAAGGGCCTCGAGCGCGGCGAAGCGCTGGGTGATTTCGGCCTGGCCGGTAAGTGAGTGATATTCAACATAGAGGACCGCGACGGGATCGCCCTTAGTTCCGGCGGGCTTGGGGAAGGCGTCAACAAAGGGGCTGCATTCAAGGTTGTTGCGGGCGGCTTCGATGACGACATTGTCAACGAGTTCGACGGCGCTGGGGCCAGTTGAAAGGATGGGGATGACGGCGGCGATGGCCTCATCAACGGAGGTGAAGGCGAGGAGGGCAAGGCCCTTGCTCTTGGGGACTGGCACGAGTTTGAGTTTGGCCGCGAGGGTGGTGGCGAGGGTGCCTTCGGAACCGCAGAGGAGTTGGGCGAGGTCGAGGGTTTCGGCGGTGGCACCGGCATCGAGTTGTTTGAGGATGCGGTCGAGCCCGTAGCCGGCGTTCTGGCGGAGGGTTTTGGGATAGCGCTCGCGAATGAGCGGTTCGACGGATCGGACGATGTCGATGACCTGCTCAGCGAGGGCGCGAGCGGTCGGGTTGGTTTTGCCGGCGCCGGCTTCGAAGCGCACACGTTCGCCACTCGCGAGGCACGCATCGATGGCGAGCAGGTTCTCGCTAGTGCGACCGTAGAGGATCGAGCGGGTTCCGGCAGCGTTGGTGGCGATGTTGCCGCCGATGGCGGACTGGGCGGAGGTGGCGGGATCGGGGGCGAAGTAGAGGCCGGTGTCGCGCTGGGCGAGCTGGGCGTTGAGGTCGTCGATCGAGATTCCGGATTCGACCTCGCAGGTGCGATTGGCGGCATCGACGTGTTTGAGAGCCCGCATGCCGGGGGTGAGATCAATGACGACGGCGTGATTGACGGTGGAGCCGGCGAGGGAGGTTCCACCGCCGCGGGGGAGCATGGCGAGGTGGCGGTGGAAGCAGAACTCGATAATGCGCTGGGCGTCGTCGGCATCGGCGGGGATGACGATGCCGATGGGCTCGATTTGGTACATCGACGCATCGGTGGCGTAGAGGAGGCGGTCATGGCGGCTGAAGCGGACCTGGCCGCGGCAGAGGCGGGCAAGATCGCCGGCGAGAGCGGCCCGGGCGGCGGGGTTGATCGGGCGATCTATGGATGGGGAGTTGGTTTGGAGGACGGGGAGGAGCATGGAGGGGTGCTTTGGAAAGCCGCAAAACTCGCAGCAAGGCCGTGGCGGTGTTGCGCGAGTGTTACGGTAGCGTGATGGGGAGGGCGCGAGGGATGAACTTTCGCGTGGCGGGCCGACCTTCATGGTTGACTGGGAGATGAAATGCGTGTGCATTGTCACCCTGACGGCGGCGGAGTGGTAGCATGATGGGGTGCTTGCCCGTGGTCGGCTCCATTTTTCGAGGAACCTTTATGCTCAATCGAATTCTTGCACTCACACTTGTGGCGGGGCTGGCGCTGGCGACTGCCGGGCCGACTGGAGCGATGGCGCAGGC
>Ga0209591_10008817_pt1 | contig 10960 bp, 7 predicted proteins | sample MAT01_FD_187207 | JGI IMG/M metagenome (GOLD analysis project Ga0209591, IMG submission 187207) | Freshwater microbial communities from Lake Fryxell liftoff mats and glacier meltwater in Antarctica - MAT-01 (SPAdes) (version 2) | ecosystem: Environmental > Aquatic > Freshwater > Ice > Liftoff...
CCGCAGCCCAACTGCGCCAAACCAAAACCCAGATTTTCTGGACAGGGCGCGACGGAGCCCTTCAGTGGACGCCATCCGGGGGATTTAAGACGACTCTGGAATCTGAAGAAAATCAAACTTCTTTTTTATAAAAGATTTACAATGTGCCACACTGTGCGGTAAGCTAATTTTAGCTGGTGTCTAATCGTCAATTGGAGAGGTGGCAGAGCGGTTGAATGCGGTAGTCTCGAAAACTACTTTAGGGCGACCTAACGTGGGTTCAAATCCCACCCTCTCCGTACATTTAGGCATCAAGTACCAAGCGCGCATCTTATTAATGTAGGGTGCGCGTTTTGTGTCTTACCCAAACTTGAGCGTAGGGTGTGCTTTGTCAACCCTGTCAAGGTGTTTGCTGAGCTTGGATAAAAGCCTCTCAAACACTTAAAATATCCTAGTTTGTAGGGTGCGCATTGCGCACCGGCTCATCTTGTAACGTGCGTCAAAAAGCATTGAAAAAGTCAACCAGTACGCCTTTCGATGGGTATCAAAGTCAACCGGTGCGCAGTGCACACCCTACAATTGGCTACAATTGACCCATCTAGATGCAGAACCGATGCAAAATAGATGGTCTATAATGAGAACTGTTATCATTCGCAAAATAGCAATTCTCCATGCAAGGGAACTCTGAAGCTACGCCGCCCCAAATTGATTTAGCTTTCATCGGTGCTGGGCCCCACGCCCTGACTCTCGCAGCACATATATTGAAAAAACGCAACAGCCTCCGGGATCAACTTTTAGCATTCGATCCGAGCGGCGAATGGCTGAGTCAGTGGCGGAGGCAATTTGCAGCTTTAGAAATTGGGCATTTGCGATCGCCCGCAGTGCACCACCCAGATCCCAACCCTTACGAATTGCGGAGGTTTGCCGAAAATCGCTCCTCGGAATTGTTTCCCCCCTACGATTTGCCGGGAAGTCGGTTATTTGAGGAATTCTGTGCTGACACAGTTAAAAAGTGGCAATTGGGCGATCGAGTGATCAAAGCAAAAGTTACCCGCATTCAGCCGAAATCCGGCCGTTTCCGCCTGTGGTTTGAAGACGGAAAAAGTGCGATCGCCCGCCGAGTAATTGTCGCCGCCGGAAGTGGAAAATCCCATGTACCAGACTGGACAAATCAAATTCAAACACAGCATCCACGCGAAAGAATTTGCCACTCGCATCAAGTAGATTTGCGAACTTTGCAATTGTCAGGAGAACAAATATTAATTGTTGGCGGCGGACTAACCAGCGGACATTTAGCAGTAGGAGCAATTGCCAGAGGAGCAAAAGTTCTGTTAATGACGAGGCGCTATTTCCAAGAAAAACTATTTGATGCCGAAGCCGGTTGGTTGGGGCCAAAATACCTCAAGGGATTTGAGGCCGAACCTGATTGTCACAAACGTTGGGAAACCATTCAACAAGCTCGCAACGGTGGCTCGATGACACCGGAAATTATGACACAGTTGCGCAGGCTTTCCCACAGCCAAAAACTGACATTTCACGAACAGTGCGAAGTTGTTGCTGTTCGGTGGGAAAATAACAGATGGACTGTTGATTGTAGCGGTGGGGAAACGTTATTTGTCGATCGCATTTGGCTAGCAACTGGCACTAAATTAGATATTACAGCCGAGCCTTTGTTCGCAGAAATACTAGAAACGCATCCGATTGAAATAGTCAAAGGTTTGCCAGTATTGGACAAACACCTGCGTTGGCCCGGATGCGAATTATTTGTAACTGGTGGTTTAGCAGCGCTGCAAGTTGGCCCAGTGGCGAGAAACCTTTCTGGGGCTAGAATGGCGTGCGATCGCATTGTACCAGCGATCGTTAAATCCAGCGTTGCACTCTCGCCCGCAATAATTAGAACAACAGCTTAACTATTGCAACTTAACAGCAGCCCGCTGAATTGGCAGAACTTCATCCAATGTCAATTCGCGATCGGCTGTTAAGTGACTCGAACAGCAAATCGTGCTGAAATAAAGAGGACGACCGACAACTTGAGAAAAATGCTGTTCCAAAAGTAAGCGAGAAGTGATATCGCCCAACAACTCAGAAATATCCTTTGTCAATTGTTCAGTATCGTCGCGGTGAGTAATTCTGAACAGAAAAGGCGTTTTACCGATCGACTTTTTAATTTCCGCATCAAACTCGTCATCTTTCCCAGCAATAAAAGCCCAAGCCTGATGTGTCAAAAAACTCCAAGCTTCTGGAAACATCTCGCGAATTTTTTCCAGGGGATTTCCCGTTTCGTAAACCAAAGTAGCAGTTTTGCAATCCATGAATCTGACCTCGGGTAGTAGTAGTGTATCTCGACTGTGTTTCAAGTTTTGATATTGGTAATCATATTCATAGTTAACCACTAAATCAAGGGGCAGTAACGGCTTTCAAAAATAGGACTTACGCACCAAATCAAAGAAACCGGGTTTTTCACCGTTTTTGCGGGCTGTAACGCGTCTTCTCAGCAAAAAAACCCGGTTTCTGAACACCCGCGCCCGATGCCCGATTCCCAATTCCCAATTCCCAATTCCCAAAAACTATCTTTTCCAATACCTGCGCCAGTGAAACAAATTCTCCCATAAATTCTGCATAAAAGTATTACTGCGTACGCGCTGCGACTCCCAAATGGCAGCAGTTTGACCGTTAATTGCCGAAAAACTTGACCAAATATAAGGAAGTTCCGCGATCGCCTCAACTTTCATTCCGTGACGCACAGCCAGGGCGATCGCATGAATCAACTCAGCAGCTTGCGGGCCCACAATACTTGCTCCCAAAATCTCCCCGTTGCGACGCCCGACAATCTTACAAAAACCACTTGTCTCACCACACATTTGAGCTCTTTCAACATTCTTAAAATATTCCCGACTAATAATAATATCATCTCCAAAACGGCGTCTTGCTTGCGCTTCAGTCAAACCAACCCTAGCCAACTGCGGATCTGAAAAAATCGCCCAAGGAATTCCGCGATAATCTATTTGAAACATTGGCAAAAACAAAGCATTTTTCACAGCAACCGTAGCTTCGCAATTAGCGATGTGAGGGAACGAATAACCCCCAGCAACATCACCGATCGCGTAAATGCGAGAATTAGTTGTTTGCAGCTTGTCATTTAAAATCAACCGTCGATCGTCGAATTTCACCCTAACTGCTTCGAGATTTAAAGATCCAAAATTGTGTCGGCGGCCAGCGGCGAGAAAAATCTCCTCAGCTTCGATCGCCGTACGCCCAGCTTGAATCCATTTTTTACCATCAATCACCCGAGCTTGAGTCACCTCAGTAGCAGTCAAAATCCGCACTCCTTCCGCTTCCATTGCAGCTTGAACCAAGCCAGCAGCTTCTCGGTCTTCTTTCGCCAAAATGTGCGCTCCCTTCACCACAAGCGTCACAGCCACCCCTAATCGAGCCATAGTTTGAGCGATTTCGACACCGCTAGGATCGCCACCGATTACAGCCAAACTTTGAGGTAATTGTGGAAGTTTAAGCAATTGGGGGACAGTTTCCGAAGTAAAAAAGCTAGCAGCAGAAAGTCCTTCAATATTCGGAATTGCAGGCAAAGTTGGACAAGCTAACAAGTAAGAAAGCGATCGCAATTTTCGATCGCCCACCACAAAAGCCAAATCCGGTTTCCTAACAAACTCGCCATCGCCAAAAATAACATCGACACCGCGAGCAGCCAAAACGTCAAGAGAATCAATTTCTGACAAATTAGCCACAACACCCTCGGCCCATTTCAGCACCCCGTCAAACCGCAATTCGATCGGCTTTTCTGAGTTAGCCACTTCCCGCAGCACTCCCAATTGCTGGCGGCCAATTTGCTGGGAAAAACGAGCAGCCTCGCTCAAAATTTGGGTGTATCTCAACCCAAGGTCGATCGACTCTTTCTCCCCAGTCGGCAAATCTTGCGAATTAGTTAGCGGTTCCACCAAAGCAACGCGAGCCGGAAAATTAGTCGCAGTCAAAGCAGCATAGCGTCCGGCCGCAGTTCCACCAATAATCACTAAATCATAATCAAGCATAAATAAATTTGTTATTGGTTAGTTGTTATTGGTTAGTTGTTATTGGTTAGTTGTTATTGGTTAGTTGTTATTGGTTAGTTGTTATTGGTTAGTTGTTATTGGTTAGTTGTTATTGGTTAGTTGTTATGTCTAATCCGGTAGCATCGGAATTAATATTACATTAAATCAGGAGACTGCACGTGCCCATTAGTGTCAACTTAAGGTCAAACCCAGTCAGAGACTGTTGTTTGACTATTAAATCTAGATCCCCCCTAACCCCCCTTAAGAAGGGGGGGACAAGAATCTTCTCAAAGTCCCCCTTCTTAAGGGGGATTTAGGGGGATCTGATTTCGGATAAAATCGAGATTTTTCAGTAGTTCCAGGCTTAAGTTGACACTCCTTGGGCAGTGCCGTGTCCCTACAATTAATCTGGCGCGCCAGAAACCGCACGTGCAGTCTCGTCTATGTCATAAGGAGTGTAACCGGAATTGATATTAGTTGTTATTAACAGACAACAGACAACAGACAACAGTCAACAGACATCTGCAAGTCCAGAAATCAGTCGCAGATTGTCCGCTCTAGAGCGCACGGCTACCCGAAAAAACCGATCGCCCAACTCAGGAAAACTCAAACAATCCCGAATCAAAATCCGGTGACGTTCCAACAGAGTTTTTTGAATCAGAGAAACCGAGATTGACGACTCAACTAACAAGAAATTAGCCGCACCGGGAAACGGCCGCAAACCAGGTAAATTAGCCAAACCATCAAATAACTCTTGGCGAGCCACAGGTAGCCAATCCCAGGTTTGTTGCTCAAAAACAGTATCTCGCACCACAGCAGCAGCCGCCGCCGCAGCCAAAGTATTCACAGGCCAAGGATCGCGCTGCAACTGCCAGCGGCGGAGGATATCGGGATGCCCGAGCGCACAACCCATCCGCAGTCCCGGCAGAGAATAGAATTTAGTGAGCGATCGTAAAATCACCAAATTCGGAAATTCCTCAACCTCCGCGATCAAACTTTCCTGCTCAGACGGCGGTAGGAAGTCCATAAAGGCCTCATCTACCACCACCAAAGCCAACGCATCCAAATAAGGCCGTATCGCCTGTCTACCGAACAGCAAACCCGTAGGATTGTGCGGGTTGTTCAGTAGCAAACCTCGATCGGCATTAACCAGAGGAACTGGGAGAGACAAAACAGGGGAGACAAAGGAACGGTTAAAAACCGACAAATTATCCGTTACTAATTCATTCTCAATTACTTGTTTAGGCACTGGCAAAATGCCTGTTACACCAGAAAATTCATCTGTTGTGGAATCGGCATCTTGCCCGTTTTTGAGCATGGTGCAAGATGTGAGATCCAAAGGACAATCCAGCACCTGCGCGCCGAAAGCCAAAAGAGCTCGCGAGTAATCGCCAAAAGCCGGAGTGACCAAATAAGTCGCCTCCAGCTTCGACAAATCAAGAGCCGCCCAAGTCAACAATTCCGCCGAACCATTCCCCGGCAAAATCCAATCCGGGTCAACATTCAAAGCCTCACCCAAAGCAGCCCTCAGCTCTCCATAATCCGGGTCTGGGTAAGCCGTCAGACTGCTTAGGTGCGATCGAATCGCATCAAGAGCCGACTCAGGAGGGCCCAAAGGACTGATACTCGCAGAAAAATCGAGAATAGCAGCAGCAGGGCAGCCCGCCAATGTGGCTGCCCAAGCTAAGTTCCCTCCGTGTACAGGTCTAATCAACGCTCAGTTCACCAATTAAATTTTGGGTTCTTTCGGCGGTGCAACTCTGTCCTTGAACAGCTTGCCTGCGGAAAATGCAGGAACTCTAGTTGCCGGAATTTCCATCTTGTCACCAGTCTTGGGATTGCGACCCTCCCGGGCCTTGCGTTCCCGCGACTCAAACGAGCCAAAACCAACCAGGGTCACTTTGTCGCCTTCGGAGACAGCTTCCATGATTGATTCCAAGGCTGCACTCAAAACAGCATCTGCCTGTTTTTTCGTGACGCTAGCCTTTTCCGCCACTGCATCAACTAATTCACCTTTATTCATTGCGCACTCCTTCTGGGTTTGCAAAACACGTTACATCGACTTAGTTCAACTATGAGCTGTGAGTTATCAACCGCATTGGAGTTTGGGTTTGGAGGTTTCGGTAGTTCCCGATCGCTCCCGTCCGCTTCTCCAATTAAGAACTCCTGCTGGATACTAATTACCCAAGGGTAATTGGTCAGAAAAGGAATTTTTGTTGCTAATTGCTGAAAACCCGACAGCATCTAATTTTCACTGCATTATTCTAAAGTCTTGCCGACCCTTATGGATCGGTGGAACCTTTAATTTATATGGAACTTGCCAACTTTTTTAATTAATACCCAAATTTAGGTAAAAAAAACCACCTCAGAGAGCAAATTTCTCGCCGGGAGTGGATTTGAAATCGGAGTAAAAGGAAAAACCGAAAGAAGAAAATGTCATTTGTCAAGGGCTAAAGCAAAAATTTTTTCTGTCTCCTCTTTTTTTCCACCCGTGTGGCAGGGCTGTTTTATGATCCCGAAGGCCGCCAGGGACTTAAGTCCCTGTCTCATAGCTGAAGTCGTCTGAAGACGACTGAAAGAGTCACTTATAGTTTTTTTGCAGGACTAATGAGTTCTTTAGTCCTCTTTTAGAGGACTTTCGCTATGAGACAGGGGTTTCAACCCCTGTCGGACTGTGGGACTGCCAACCGTCAACGGTCAACTGACTATTGCCTCGGTTGAACTGGTTGATTTCGCTGCAAGAGTTGGCGGGCGTCGGGACTGATGTTGTTTTGGTAGCCAAAGTTCGATCGATCGCTATCATCCAAAATCTGCGGTGTCAGCAACACAATCAACTCCGCCCGCTGGTTGGCCTTATTGGTGCTCCTGAACAGCGAACCGATAATCGGCAAATCTCCCAAAATAGGAATCTTGTTCGCTGTAATCCGTTCTTCGTCGCGGATAATCCCCGACACGATCAAAGTCTGACCGTCCCGCAGGCGAATCAGCCCCGATTGCAGCGATCGCTCGCCCAGCAGCCTGATAGTATTGACGTTCTGGCCAGTCGAAAGGTCTTGAGAGCCGCCCGGTGTCCTGATAATCGGGTTCACCCGCAGAGAGACAAAGCCATTATCGTCAACCCGGTCGATCGCCACCCCCAACTGCAAACCAGCCTTGTCTTTGACAGCCGTCGTTGTGGTGGTACTGGTATTTCCGGTGCTCTGCGTTTGCTGTGTGATGTTAGTAATCACCTCATCAGTAATATTCACATTCGCCGTTTCCCCTTCTTGAACCACTAGAGTCGGATCGGTGAGGATTTTGGCATTATTGCTGGTAATAGTTGCCTGCAACGCCGACAGGAACCTCCTCGGATACTGTAACAGCGGGAACAGGCCGAAAGTCGCACTTCCGACAGAGGTTAGGGCTCCAGTGGTTAAGTCTCTCTCAAACGGCGTGTAATCTGTAACCCCAACTCGCGTGGGGTTATTAGTAATCGGCGCTGTCGGCTGCACGAACAACCCGCCGCCCGGAGCTGTCAAAGGCACGTTAATTAACCTGCCGCTCGGATCGAAGAAAGGAGTCTGGTTCCCTATGGGGTTATTGACGATCGGCGGAGTCGATCGATTATTGACATTGTTGAGATCAGAGGCGCTAGCCGGCCTCAAGCCTCCAAAATTGAGACTTGCCGCCCCATTGTCATTGATAAAGAAATTGTTATTAACTCCGAAAGAGAAACTGCTGCTACTTCTATTGTCTCCCGATAAGTTGATATCGATCACCTTGACGTTGACAGCCACTTGACGGCGACGTAAATCTAGCTGAGTCAAGAAAGCTACCGCAATATCAACTTTGCGCGGGTCGCCCACCAAAGTGATCGAATTGAGTCGAGAATCCGCCAGCACCGACAGTCCCCTCAGCAAGAGCGGCCCGCTGCCATCTTTGGCACCGATCGCCTTAATGTCCGGTTCCCGAATTTCCACATCCCGCGCCGTATTTCCCTGGCCCACAGTTTGGATAGTCACCCGAGTAATCGGCAGTTGAGTTTCCGCACCTTGAGCGCTCAAAAAGTTAGCTGCATCCGTAGATCTGACTTGATTGAGTCGCAGAGTCCGAACGATAATATTGCGGGAGTCGAGAGGCAAATTAGCGCCCACAAAAATCGTCCGCCCAACGCGGTTCGCTTGCAGCCCGCTAATCCGCAGCACGTAATTAAAAACATCTTGCACCGACTCATTTTCGATGTCCAAGGAAATCTTCGGCCCTTCATCGGCACCTGCCACTCCCGGAGCAGCCGCCGGCTGGCCCGGTTGACCTGGAGCAGCGCCACCGCCTGTAAAAGCAATGTTCAGTCCCGCAGCCCGCGCCAGCAGAGCTAAAACGTCACGGACTGGGGCATCGCGCAGCACCAAGCGGGGGATGCGTTCTCCCGAACTCAGTTCAATATTTCCCGCCGCCGGGGCGATGTTAGATACGGAGATATCTCCCAAGGGTGGAGGTACGGCCCGCGACTGGAAAGGCGGAGCCTGATTTGTCTGAGATTGAATTTCGCTGGGGAGGGGCGCGCGATCGTTCCTAGTGACAGTAACTTCGGGATTTGGCAGCATCACGCCTGGGGTTTGCGTGCGGACTTGGGGAGCCGGCCGGGGAGAATTTTGTGTTTGGCTCAGCGGCAGTCCCGGAGGCGGCGGGGGCGCAGCTTGGGCAATTTGGGCTTGGTTCGACTGCACATTAGACTGCGCAGTCCCACCCTGTCCAGCAACGTTCAGGACGATGCTTTGGCCTTGTCCCGGAACAATTTGTCCGTTGGGAACTCCGTTGGTGCCCGCTACTACAATGCGGATGCTGTTGGCGTCTACTTGGGTGACTTGTACCGAGGAAATGCCCGGAGCTGGGTTATCTTGCCGGAAGCTGTTGCCTTGGGGCAAGCGGAGCTGGGTGTTGATGATTGTGGCTTGGTAAGTATTGCCGTTGTTGATGGCGAAAACTTGCGGGCGATCGCCCTTTTCGGTAGCCAGCACAATCTTTACGCCATTATTGGCTTGACTTACCTGCACTCCTGTGACTTGAGTCGGCGCCGCCCAGACGGGGGCTTGGGCGATCAGCACGACCGCCGCGCTGCTCAAGAGTCCTACACTTAACCGTAGATGCTGTTTCACGTTCTCTCCTCAACTACACTGGTTTATTTGTTTTTCGCAGTCAGTTTAGAAGCTCGCAACTAAACTGACGGAAAGCTTCTCAATTCGAGTCTCTTTTGAAGGGAGAAGTTAGAAGAAATTCGGTAGCAGGCTAAATTTTAAATTGCCCTATAAAAAACTAATTTTTTTCTGGCATTCATAATTCTTGTTGATTCTACCTTCTATTTTCTAGCTTCTGCCCTGACTATTCTGCTGAAACAGCGACTTTCAAACAATCGTTAATGTCAGCAAAAATCCGGCTATTTAGCAGTAGGACTTGGAGCTGGAGTTGCCGGAGCAGCAAGACTCGGAGCAGGAGTTGGCGGTTTTTCTACTTCCTTCAAGGGCAGCAGCGCGTGTAAATCAAAAGCCGTTTTGATTTTAGTTGGTGGCTGCTCCACAGCGACTATTTTTCCTTTCAAAAAATCGACTTCCGGTGGCTGAGTTGATGCGAGCAATTCAGATTTTAAATTTCTCACTACCAACAGCGACTGCATCAACTCCAAGTTACGCATAAAATTGCGGGTTTGAGCGAAATTGCCTTCAAACTCTACCTTATATTTTTTGCGTCTGAGCTTGCCAACCAAGGACTGACCAAAGGAGGTATCCGCCAGAATATCTGGGTCTGGAGCTCCCGGCACAGGTGCCGCTCCTGCTACCGGGACATCCGGCTCAAATTTGAGCAGTTTAGCCTTGAGTTCGTCTCCTGAAACGCCAGCGTTGATTCTATTAACCAGTTGGTTTATGTCAAGCAGTAGCGTGGTAGCGCCTGCGTCGCTGGCAAACATTGCCGTCACATTCGCCCGTCGCTGTTTTGCTTCTTCTTGCTTTGCTTCTGCTTCTGCCTTTTTTTGAATTTGAGCTTGCAGTTGAATTTGTGTTTGCTTGCTTTCAGTAATTTTTTGCTTGATTTCGCTGGCTTTTTGGTATTCTGGCAGTACAAACTGGTAGCAAAGGCCACCGGCAATGACGAGGCCGACAACTGCGATGCCTATTGCTAGGACTTGGGGTGTCAGCTTAATGCCGAATATTTCAGTCCCTGACTCTTCTGCTTGTCCCCCACTGGGAATAAACTCATTTGCTGCTGTCATGGTTTTTTCACCTCTGCTTGTTGTGGTTCTAGCACTCCTTTTTCTTGAAGCGTTTCTATCCGTATTGCTAGCCCGTCGGCTTGCTTGCTACGCAGCTCGGAGAGCAACTGGGAAGCCCCAGTTGGGCTGAGCGTTGTTTCAATCTTATAGTCCACCACCGGCCGAGGTTTGGGAACTTCTGTTGCTGATGCGCCTTGGTTGCGCACTCGGAATGGTGTGGCGTCTTTTAATGTAGCCGCTATTAATCTGGTATTGCTGTTGAGGAAGAAAGGAGAGCGCTCGATTAGCAGCATAAAATCGTTAACTTGAGCAAATGTACTGGCATTGCCTGAAATTTGTACTCTTGCCGCCTGCGGGACGACTGGTGGGGGAACAGCAACAGGGGTAGGGGCGGGGCTGGCTGGGGATGGACTCGCTCCAGGGGAGGCGGCGGGAGTTGCGGCAGGCGGTGGTGGTGGTGGTGCAACGGGGGCGGGACTGGGGTCTATTTGCTCAATTTTGGCAATTTGTACTCCGGTAGGAGTGCGGGCGCTGATGTCTTGCAGCATCGCCGACCAAGGTTTGATTTGGTCGAATACTCCGGCTAATGCTTTGTATTCGGCTGTAACTTTGTCGGTTTCGGTGTTGATGGCTTTGATGACGTTGGCTTGAGTGGTTAACTTTGCCAATTCTTGCTCGATGGCTGCTTGTT
>Ga0209591_10008818_pt1 | contig 10960 bp, 9 predicted proteins | sample MAT01_FD_187207 | JGI IMG/M metagenome (GOLD analysis project Ga0209591, IMG submission 187207) | Freshwater microbial communities from Lake Fryxell liftoff mats and glacier meltwater in Antarctica - MAT-01 (SPAdes) (version 2) | ecosystem: Environmental > Aquatic > Freshwater > Ice > Liftoff...
AACAAAGCGTTTACAGGATTTTGACCCGATTCGCGGTGTCGAGTTTATTGTCGAACCGGGGCATTAATCCGTAATTCGGGTCGAAACCAGCTGCGAAAACTCGCGTAATCGCCTTGAAAATGAGGCGCACGCAAACGGGCTGCACCCATTTGATTTCATCGTTCCGTTTAGCGAAGTCCCAATGGGGACGACTTGCAATCGCCCGTCCCCGTTGGGTGACTCCGCTAAACAGAACGACGTTAAGCAAAGTACACATCGGTTATGTTCTCAGAGCACAAAATCCGCTCCGTGTGGAAAAATCTTGTAGTTCAGGCCGACCGCGAATCAGAGGGTGAGCTATAGAACTGTTAACCTGCGACTTCCCCTCACGAACCCGATAGCCGGAAAGATTGAAGTAACCGGACGCTTGGGGTCGAAACTTACAGCGGGGAAGCAGAGTCGGTACACGGCATAAGTCGGGTTAATCCGCTAAGGTTGGAAAGGCCGGTTGCTTCCCACCCAGAAACCTGGCCTTGCTGTGTATCGAGTCTGGTGAGTTCGGAGAGTTGGTGAGAAGGTTTCCGGGTCGCCACCCCCTGTCCGGGCGGCCCTTCCTGCTGGTCGCGGGACCAACAGGCAGCCTCGCCGGAACGCCGACGTGGGCGAGTTCCCGATTGTCTCAACTCCTCATTTGAAGCGTACTTCGAGGCGTACACCGCTGCGGCCCTGCCGTCGGCATGAGAAACTTTTTGTCTTGAGGGATCTACACCATGAAACAGAAGAACCTGGTCCTGATGGTTGTTGCGGTGGGTTGCGGTCTTGTTGCCGCGTTCCTGACCACGCAGATGAACGCGAAGCCGAAGGTTGAGATGGTCGAGGTGTTCGTCGCCCTTGACGAGCTACCGGTTGGGACGATCATCACCTCGGCGAACCTGGAAAAAACTGTCCTCAAGAAGCCGGTTGCCAAGGACGCCCTGCCGCCGGACCTCCTGGGTGTGGTCATCGACGTGAACGACCTGCTCGGGAAGAACCTGAAGCGGCCGCTCCACAAGCACGAGGTGTTTACTAAGGCCGACCTGGGCAAAGGCTCCAGTATCACCTTCGTGCACGGCAAGCACATGGTCTCGCTCCCGATGAGCGCCGCCCAGGCCGCCGCCGGGCACATTGTCCCCGGCTCCAAGGTGGATGTCCTCGCCACGCTCAAGTTGCCCAAGAAACTCGCATCGTTCCCGCTGCTCGTGGATATGCATGTTCTGACCGTCAACAGCGACCTGGACCAGTCCAAATCCCAGGTGTTCCAGAACATGACGATGGTGTCGCTGGCCGTGACGCAAGAACAAGCCCTGTTGCTCTCGATGGCCAAGACCCGCGGTTGCAACCTTGAGTTGATGCTCCAGAATCCCGAGAAGGAACTCGACACCACCTACGACTTCAAGAAGATCAAGAAGTTGCTTGAAGATGACCAGACCGGCATCGAGATCGTCCCCGGCGACCCCGGTGAAATCAAGAAGCCGCTGCCGAGCACCACGACTGAGCCGATCGCGCCGCCCGTGGCCAAGGCCGAGACCGTGAAGGTTCTGGTGGCCAACGAAGACATCAGCGCGGGCACCGACATCAACAAAGAACTGATCGAAACGAAGTTCACCGTGAAGGATTACCCCAAGGATCTGATCGAAGGGACCGTTGGCGACATCACTCCGTACCTGGGTGGCAAGGTCTTCACCAAGGGTATCTCCAAGGGCCAGCCAATTGTCGAGTCGAGCATCGGCCTGCCCGGCTCGAAGCCGTCGCCGCAAGACGACAAGATCACCGGCTTGCCCAAGCCCCGCCCGGACCCGGAAGTCGCGATCGTGCCGCCGACCGTGGCGGTTCCGGAGAAGAAGGTCGAGCCGAAGCCGGCTGCCAAGGAATTCCACGACGTGGCGGTCCACACTGCGAGTGGCACGCTCGTCTACCGGTACCTGAAGAACGACAAGGGCGAGTTGAAGTTGATCGCAACGCTCTCGCCGGAAGAAGCCGCGAAGCCCAAGGAAGCCGCCTCGGGCGATGCCAAGAAGTTCGAGTGATCGTAGTTCGAGTCGATTGTTTCGTGGAGTGCGGCTTGCCGTTCTCCACCGAAGCGAGAAGTTCCCAATCCTTGCGTGGTGGTGAGGCCACGCAAGGACGACCCCGCCAGCCGAGGCAGGATGCCCGGCAGGCAAGATCGCCCGGCTCGTGGGTTCCGTGACCCCGGCCGCGAATGTTCTGAGTGCCGCAGGGCGGATTATCCCGCCCTTCCCGCGAGGAGAGGTGAACGGATGCACCCGAAACGTATTGCCAAGCGCCCCATGTTCTGGGGCCTGATTCTGGTCGCCGGACTGACCGCTGCGGTCACCCAGGGCCGTCAACCCGGGCCAGCGCAGCCCGTTCCAGTTACCCCGCCGACTGCGGGCGAAGTCACGGTCGATAAGACCGGGGCACTTCTTGTCCCACTCGGCGGACTCGTGTCCTTCGACCCCAAACTACCCCCCGGCACGTTGTTGAGTGAAGTCGTCGTGGCGCAGGAGGCGTTCCTCCAGGTCCGGCTCGACCCCAACAACCCCGGCAAACTGCTGATGACCGGGCGTGCCCCCGGCCTGACCCAACTGACCCTGATCGTGAAAGATAAGCCCAAGATCGTGTTCGACGTGATCGTGCAGCCCGACCTGGCGTTGCTCCGGTCGCTGATCCGCCGAACCGTTCCCACGGGTGCCGTCGATGTCCAGGCCGGCATCGGGAATGTGATCGTCCTGAGCGGGTATGTGACCTCGCCCCAGGACGCGGACATCATCACCCGGTTGGCCATCAGCGCGACAGGCAACGCAAACAACGTCATCAACGCGGTGCAAGTCGGCGGCGGACAACAGGTTCAGATCGACGTGGTTGTCGCCTCGGTCAACCGGAACCTCCTCCGCGAACGCGGGTTCGACTTCGCCATCAACGGGTCCAACAGCGGATTCGCCAGCATCGTCAGCGGCTTAATCGGCGGGCAGATTGTCCCGACGGGCGCGGTTGGCACCATCCTTATGCCGATTGTGAGCGGAGGCGCGAACCTGCAACTCGGCGTTCTGAACGGCCGGGGCGATAGCTTCCTGGGTGCCCTGCGTGCCCTGCGAACCGAAGGCGTCGCCAAGTTTATCGCCGAACCGCGCGTCGTGACTCAGACAGGCCGCCCCGCGTTCTTCCGGGCCGGTGGTCAACAGGCGGTCATCAGCGGGGCGTCCGGCATCACCGGCCCCGGCGTGGTCCTGGTGCCGTTCGGGACGGAACTCGAGGTTCTCCCCATCGTGTACGGCAACGGCACGATCTGGCTGGAAATCAACCCCCGCATCTCGGCCGTGAGCGCCGGCCTGGGGCTGACCATTGGTGGCACCACGACGCCCGGCTTCACCGAGCAACAGGTGCGAACCGCCGTGATGCTGGAGTCGGGCCAGACCTTCGCCATCGGCGGGCTAATCCAAACCAGCGTCCAAGCGACCGCGAGCAAGGTGCCGGTTCTGGGCGAACTGCCGTTCATCGGAACCGCATTCAGCCGCGTCAGCCACCAGACCATCGAGAACGAGTTGGTCATCCTGGTGACCCCGCGGTTGGTCGGGCCGATGAACTGCGACCAGGTGCCGAAGCGGTTGCCGGGCATGGAATCGCGCAACCCCGACGATTATGAGCTATTCTTGGAAAACATTCTGGAAGCCCCACGCGGCCAACGGAAAGTGTGGAACGGTCGGTGCTACAACGCCCCGTACAAGTGCGACCCGACGGCGGCCATCTTCCCATGCGTCGGCAGCGTCTGCAACGGAACCCCCGGTTGCGGGGCGAATGGCCCGCTCGTGAACGGTGCGGGCAACGTGAACATCGGGCCTCGCCCACCCGTGGCGCTGCCCCCTGTCGGTCTCCCCGGTCTCCCTGGTGGTATCCCGGCGATCCCTGGTGGTATCCCGGCGATTCCCGCAGTTCTCCCGCCAGCGAATGCCCCGACGGCCCCGGCGATTCCGATGGCTCCGCCGGCCTTGCCCAGTGCCGTGAACCGAACCGAGCGAACGGGTGTGGAACCGGCACCCATCAATCTGCCGGGCTTGCCGCCCGTGGTCTCACTGCCTGAGCTTCCCCGAAACTGACCCAACGTGAAGGTTACCGGCCCTTGAGCAATCGAGGGCCGGGAGCCGCGACCCGAGCCGCGTAACACGACACGCGACATAACAACGACCCGGTGATGGCCATGCTTCGCGTCGCGATCGTAGACCCGAGTGAATCGACCCGCGAGTCCCTCCGCACTCTGCTGTTGGGCGTGGACTTCGTTTGGCTCGACAACGAGTGTGCCCGTTACGAGTACTTCTCGGATGTCATCCAAGCAGCTCTGCCCGATGTCACCATCGTTGCCCTCGATGGGGACAAGGCTCGCGCCTTGCAACTCGTCGGCCAACTGTCGGTCGAACACCCCAAGCTCCCGATCATCACCATCAGCCACGATCATCAAGCGTTGCTCCAGTCGCTCCAGAAGGGGGCGAAGTACTTCCTGACTCACCCAGTCGGGTTGCAGGACATGCTGGCCGCCCTCCACCGCGTTCGAGGCGAGTACGGCACGTCCGACGACAAAACACCAGGGGTTCCGCAGAAGCAGAACAAGGTGTCGTCGGTCACGGCAATTCTCGGCTCGCGTGGCGGTGTCGGCACCACGACGCTGGCGGTGAACCTCGCCGCGACCCTGGCCGCCGACCCCACGCACGTCGCCGCGCTCCTCGACCTCGATTTGACGCTCGGCGACGCGGATATCGCCCTCGAAATCAGCGGCTTCGACAACATCAGCATCGCCGACCTCGCCGTGAACATCGAACGCCTCGACATGAACTTCCTTCGCCGTGCGCTTGCCAAGCACGAGCCGACGGGCCTGTCGATCTTGCGGCACCCCATCGAGATATCCCAGGTGGGCACGGTTCACGAACAGCACGTCGAGCGCATCGTGAACTTGCTGAAGATCAGCTACACGCACCTAGTTCTCGACCTGAGCAAAGGGTTGCTGCCGACCGACCTGATGGGCCTCCGCATGGCGGACAACATCCTGCTCGTCGCCCAACTGGAACTGGCCAGCCTGCGGAACGTGGTGCGGCTCATCCACTACCTCGGCGGCGAAGAGAACCTCGCGGACAAGATTCGCGTGGTGATTAACCGCCAGGGTGCGGACACGGTGGAGGAAGGCATCAGCCTCAAGAAGGCCGAGGAAGTCATCGGGAAGCCGATCTTCTGGCAGATTCCGAACGAGCCGAAGGCCGTCATTGGGGCACGCGTGGCGGGGCATCCGCTGGTCAAGCACTCGCCCAAGAGCCGCGTGCAGCTAAGCATCGTGGGGTTGGTCGAAGCCCTGTTCGGCAAGCCGCCCGTGGCCGACACCAAGGGCAGCGGCAGTAAGGGTTGGTTTGGGCGGCGCTAAGGTCGGCGGAAGCCCCCAGGGTCTCACGACACCTGGCTACCGACTACCGCCCTTCCAGGGCTTTAAGAGGGTGGTTGGTGTTGGTTTTCAGCCCCGGATGGGGCGGCAGTCGGTAGCCAGGTGTCGTGAGACCCTGGCCCGCTTGCCGGGGGTCTGATTTCGCGGGAAGAACCGATTAAGCATCACAATTCATGCGACACATTCAACCCGCCCTGGTTTTGTGAACTATGTAATCATGTCGAAGGACTCGGGGCTTGAGACTGAACCACCAGGAGTAACGAACGATGTCGCGGTTGCAGCAAGGTATCTCGAAACTGAACAGCTTGAGCAATCACGGCGGTGCGAGCAGCATCTCCCGGCTATCTAGCCCGAGCATGGGTGGTAGCACGGGCAACGGGAAGAACTACGACGAGTTGAAGCGGCAGATCCACTCGAAACTCGTGGAACGCCTCGACTTCACTCGCGTCAAGGATTTGTCCAGCGAAGCCATGCGGCGGGACATTCGCCGGGTCATCGAGCACCTGTGCGACACCGAAAACCCGCTCCTGAACCGGATCGAACGCGAGAAGCTCATCGAGGAAGTGCTCGACGAGACCCTTGGCTTCGGCCCGCTCGAAATTCTCCTGAAGGATCCGACGATCTCGGACATCCTGGTGAATGGGCCGAACAAGGTGTACGTCGAACGCCGCGGCAAGCTCGAAAAGACCGACGTGAAGTTCCGGGACAATGACCACCTGCTCCAGATCATCGACCGCATCGTGTCGAAGGTTGGTCGCCGGGTGGACGAAACCAGCCCGATGGTGGACGCCCGCTTGCCCGACGGTTCCCGTGTGAACGCGGTGATCCCGCCGATCTCGCTCGATGGCCCCGCGCTGAGCATTCGGCGGTTCGGGGCGAACCCGCTGAAGCTCGAAGACCTACTGAACTACAAGGCATTCACCCCCGAGATGGCAATGCTCATGGAGGCGTGCATCAAGGCACGGCTCAACGTGCTAATCTCAGGCGGTACGGGTTGCGGTAAGACGACGCTCTTGAACACGCTCTCCAGCTTCATCCCAAGTGATGAACGTGTGGTGACCATCGAAGATGCGGCCGAGTTGCAACTGCAACAGGATCACGTGGTGCGGATGGAAACCCGCCCGCCGAACATCGAAGGCAAGGGGATGGTAACGACCCGCGATTGTGTGCGAAACGCACTGCGTATGCGGCCGGAACGCATCATCATCGGTGAGGTTCGCGGTTCCGAAGCGCTCGACATGCTGCAAGCCATGAACACGGGCCACGGCGGGTCGCTGGCCACGCTCCACGCGAACACGCCCCGCGAAGCACTGACGCGACTGGAGACCATGATTATGATGGGCGGCTTCGAGCTACCGGTGAAGGCGATGCGGCAGCAGATTAGCTCCGCCATCGACATCATCATCCAGGCGAACCGCCTGCAAGGCGGCCCCCGGAAAATCACGCACATCACGGAAGTGATGAACATGGAACAAGACATCATCATCATGCAGGAAGTGTTCCGCTACAAGCAACTTGGGATCGACCAGAACGGCCGGGCTTACGGACAGTTCGAGGCAACCGGCGTTCGCCCATCGTTCGTTAACCGTCTGGAAACGAAGGGCGTCAAACTTCCGTCAAACATGTTCGCCGAGCGAGTCCTCATGCGGGACTGACCGCAGGCGACCCATTTAACCCGGCGCGAACGCTGGGTTCCGACGCGATCAAAAACCCCCGGCAAGCCGGGGGCTAAATGTCTGAAAAGATTCCGAAGACACTCCCAGGGATGGGAAGCGCGGCCAGGATGGCGGGACTCGAACACGACGCGGGGCGTTTGGCTCCGCAGGCACCCCGCGGCAGGTAAATTCGTATGGAATCGTTGTTTCCACTCTTGATTGGTGCCCTGGTCATCGCGGCTGTCGTCCTGGTGTACTTGGCCCTGAACAAGGGTGCCGAGGACGCGGCGGCCGACCGGCTCGATGCCCTTGTTGGGCGGAACACTCGCAAGGATTCGTCCGCCGACTTGCTTCTTACAAAAGCCATCCAGGAGTCGGACAAGCAGACCCTGCTGGACCGCCTCACCCCAGGGTTCTTTAACCTCACGAGCATGTTCGAGCAGGCCGATTGTAACATCAAGCCCAGCGCGCTGTTCGGCGTTTCAATCGGGCTTGCGGTGGTCGGGGCGGCGCTCTCGATCTGGTTGGTAAACCTCTATGTGATTCCGATCACCGCCATCATGTTCTTCCTGCTGCCCTGGATTTGGCTGTACCAGAAGCGCGCCAGTCGGCTCAAAAAGTTCGCTAGCCAACTGCCTGATGCGATGGAACTTGTTGCCCGTGCGTTGCGGGCCGGTCACTCGCTCGCCGCCGGGATGCACTGTGTCGCCGAAGAAATGCCCGCGCCGATCTGCAAGGAATTCGCCCGGGTGTACGACGAGCAAAACCTCGGTGTCGCCCTCGAAGATGCACTCAAGGGAATGTGCGACCGCGTTCCGAACCTGGACTTGCGATTCTTCGTCACCAGCGTGGCCATCCAACGCCAAACGGGTGGTGACCTGGCCGAAATCCTCGACCGAATCGGGCATGTGATCCGCGAACGCTTCAAGATTCTCGGTCAAGTCAAATCCCTGACCGCGGAAGGCCGCCTCTCGGGTATCGTGCTGATCGCCATGCCCATCGGCCTGTTCCTGATGATGCTGTGGATGAAGCCCGACTACATCAGCCTGCTATGGACTGATGAACTCGGCCAACAGATGTCGATTGGAGCCATCGTGCTTGTCCTGATCGGTGCCTACGCCATCAAGAAGATCATCGATATTAAGGTCTGATCGGGAAGCTGTTTGATTTCGCCGCTTGCGGTTTCGCAACCAACCGACTGTAAGTTTAAGACCCCCGGCAAGCCGGGGGCTAAATGAGAAAACACCCCCGGAGAAACGCCGTGAACCTGTTCGCGTTCCTGTCGGCCGAAGATTTGATGCCGGTGATGGTGTTCGTCGCCATCGTGGCCGGCGCGTTCTGGCTGTTGTCCATGATTTCGTCCCGGAACAGCCAGGCCGAGGAACGTCTGGACCGAATCGGTCGGCCGAAATCACTCGTTGAGATTGAGATGGCCCAGGGTGAATCGCGTGGGCGGTTCGCCGGGTTGAAGGAGGCGTTCTCGAACCTTGGCAAGGGAGTGGATAACGGGAGCGAGTTGGATAAGAACTCGCTCAAGATCAAGATGGCGAATGCCGGGTTCCGCAGCGAGGGCGCGGCCGCCGTCTACCAAGGAATCTGCGTAGTTTCCCTGGTCGGGTTCCTTCTTCCTGCTCTTTTCTTCTTCTTGCTCAAAGATGGCTTCACCATGAAGTCGATTCAATGGACAGTGTTCCTCGGGGGCATCGGCTTCTACCTCCCGAAGATCGTGCTGTGGCACATGCGTACCACGCGGCAGAAAGAGATTTTCCTCTCGCTGCCGGACGCGCTGGACTTGTTGGTGGTGTGTGTCGAGTCTGGCCTGGGCCTTGATGCCGCCCTGCGGAAAGTGACCGAAGAGATGAAGGGCCATGCGAAGATCATCTCCGAGGAGTTCTCCCTGGCCAACCTGCAACTGCAGATGGGCCGGCCGCGGCGGGAAGTTCTCCACGACCTGGGTGTGCGAACGGGCGTGGACGACGTGCGAAGCCTCGCGGCGATTCTGATTCAGGCCGACCGATTCGGTTCGAGCATCGCACAGGCACTCCGGGTGCAGTCCGACTCGATGCGAGTGCGGCGTCGGCAACTGGCCGAGGAGAAGGCGGCGAAGACGGCCGTGCAACTGATCTTCCCGCTCGTGCTGTTTATCTTCCCGGCGATCTTCGTGGTTCTGGTTGGCCCGGCCGCCATCCAGATTTCACGGAACCTGTTGGACAAAGAGTGATCGAGTTTGAACACGAGTAAGGAGGGGCAGGACGCCCTTCCGGTCTCAAGCCTATCTCATGGAGGAGAGTCCGATGAACCGAATGATGCGTGCGGCCACGGCCGCGATTCTGGTGGCGAGTACGGTTGGCTCCACGGGTTGCTACCCCCGAACCGGGGTTACCCACGAGGACCGCTACCGCAACGCGGTCGATACGGCGTACCCGGAACGTTACAACTACGCCGCCCGGCAATCCGTCGTCGCCCCGTTCGCCCAACAAGTGGCCAACGGGGAACAGATCAACCAGACCATCGCAACCTGGTACTTCGACGACGGCAAGGACGCGCTCAACGGGGCCGGCAAGGCGAAGCTCGATTCGATTGCCCGCTCGACGCCCCGCCCGAACACCAAGTTATACCTCCAGGCCGCCCGCGATGCCCGAGTAACCGAAGGCAGTGGCGACACGATTAACGCAATCCGCGATGAACTAGACGCCAAGCGAGCCGCCGCCATCCAGAACTACATGGCGACCCAGCCGGGCAACACGGTTGTGTACGAGATCGCAATGGTGGATTCCCCGACCTCGGGCATCTACTCGCCGTTCGCCATCACCGCTTTCCGCGGCCAAGCTGCCGGCTACCAGGGCACCCTCCAGGGTGGCGGCCCAGGTTCGCAGGCGACCCTCAGCAGCGGTAGCAGCCTCGGCACCGGGGTGAACACCGCAGGCACCGGGGCCGGAACCGGGCAGGGCACCGGCACCGGCACTGGCGCTGGAACCGGCACTGGCACTGGCCCCGGCACCACGCCGCGCTAGTTTGGGAACGGGTATGGCGGGTATCGGGGGTCGGGAACGTCAAACCGATACCCAGCCCGCCACCCACAACAACCAACCCACGATACCGATGAACACCCGGTTCCGCTTGTTTGCTCTGGCACTTTGCTTCCTGACCCTGGCGACCTCACCGGCGCTGGCCGGCGACACTGGGGCTAGCGCGGCAAGCGTGCCGTTGTTCGCCAGTTATTGGGAGAACTTCCTCGACTATTGGAAGGGTGCGTTCAAGAAGCAGAATGGTATCGTGATGGCCGTCCTCGCCGTGGGTGTGGTCGCCTTGTTCATCATCACCCGCGGGAAGTGGCAGAAGTAGTTAGAAGTGATGATTGATGATTGATGAGTGATGAGTGAGTTAAGCGGCGTCTCCATTGGGGACGCTTTTTGCACATCAGTCCCCAACAGGGACTATGCTAAATGAGATCACGCACCACGAATTCCCCAGGACTACCATGACGATGACCCGCAACCCGACTGGGACGGCAACCCGGCTCCGGAAGCGCCGCTGTCGCCTGAGTCGCTCAAGGAATCTGGCTTGCCTGCCGGGTTCGTCTGCGACATGTTGTTGCGGACGATCTACTCCCGCGGGTCAATGATCGGCCGCGACCTGAGCAAGCTGCTTTGCCTGCCTTTCAAGGTCATTCGCGACGAACTGAAGTTCCTCAAGGAAGAGAAAAGCATCCAGGTGGATGGCGGCGACCTCGTCGGCGAAGTGAGCTACAAGTTCAGCCTCACCGATCTCGGCCGAAAGCGAGCACAAGATGCGATGCTCCAGTGTGCCTACGTTGGGCCGGCACCAGTCCCGCTCGAAGACTATGTCGAGCAGTGCTACCGCC
>Ga0209591_10008820_pt1 | contig 10957 bp, 7 predicted proteins | sample MAT01_FD_187207 | JGI IMG/M metagenome (GOLD analysis project Ga0209591, IMG submission 187207) | Freshwater microbial communities from Lake Fryxell liftoff mats and glacier meltwater in Antarctica - MAT-01 (SPAdes) (version 2) | ecosystem: Environmental > Aquatic > Freshwater > Ice > Liftoff...
TGTTAATTAGGCTTGACGAGATATTTACAGCATTGATGGAAAAATGGGATGGTAAGTTGATTGAGTTTAATGGGGAACCTGACCATGTTCACTTACTACTTCAATACAATCCTCAGACTGAACCTAGTAAGTTGATTAACAACATTAAAACCGTATCTAGTCGATACTTGAGAAAAGAATTTGCTGAAGAGGTAAACCGCGTTTACTGGAAAGATGTATTGTGGACAAGTGGATACTTTGTTGCTTCATGCGGAGGTGTTACCGTTGAGCAATTAAAGAAATACATTGATGAACAAGATTGTCCTACTGAGTAGTTAGGAATAAAGATTTGTTCGCAAGCTCACACGACTTTTATCCTACAGTAAGTGGAGTACCACTATACTATGGGGATTCCCGTCTGTTTAGCTAAGTGAAAATATAGAGGAAACCATAAAATATGGAAACAGCAATTGGGGTGATTGGCGGCAGTGGCTTATATAGTATGGCTGCGCTTAAAGACATTCAAGAGATAAAGATCGATACTCCTTTTGGAGAGCCTTCTGATAGCTTAATATATGGAGAACTTAATAGTACACCTGTAGTGTTTTTGGCTAGACATGGGCGATCGCATCATTTATTGCCGTCGGAGGTTCCCTATCGTGCCAATATCTATGCCATGAAAAGCTTGGGAGTAAAATATATTATCTCAGCTTCGGCGGTTGGGTCATTGCAAGAAGAGACTAAACCTCTGGATATGGTAATTCCCCATCAGTTTATAGATCGAACTAAAGATCGGATTTCTACCTTTTTTGGAAATGGCATTGTTGCCCATATTACCTTTGCCGATCCTGTATGTCTGGCTCTAGCTGATGTCCTTGCCACTGCGGCTGAAAGCATAGATTTAGGCACTGGGAAAGTGCGCCGAGGTGGAGTTTATCTATGCATGGAAGGACCAGCATTTTCGACCAAAGCTGAATCCTACCTTTATCGGAGTTGGGGCGCAGATGTAATTGGCATGACAAATCTCACTGAAGCAAAATTAGCCCGTGAAGCTGAAATTGCCTATGCCACTCTTGCCCTTGCCACCGACTATGACTGCTGGCACGAGGAGCATGATAGCGTCTCGGTATCAATGGTGATTGATAATTTGCATAAAAATGCGACCAATGCCCAGAAAATTATTCAAGCAACTGTAGCACTTATCACTTCTAATCCTCCAGTATCTGAAGCCCATCACGCCCTTAGAAGTGCAATATTCAGTGACCTTAGTAAGGCTCCCCCTGCAACTATTGAAAAGTTAGGAATAATTATTAAAAAGTATTTAAAGTAGTTCCTAAAAAAATCCCCCAACCTCATCTCCGCTTTGGAGAATTGAAGCTAGAGGGATTCTTTATGCCTAATTTTAACTTGCAGATTCAAAGACCGCCTTAGCCGCAGTTGCTTCATCGGGGTGAATACCTATACGAGTTAGGTTATAGCGTCCACGTTGATCCACTTCTCGAATTTTAATAATAATCTCATCACCCACGCTGACTTCATCTTCAACTTTAGCGACACGCCCTTCCGCTAATTGAGAGATGTGAATCATCCCTTCTTTACCGGGTAGAAACTCGACAAATGCGCCAATCGGAATTATCCGCATTACTCTGCCGACATAGACATCCCCAGCACTAACACGGCGGGTCATGCTTTCGATCAGAAGTTTAGCCCGTTTAGCTCCATCACTATTTGTAGAAGAAATTGTGACAGTGCCATCATCTTCAATATCAACTTTGGCTCCTGTTTCTTCGGTAATCCCTTTAATATTTCTGCCGCCTGGTCCAATTACCAAACCGATTTGATCTGGGTTAATTTGTAATGTTAAGAGTCTAGGGGCATAGGGGGAAAGTTCAATTCTAGAGGTAGATATCGCTTCCATCATTTTACCGAGGATGTGCATTCTTCCTGCTTTTGCTTGAATAATGGCATCTCGAATGGTACTCATGGCAATACCTGTGATTTTCATATCCATTTGCAAAGCGGTAATACCAGTATCGGTACCAGCGACTTTGAAATCCATATCTCCTAAAAAGTCCTCAATCCCTTGAATATCAGTCAGAATTCGAGTTTGATCGCCTTCTTGGATTAAGCCCATTGCCACGCCGCTTACGGGCTTTGTAATCGGTACACCTGCATCCATTAGTGCCAAAGTTGAAGCACAGACAGAACCCATAGAGGTAGAGCCATTGGAAGATAAAACTTCAGAAACAACCCTAAGTACATAAGGAAACTGGTTGGTAGGAGGCAGTACAGGGATAATTGCTCGTTCTGCTAAAGCTCCATGTCCAATTTCTCTTCTGCCAGGCGATCGCATGGGTTTAACTTCACCGACAGAATAGGGAGGCATATTGTAGTGGTGCAAATACCGCTTCTTTTCGTCGGGGTGCAAATCATCCATTTCTTGAGCATCAGAGGGTGAACCTAAGGTGGCAATGGATAAAACCTGAGTTAGTCCCCGATTAAATAATCCACTACCATGCACACGGGGCAAAATGCCTGTGTCTGCGGATACGGGACGAACTTCATCTAATTTTCGACCATCAATTCTGACGCTATCTTCGATCACTTGACGGCGCATAAAGATTTTCGTGATTTCTTTGAAGGTGCTGCTGACGGTTTTATCTGTGGCTACTAGTTTGATTGGATCGGTGGCATCAAGGGCGGCGATCGCTGCTTTTAGTTCTTTTTTAATTAGATCTAAAGCCGCATCTCTAATCTTGCGATCTTTTTCGAGGCTGGTAACTACTTTTTTGATTTTCTCGCCAACTTGTTCATTGATAAAGCTTTGCAGGGTTAAATCTACGGTTGGTTGGACTAATGATACAGGAGCAATTCCCAACTCTGCCATGATGATTTGCTGTGCCTTGATCAGTTCTTGGACGGCTTCATAGCCAAATTCGATCGCCTCGATCATGTCCTGTTCAGGTAGTTGATTCGCTCCCGCTTCAACCATGATGATGCCTTCGGTCGTACCTGCGACTACTAGGTCTAAGTCTCCTGCTTCGACTTCGGCGTAGGTAGGATTAATAATAAATTCATCGCCCACTAAACCAACTCTGACCCCTGCCATTGGACCATTAAATGGTAATCCTGCAACTAAAGCGGCGATCGAAGCGGCGGTGACTGCTAAAACGTCAGGAGGAGACTTTTCATCTAGTGCCATAGTCGTTGCCACAATCTGAATATCATCCCGAATCCAGTTGGGAAATAGGGGGCGCATGGGGCGATCAATAAGGCGACAAATTAAAATGGCTTTTTCGGGAGGACGACCTTCACGTCTGAGAAATCCACCGGGTATTCTGCCTGCTGCGTATAATCGCTCTTCGTAATCCACCATCAAAGGTAGAAAGTCAATTCCATCGCGGGCATCTCCTCGAGTTGCTGTGACCAAAACCGCTGTTTCACCACATTGGATTAATACCGATCCACCTGCCTGTGGTGCTAATAAACCAATTCTTAATTTAATCTCTCTGCCATAGAATGAGATTGTTTTTTCTGTTGCCGTCATTATGATTTTTCTTACTTTATATATGAGGCAATCATATAGCTATTACCCCCCAGTTTGGGGTTTATTAATTTTTTATATTGATTTATTCAGCACGTTAGAAGTGGATTTTAAGACAATATTGAAATCTTCTAGGATTCATACCCCCATTGACATTGACTTGGATTAGCTCTTATTACTTAATTAAGCTGGAAATAGCCAAAGCCAAAGGGGAATAGTTAAAAGAATACCGATACTACTTAGGGCAATACTTAAAATCATAATATCTACGGGAAGATTATATTCTTCAGCTAAAATTACGCCCGCTAAAGCCGTTGGCATTCCTGCCTCCAGCACCATTGCTAATCTGGGCGAGTTAGTGATTCCTAGCATTCCCAAAATAATTCCTACGCCGATGGGTAACAATAATAATTTTACGGCTGTGGCAGGAAGGGCGTGGGTAAGTGTTTCCCATCTTTTAATGGATTTAAGCCTAATTCCTACCAGCAAAAGTGCTAATGGGACAACTATTTGGATGGAATGTTGGAGATAATTTGATACTGATGCTGATAGCTGAATTTGGTGGATTTGTAGGTATAAACCCAGACCAAATGCCCATAGAGCGGGAGTTGTAATTACGGATTTAAGATGAGTAGTCCAATTTACTTGTTTGCTGTGTTCGCCATAAAACGAAGCGATCGCCACACCCAAACCATAACTACCAATTACATTATGGGACAAACTAAATAGAACTACCCAGCCCAAGGCGCTTTGATCTATTAAACTAGGCGTAATTGCCAAGCCCACAAAGCCCGTATTGCCTAAAATTGCCGCTAACAGAAAATCACCTTTTTCCGCCTTAGGTAAATTGCGACATAGTAACCAAGCTACTCCGAAGCCCACAACTAAACTCAACGTCACAACTAAAGGCACTATCCACAGGGTTGTATTAACCTCTGACCTTTGCATAAAAGCCAAGACCTGAAGCGGTACACCCACCCAGTAGAGCGATCGCCCAATGAACTTGGGAATAAAATCTGGAACTGAGCGCAAAAAGACTAGCCCGACTAAGACCCAAGCCACTAGGGGTAAATAGATTTCAGCAAGTTGACCAATCACGTATCACATTGAATCAGTTATTAAACACGACCTCGGAGATATTGAGCCATTTCGTTAGGCTTCGGTGAATTTTCCACCGCAGTTTCTTCGGTAATTCGTCCGTCTTCGTACAACTTGAGTAAAGATTGGTTCATAGAACACATCCCATCAAAGCTAGATTTCGGAATAATTGACTCAATTTCATCCACTTCGCCCCGCTTAATGTAGTCACGGATGGCATCGGTATTGATCATAATTTCGTGGGCTGCTGCTCGTTTGCCATCGGTAGTACGCACAAGGGTTTGGGCAATAACCGCCACAAGAGTCTCGGCAATTTGATCCCGCATCGGTGCCTGTTGATCAGGTTCGTAGAGATTCAAAATCCGCTCAATGGTTTTAACGGCACTATTGGTGTGCAGAGTGCCAAATACTAAGTGACCAGTTTGTCCCGCTTTAAGGGCTGTATTCACCGTATCGCGATCGCGCATTTCCCCAATCAGAATAATATCTGGATCTTCCCGTAAAGCTGACTTGAGAGCATTATCAAACTTATGGGTGTGAATGCCCACTTCCCGTTGTTTGATTAAAGCCTTTTTACTGGGATGGACAAACTCAATGGGGTCTTCGATCGAGATTAAATGTTTGGGCATTTCCGAGTTTATAAAGTCCACCATTGCCGCTAAAGTAGTGGTTTTACCTGAACCCGTAGGTCCTGTAATTAGAATTAGCCCCTTTCCCGTGTAACAGAGTTCTCGAAAAATCTCAGGTAAATTTAATTGATCGATGGATAAAATCTTTAACGGGATCAACCGCATAACCAATGCAGGTCCTTTGAGGGAATCAAAAACATTGATCCGACAACGGGCAAATTCATACTGGGTGGCACCATCGTATTCTAATGTATCCTTAAAACTTTGGATTTGTTTCTCATCCATGACTTCTGCCAGCCATGAGTAAAAAGTGGCTTCATCGGGAATGGGGTAGTTTTCTTGTGATACCATCAGACCTCTTGACCTAAATCTCACCTTTTCGTTGGCTCCAAGATGCAAGTCAGAACAACCCTGCTCGTAAGCATCTTTAACTAAATGCTCGAGGGTAGGCTGTCCCGCAGCACGGTTATTACGTCCATTGCTACTATTGGCAACTAATGGGGGTGGACCAGGGCGGACTGGGGTGCGGATTTGCGAATCTGATCTTGAAAGAGGTGGTGGTACTGCTCCAGATAAGGGAGAAGGAACTCTACTTGGGGGGGGGAGCGGCGGAATACCAGACATACACAACCTCTTTAGAATTACTTACTTGAAAATACTTGTTAGACTAGAGACCATATTAACTTTTATGCTCTCATTAATGTAAAGTCAATTCATGAATATTCTTACTACTTTGCGATCGCAGTCCATTAAACCCAAAGCTCAAGTTGAAGCTTCACCAAAAGCTACTAAAGGAATTGAAATTAAATCTAAACGAGAGCTAGAGATTATGCGGGAGTCGGCTCGCATTGTGGCAACTGTACTGAAGGAAATCTCGGAAATTATTGCCCCTGGTATGACTACTCTAGACTTGGATGCCCATGCTGAAAAAAGAATCAGAGAAATGGGCGCAGTTCCTAGCTTTAAGGGATATCACAAATTTCCTGCCACTCTTTGTGTAAGTATCAACAATGAAGTTGTTCATGGTATTCCCAATGGCAAGAAAATTATCAAGGCAGGCGATCTAGTAAAAGTAGATGTAGGGGCTTTTCAAGGTGGCTTCCATGGGGATTCCTGTATTACATTAATGGTTCCGCCTGTGAGTGATCGCATTTTACGGTTAGTTCAAGTGGCAGAAACAGCTTTGTATAAAGGCATTGAGCAGGTAAAAGCTGGGAATTATTTACTGGATATTGCTGGGGCTGTGGATGATTACGTGAAAAGTAATGGATATACCGTGGTTGAGGACTTTACAGGACACGGGGTTGGGCGCAATCTCCATGAAGAACCCTCAGTATTTAATAATCGCAGTGCTGTAACGGGTAAAAATCCTTTGCCGAATGTCAAATTACGGGCGGGTATGACCTTAGCGATCGAGCCTATTATCAATGAAGGCTCTAGCCGAGTCAGGATTTTAAGTGATAAGTGGACAGCGGTAACCGTGGATCATAAATTATCAGCACAGTTTGAGCATACGGTGTTGGTGACTGAAGATGGCTATGAAATTTTTACCGATCGCACTAAAGTTTAAATTATCGAAAAAGTATAGAAATTTAAGGAATAAGATCCGTTGCCAGCGCATTTAAGCTACTGTCTCAACCCGAACTGCAATCACCAAAATCCAGATCAGCTCAAGGTTTGTGAAAATTGTGGCTCGGAGTTGCTTGTAAATAATCGCTATCGTGCCTTGAAAATTATTGGGCGGGGTGGGTTTGGACGAACTTTTTTAGCGATCGATGAAGCAAAGCCTTCCCATCCTCCCTGTGTAATTAAGCAGTTTTTACCCGTAGAAAATGAATTTGTTAACGAGGCAACGCGGTTATTCAAACAAGAGGCAATCCGACTAGACGATCTGGGCAAGCACCTCCAGATTCCTGAATTATTTGCCTATACAGAGCAGGAAAGTCGCTTGTATTTGGTTCAACAATTTATCAATGGCAACAATCTGAGTAAAGAGTTATCAAAGTTAGGCGTATTTGATGAACCTAAAATTCGGAAACTCCTCAACGATCTGTTGCCAGTTTTGCAATTTATACACGATTCTCAGGTTATTCACCGCGACATTAAACCTGACAACATTATTCGACGGAAGTCCGATGGTATGCCAGTCCTTGTAGATTTTGGTGCTGCGAAATTTGCGACGACCACTAGTCTCGCTCAAGCTGGTACAACCATTGGTACCGTGGGCTATGCCTCTCCTGAACAAAGTCTAGGTAAGGCGGTTTTTAGTAGTGATATTTATAGTCTGGGCGTTACCTGTATTTATTTACTGACAGGGGTAGAACCCTATAACTTATTTGATGCCTCTGAGGGGTTTGTGTGGAGACATCGGACTGATGGAGTTAGCGATCGCCTTGCTCAAGTCCTAGATAAAATGATTCATACTTCAGTTAAGCAACGCTACCATGCCGCCCTAGATATTCTCAAAGACTTAAATGCTGCTCAGCCCCAAAAAACTGGGAACTCTAAAGCGATCGCATTTAAAAAGTCATCTATATATATAAAACTCAAAAAATTTAAATTTGAAACTGTCAGCCTAAAAGTTATTGATAGCAATAAACAAATAGGTGTATTTAGTCGCAAAATCAATTCTGAAAACAGTATCAGCCTTGAAAAACGGGTCTGCCAAGTGGAATATTTTATTGATGCCCCCGTAGATGAGTTAAAGATTGAGATGATTAAAGTACCTAATGGTAGTTGTTTAATGGGTTCAAATCCTAGCGAAGAAGGATACGCTAAAGATGAAATGCCACAACATTTAGTAAATATTCCTGCTTTTTTTCTTGGTAAATATCCCGTCACCCAAGCTCAATGGCAAATGGTTATGGATACTAACCCCTCTCACTTTAAGGGCGCAAATTTCCCCGTAGAAAATATATCTTGGCATGATGCCCAAGAATTTTGTCATAAACTATCGGAATTTACAGGTAAGCCCTATCGTCTACCAACGGAGGCGGAATGGGAATATGCCTGTCGGGCTGGAACTAATACGCCTTTTTACTTTGGAGAAATTATTACTGCTGATTTTGCTAATTTTAATGCACAGGTAAGCTATGGTGCCTCACCTAGAAGTAAATATCGGATGCAAACCACTGAGGTTAATACTTTTCCGCCCAATGCCTTCGGTTTATTTGATATGCATGGCAATGTCTGGGAATGGTGTCAAGATGAAGCACATGATCATTATCGTAGTGCGCCCCTAGATGGCAGTGCTTGGGAAGGTGTAAATAGCAGCAGCAACCGCAGTCGAGTTTTGCGAGGAGGAGCATGGAATTCTGATCCTAGTAATTGTCGATCAGCTTTTCGTAATGGCTATTTTCCTGATAGTCGATTTGATCGTTGTGGGTTTAGGATTGCCTTTTCGATCTAGCAAATCTACTAACCTGCTAGACTGGCATTAGAAATTTGAGAATTTTCTCCTCGTAATAACTGAACTGCTGCCACATATTGAGTATCATCTTCAGTGCCCAGTTGCTTGCGAGTCAAGGGCTTAGTCGGAATAACTTCCACATCTGGTTGAATACCACTTTTGTGAATATCGGTATGGTTAGGGGTTTCATAGTGGGCGATCGTCACTGCCAATCCTGAGCCATCTTCTAGGGAAAATAGTGACTGTACCAAGCCTTTACCAAAGGTTCTAGTTCCTAATAGCTTGGCTCTGCCATTGTCATGGAGGGCTCCAGATAAAACTTCACTAGCACTGGCTGTACCACCATCAGTCAAGATTACTAAAGGATCACGGGTTAAAGGCGTATCATTTGCAGCAAAATTATCCTGTATGCCTTGGCGATCAACGGTGTAGACTATGACTCCTTCAGGTAGCCACATCCGTGCGATTTCTATACCTGCCTGCAATAAGCCCCCTGGATTACCTCGTAGGTCTAAAACATAGCCATCAGCATTTTGGGCTTCGAGGGTCGTAATTGCCTTTGCCATATCTTCCGCCGCATTACCATTAAATTGATTGAGGCGAATATAGCCAATTTTGCGATCGCCTTCATGATTCAGCTTAAAAATAACTGGATTAACAGCAATTAGATCTCGTTTGAGGATGACATCAAAAGTGTCTGATAAAGTCTCGGGCGATGTTTTTTCAGGATTACTTACCGCTCGACTAATGGTTAAAGTGACCTCACTGCCAATGGTGCCACGCATCCGATCAGCACATTCATCAAGGGTCAGGTCTTGGGTAGAGGCGTTGTTGATTTTAATAATTTGATCTAGCGATCGCACCCCCGCCTTTGCCGCAGGAGAACCCTCGATGGGAGCGACTACCGTTAAGAACTTAGTTTCAGCATCAACAACTATCTGTAAGCCTACACCTGTTAACGCCCCTGAAGTGCTAGTTTGCATACTGCGGTATTGATCGGGTCTGAGCAATCGGGTAAAGGGATCATCTAGGCTTGCCAACATTGCTTGAATGGCATCGTAGGTTTCTTCCCGTGACTTGAACTTTTGTCCAGTGTACTTTTTACGGACTTTGTACCAGTTTTGATGATTAAACGTACTGTCAACATAGGAGTGGTTCACAATTTGCCAGACATCAGTAAAAAATTTTTGCTCCTGTAGGTAATCTGCGGCTTCGGCAGGTGGCATACCTACGCATATTCCTAGGAAATTTAAGGCGATCGCTAAAAATAAACTAATTAACCAAATGCGACTACGTTTAACCATGCTCAGTAGGTATATATAAAATTGTACTAAATCTATACTATCCAAAGAATTTAGAATCTATGCCAAGATCAAGGATTTATTATGGGAGCTTGCCGATTCTAGTTTGAAGTTTTACCTTTTAGCCTTTATTTACTAACTTGCTCTGATGATAAATCACTATATTTCTTTGGATGTCAGTATTTAAATTTGCCAAAGGAAATTTGTCTTGCCAATGTTCAAGTTCGGCATATTCTAAATAACCTAAATTTTGTAGCAACAACTTTAAGCTTTCCCCTGAAGTCTGTGCCGCTTTTAACGTACCTGGATGAATTTCGATAATTAAAGTTGGTTTAAGCTGGCTAATTATTTTTGCTGCACCTAACAAAAAAGCAGTTTCGCTGCCCTCAATATCCAGTTTAATTAATGTGTTTCCTGTAAAATCTTGCCCTATTACCAAGTCATCAAATCGTCTAATTGGCACTGCGATCGCCTTGAATTGATTAGTAGCAGAATGTTCAGCAAAGATACCTGCGGAGCCTGATGTGCCACTGGGTATTAAAAACTCAACTTCACCTTCGGTGTTACCCACGGCAACTGCATATATTTCAAAATCCCCAATCACATTAATTGCCAATGACATTTCCAGGATTTTGGCTAAATGCGGCTGTGCCTCGACCGCAATAATCCGCCCACCCTTGCCCACTAACTTACTAGCAGCGATCGCAAAACTACCATGATTTGCCCCAATATCAATAAACGTATCGCCTGCTGATAGAAAATGAGTGAGAATTTGTAGATCCGACTGGGGATTAGTTAATTCATTGATCACTTGAAAAAATCTGGCATCAAATCGATCAACAAATATTTCGCAGTTGGGTAACTTAAATTTGAGTGGGCGATCGCCAGCATTTCGTTCTAGATAGTTAACCAAAAATTGAAATAATTCTCTACCCCTTTTTAAATAGGTTTCCCCAGTCAGACGGAAATACCAATAGGCATAGAGCCTAAAGATTTG
>Ga0209591_10008829_pt1 | contig 10950 bp, 10 predicted proteins | sample MAT01_FD_187207 | JGI IMG/M metagenome (GOLD analysis project Ga0209591, IMG submission 187207) | Freshwater microbial communities from Lake Fryxell liftoff mats and glacier meltwater in Antarctica - MAT-01 (SPAdes) (version 2) | ecosystem: Environmental > Aquatic > Freshwater > Ice > Liftoff...
TCGCCCGCGGGGCGAAACCACGAAGTCCGCCGCTCGACCGGCCCCGGGAAGTCGTTGCGACTTCGCTCACGACCAGCAACTCCCCAGGTCTGGCTGTTGCGGCCCGCGGCGGCGGGTGCCGGTGGCCAGTGCCGACGTTCGCGCTCACGGCCGCGCTACGGCCAGGGCAACCGCTGATGGTCCGCCTTCGGCGGGGCCTGACGGCCTTGGCTTACCGCGGCCTCCCTCACCGTCAAGGGCGCTCGCTTCGCTCCGCGACAGCCTGCGGCTGCCCTTGACCGCGAGCCTCCGAGGCCGCGGTGGGACGCCTTGTGGCGGCGGGGGTACAGCGGCCCACCACCCCTACGGCGACGGCCGACAGGCCCCGAGATCCCACCAGCTACGGGAGGACACCGTGCGCACCCAGATCAGCACCCCCACCACCGACGGACCCGGCGGGCCCGACCAGCCGACCGTGTACACCGAGGGTCCGGTGGCGGTCGATGACCTGCGTGTCGGGGACGTCGTCGCGATCCCGGGCGCGGCGTGGACGTTGTCCTACGGTCCGATCGTCGCGATCAGGCCCTACCTCTCGGCGGTGGCCCCACGGCCGGGTTGGCGTTACGCGGTGTTCGCCAACGGCGTCGAGGTGACGATGACCCCGGGCAGCTCCTGGTTCCCGCGGTGACCCCGCCCCACCTCGATGCTGTGGACGGTGCGAGGGCGGCGTGGTTGCTCGGGTGGCCCGGTGTGGCGCTGGCGCCGGTGACGGTGTTCGGGTGCCGGGTGTGGCCGGTGGTCGTGCTGGATGAGGCCGCGCACCGGGCCCGGCAGGCGAGCGGGGACGGGCCGCAGCTCGACCCGGACACGCTCGCGGTGTGGGAGTGGCCGCAGTCCAGGGGGCACGCGCCGGTGTCGGTGGTGTCGCTGTCGGGTTCCTGGTTCCCGCAAGCAGTAGCACGGCGCGGGGATGGCGCAGCGCGTTGAGCACGGCCCGGAGCGTGCGCGGGTTCGGCCCAGCCGCGGTCCACGCCTGCGCCGAGGTGGTGAACGACGTGGTGCACCGGCTGGAGCACGCCGTGTACGGGATCGGGCTGGTCGCCACCTCAGCGGACGGGCCCGAGCCGGTACCCGCCGCGGCGGGACGCGGCCCCCTCGCGCGGCGGCGTAGCACCGACCGGTGGGTCGAGGAGCTGCTCTACCAGGCCGTGCTCATGGCTGACGACGGTGAGCACGACCGGTGATCGCTGGTGGACGGCACGAACAAGCAACGACCCAGATCGACAGGGCGAGGCAGCGCGAAACCGTCGGTGTGATCGCCTACGGTGCCTTCGAAGGAAACGGAGAGTGACAGCGATGAGCGGTCGGTCACGAATCGAGTGGACCGAGGTCACGTGGAACCCGACAACCGGGTGCGACCGGGTCTCGACCGGGTGCGATCACTGCTACGCCCTGACCCTGGCCAAGCGGCTCAAAGCGATGGGCTCGGCGAAGTACCAGCACGACGGGGACCCGCGGACCAGCGGGCCTGGGTTCGGCGTCACCACCCACGAGACCGCTCTGACGGCGCCGTTGCGGTGGCGGGAACCGCGGGTGGTGTTCGTCAACTCCATGTCCGACCTGTTCCACGCCCGCGTGCCCACCGCATTCGTCGCCAGGGTGTTCGCGGTGATGGCCGCGACCCCGCAGCACACCTACCAGGTGCTGACCAAACGGGCGACCAGGCTGCGCCGCCTCGCGCCGGACCTGCCGTGGCCGGGGAATGTGTGGATGGGCGTCTCGGTCGAGAACCTGGCCGTGGCCGGCCGCGTGGACGAGCTGCGTCAGGTGCCGGCCGCGGTGCGGTTCCTGTCGTGTGAGCCATTACTCGGGTCCTTGGCCGCGCTGGACCTCGACCGGGTCGGGTGGGTGATCGCGGGTGGGGAGTCCGGGCCGGGCGCTCGTCCGATGAATCCGGTGTGGCCCGCTGAGCTGCGTGACGCCTGCGCGGCAGCGGGGGTGCCGTACTTCTTCAAGCAATGGGGCGGCCCGTCACCCAAGGCTGGAGGTCGACACCTCGACGGCCGTACCTGGGACGACATGCCCGTGCGGGAGACGACGGCACCAGTCGTGTGATCGCTGTCCTCCGCGTTTCTCACCCCGGATGGGTGACAACGCAGCGCGAGATCACGCACACTGTCAGTGGCGTTGATCGCGCGATGGTGTGGCGGAGGGGGACTGGGTGGTACCCGAGGACACGATCTGGCCGTTGGAGCCGCACACCGAGGTCAAGCACGACATCTACGACGGGTACTTCGACGCCTGGTTCCCGATCATCTTGCGAACGTTCGGATCCAGCACCTACGCCGAAGGTTTTGCCGGGCCCGGCGTCTACACCGGTGGGCAGCCCGGGTCACCTGTCCGGGCACTGCACCGACTGCGCGAGATGCGAAAGTCCTTCCCGGAACTACGAAATCGTCCGGTGCGGTTCGTGCTCGTGGAGAAGCGACGCGACCGCGTCGAGCAGCTGCTCACCGAGTTCCGTCGCGAGCTCGACCATCCGATGCCCGACGGCGAGTACCGCGACTCGACTCTGCATGTGCTGGTGTGCCAAGGCACGTGTGAAGACACGCTGCCTGGTCTTCTCCGCCGGGTCGGTGCGGCTCAGGCACCGGTGCTCGGCATGCTCGACAGCTTCGGCGGCGGCAGCACCCAGGCCCTTATCGAACGGTTCGCCAGACAGAAGGCGGGGGAAGTGGTGATCACAGTCGAGCCCCAGCACTTCGTCCGCAACCTCGACCCCAACCGCGCTGACAAGGTCTTCGGCGGCCCCGAATGGCGCGACGTGAACGAACTCCCGGCCGATGCCAAGCGCCGCTACATCGCCGGCAAGCTCGCCGACGCCATCCAGGCGGCAGGCTTCCGTTACGTCGTGGCGTTCGGCCTGGAGTCGAGCAACGGTAACGAGTTGCTGCTCCAGTTCGCGTCGAACCACGAACGAGGCCTGGAGCGGTTCAAGGACAGCCTGTGGCGGGCCGACCCGATCGGAGGTGCCCGGTTCCGCGACCCGAGCGATCCCGACCAGATGCTGCTCGACCTCGTCGACGAACCCGCCGTTGCGCCGTTACGTCGTCTGCTTCTGGACTACCTCCGCGGCCGGCCCGGGGCCACGGCGACGGTTGCCGAGCTGCGCGCCTTCACCTTCGAACACACCCTGTACCGGAAGAAGGACACCGCTGGCGCGCTCGGCGAGCTACTCGCCCGTAACGAGGTCAGCACCGCAGGTGGCCACACACGCGCTCCGACCAGGCAGGCAACGGCGATCACCGCTTCAGGAACCGAGCAGCTCACCCTCCCGGCCTGACCGCTGCGGCACGTGAGACACCCGAAGATCAACCATGACCGGTCCTTCGTCATCCCACCACCGCCCGACCGCCCCGTCCGCGCGGACCTACCTCGATGTGTCCTACGCCTGGAAGGACCAGGCCAAAGCCCTCGGCGCCCGCTGGGACCCGACCGGCGCGCCGCTGGTACGACCCCCGCCCACCCACAAGCGGGCTCGACCCCTGGACGGGGCTGCCCGACGTGCCGGATCTGCTCCCGGGGGAGGACCGGACGTTCGGGTCCGGGCTGTTCGTGGACATGATCCCGCGCTCGTGCTGGTTCACCAACGTCCGCACCTGCGTCACTCCCAAGGATTGGGAACGGCTCGCGCGGATGGTCTACGGCCGCGCCGACAACCGGTGCGAGGCGTGCGGTGCCGGACTCGACCGGCGGGGAGCGCGGCGAGCATCGCGGCACCGATGTCGCCGATCCCGGTCTCCACCGCATGCCACTGACCGTCGGTGAACCTGCGCGCGAGCCCGGCCGCGGTCGTCGAGCACAAACCCGCCACCGGGGGGAGCACCTGCCCGGCGGCGTCGGCGCGTTGGCGGTCCAGCCCGACGAGGAAGTCCTCCCCGGCCAGCTGCGCCGAGGCCATCCCGACCAACACCTGCCCGCCGGAGAAGCCACGGTCCCGAGTCTTGATCGGCCCGATCGCCCGATCCAACAGCGTGATCATGTTCAGGCGGTCGACCAGTTCGGTCACCACCACCATCCCGGAGAACCGGGTCAACGACGGGTCCGGCACGCCGACCCGCACACGCCGCCGCAACCGGCGCATCTCACGTACCATCCCCACCTGATGGGTGTCCTCTCAACCTCGATGATAGTGGCTTCGCAACTGCCATCATCGCAGGTCAAGCGGGCACCTATCGCCATCTCACGGCCCGTGTCGCGGCCCTACTCGCCGATCCGGGTCTGATGGCTGCCTGGCGACTGGCGTCGTTCTTGGCCATTCCCCGGTAGGTAAACGTTGGACCGACCACCGCTGGGGTTCGGCCCAGACCTTGCCGGCTACCTCGTCCTGGCCGCCTTGCTCGTCGTGGTGGTGTCCAGGGTGGCGCAGCCATCGCGAAGCGACCCCGCTGGCGCCCTGCACTCCGCCTGCGCGGCGTGGAGGATCGACCAGAGACGAGGCAAGCCGAACTATTTCTTGGCCTCTATCAAGTACCCGGAGGATCATAGGTGGTGACTTCGAGAGATAGCCGTCGATCTGATATTTCTGTAACTTCAAGTACGGAGTATCGGTCTTCAGATGTCTTGACGCAGAAGTGGCCACCAATCGTGAAACTCGATGCATCGAACGCTTCAACGTTGTATCCGGTCATGTTCCGGCAAACCTCGTAGTCTGCCACTGTTGTGCCAGTAGCAAGGGCCGGATAGCTAAAGCGCAGACTCGGTTTCGAGTTTGAAGGGCCGTAGTCGACGTCACTTCGGGAAGTTTGCCACTGTGGATCCGATGCCGGCGAATCCAAGTCCGCCACGTTCCCACGATAGGCCAGCGACAAGGGGCCGCTATGGCGTACAGTGATTGTATCGGTCGGAAGTGGCAATGAAGTCGAACCCTCTGGAAGGTCGAGTTGCTCTCGCAGGCTCGTATTCTCGGACTGAAGTACTGCGTTCTCATCTTTAGCTTTACTGAACTGTTGCTGTAGCGATGTCAAATCTTCGTTCGTAGACTCTGCGCCTGCTGCGCTTGGTCTCTGGCGCTAGAGATTTGTGCCGATTGCACAGCTAAGCCCGCAGCGACAACGGTCAAGATGCTGGCCAGTACACTAAGAGTCTTTTCGGCTATCGTCCATCGGCGATTGGTATCGGCCGGTGATGGTTGGGGCAGCGGGTTTGGGGCGGGTTGAGTCACATTCGTCCTGTTTGTCAAGGTCGGCTGAGCATCTTATAAGGATGTCGTTCGTAACGGTGGATTGTTACAGACGCGAACGGTAACGCCAGAACGCTTCGCGTCCATTAATCGCGAAGCGCTCGTTCTCGCTCATCAGCTACTCGTGCTCACCGACCATGGCCTTCATGACCTTCTCACCAAGTAGAGCCGGTACTGAGTTGCCGAGCTGAGCCTGTATCGAGGACCGTGACCCGACCAGCTCGAAGTCGGCCGGAAAGGTGAACAGCCTCTTGAGTTCGGGAACCCGTAGGCGGCGGTTCTCCCAGTGGAACGGCCCGACGTACGGCCCCGGCTGAGCCTGGATAGTCGGCGATGGCTTGTGTGGCGACAGTTTGAGGAGGAATGACCAGTAACGGCTACGCCATCTGAACAGCGGGTCGGGGTGGCCGCGCTCGGCGGTGTAATGCAGGTAGTTCTCTCCCGGTGGGATGTCGGGCAGCAGGTGTCCGTACTTGCCGCCGACCGTCTCACTCGGCTCGGGTTCGGTGACGAGGCCGGCGAGCGCTTCCCCAGTGGTGATGTGGGGCCGGTCGGCGTGGCCGCTGTGGCGCCGTTCCCAGCTCCCGCCGTGGCTGGGTTCGGGCAGCAAGGGGAGTGGTTCGTCTTTCGGGGCGCCGACGATGAACAGGCGTGGCCGGGCTTGGGGGACGCCATAGTTCGCGGCGTTGAGGACGTCGAGGCTGAAGTGGTAGCCGGCCGCGTCGATCTCTCGTTTGAGGCGCTCGAACGAGGGCCGGCTGGCGCTGTTGTTGTAGGTCAGCGCGTACACGTTCTCCAGCACGAAGTACCGCGGCCGGGTCTCTTCGAGGACCCGGGTGTAGGCCTGGAGCAGGGAGGCGTCGGGGTCCAGGCCCGCGCGCTTCCACTCCAGCCAGAACCCGGACTTGGAGAACGGGGTGCACGGTGGTCCGCCGACGAGCAGCTCGGGCCGCCCGTCCTGGCCCAGGCCGGCGGCGTCGAGGATCTCGGCTGACGGGACGTCGAGGATGGAGCGGCGGATCACCGGCGACCGCAGGTGCGGAAAGTTCTTCTCCATCGTGTCCGCGGCGTCGTTGTTGTGCTCAACAGCCGCGCGGACGGTGAAGCCGGCAGCTTCCGCGCCGAGGTCGAGCCCGCCGGCCCCGGAGAACAGGGAGATGGCCACGCCGCGCTCAGGTGTCACGCCTCCAGACGATGCCATGCTCCCCTGACGATCCCCGGTTGACACGCTGTCAGGCCAGGTCACAGGCTTCCGATCGGAGTTGCCGATGCTCATAGCGCCTCCCGCAGGGTTTGCGCCCAGTCGGTGGTGACGTGGTGCAGCGGTGCCAGTCTGTCGGGGTGCTTGGGGTGGCGCTCCATCCGGTCGGTGAGGCGGTAGGCGAAGCGCCACTCGCGGGTCGGTCCGTAGAGGCAGGCGGCGAGCACGTCGAACTGGTCCGGGCGGTAGAAGCGCCCGGCCGGGTCGCCCTGGGTGGCGCGGGTCTTCTGGACTTCGACCTTCATGTCGCTGTTGGCGTAGAACTCCGGTGAGCAGTTCTTGCACTCGACCCGCACGAGCCGGCCGTCGTCCATGGTGACGTCGAAGTCGTGCTGCCCGTCCTTGTCCAACGACGACACGATCGCCACCCCCGGTTCGCCGGCGAGGATGCGAGCGAGGTGATGCTCGGCGACACCTCCTCGGACGGCGACGGTGAGCCGGTTGCGCTGGCTGATCATCTCCAGGATCTCGGTGCTCGTCATGGCGAACTGCGTTTCCAGGTCGTGCAGCGAGGCGACGACCCGGGTCTGAGCGGTGCCGCGGACGGCGGCGTTGATCGCCGTGGTGAACCGCAGAGCAGGGTCGAGGTCGAGGTCACTTGCTGTCCGCTCCAGCCGGACATAGTCGAGCAGCCGGTGCGGCTGGAACAGGACCACCGTCTCCAGCCCGTCCCGAGCGCGCGGGGCACCGCGGCGGGTGCCGCCGATGTTGTCGCGCTCGAATACGTGCCAGCCGTCCGCGCTGGTGAGCGCCGCGTCGACATGGTTCTGCTTGAACTCGACCGAGATCCCCATCGGGAACGGGTCGTACAGGTTTGGGTCGAGGCCGACGAACAGGTCCTCGTCGAGGTGCACCCCAAGGACGAGCGTGGTGTCGACGTTCGCGACGTCCCGGCCGACGGGGTGCTCGTTCTCCACCCAGGACCTCTCCCCGCCGTAGCGGATCATCACGCGGTGCTCGTCAGCCGGCCGGTTCTTGATCAGCAGATGGTTCGCCGTGAACGGGTAGACCAGCACCCCAACGCGCTCGCCGCTCGGGGTCTCGATCCCAAGGTACACAGGAGCGCGGTCCGCTCCACTCGCGAACAGCAGACGGCCACCAGAACCTTCGACCGCAGCAAGGAGCCGCTCGTGAAGGCCGGCACGTCGACCGGACAGCCGGTACACCCGCGCATACGACCGACCAGCTACGTCTTCAGCCACCTGTGGAATCTTGCTATCCGTCAGCCTCTGGAGGTTGGCCGGCATCCCTCAGAGGACGCTCGTCAGCAGTTGGACGATGTAGGTGGCGGCAACGCTGCCACCGGTGGCGACGGTGACCGCGGCTAGCACCTGGAGGACCACGGACGCCGACCGGCGGAGTTTCCCGTCGTCGGGATCAGGCTGGTCAAGCTCTGCGATGATCTCCTGAGCGGCCTCGCGGCACTTCGCCGCATCCTTCGGCGGAAAATCGAAGTTGTCGACCTCTGCGAGCAAGGTCGAAGCAGCTCGACCGTACTTCGCGCGATCTACTGGCCTCGTTCCGGCTTGCATTGCGTGCATCACCTGCGTGACGTTGCTACTGCCCATCACTGCCTGCGTCGGTCCAGTGGTATTAACGGTCATCGAAGCTCCGCCCGAGGCGGACTCGCGCCATGCACGTACGTCGCCGTCGTGGTCGAGGAGGCAAAGCCGGCCGTCACGGGTGAGGTCCACCCGGTTGAGGCGTCCAGCCAAGCCTCCCTCGTCACTGATGAGTCCTCGGGTATGCAGTGCGGCGAGCGCCGCTCGAAGCTCGCCATCGTCCACGGGCTCACCGTCAATGACGACCGTCGGATCGTTCCGGAAGTTGCCGGGTGGCGGGGAGAGTTCTCGTTGCCGACTGAGCCACCGGAGGAACAATGTCTCGATCTTCGCCGGGCGCTGCCGCTCGTCGACCACCGCTTCGCCGGTCGCTCTCCGCCAGGCGAGAAAATCGCCATCGTGCTCGTCGATGACTAGCGTGCCGACGGTGGTGAGGCTAGCTCGAATAGGCAGTTCGGAACCGTTCCATGCTTTGGTCCCCTTGATCAAGTTGCGGGCAACTAGCACACGTACAGATCGTTCCAGCTCAGGCTCGTCGACCTGCACGCCGTCGACTGAGGATGCAGGGTCCGAGAGGAACTGCTGCGGATTTGGCTGCTCGGAGTTGTGGTTGTCGAGCCAGAGGAGAAACGCTCGGCGCACAGCATCCTGACGTGCCGTCATGGCGATGACCTCCTGCTGCATCGGTTGGGTCCGGTTGGGCGAGCGGCCGCTTCGGACGTTACGCGCCCAGCACGTCGACCCGGGTTGCGAGGATGGACTTGGACGGTTAACGAGTCGAATAGGCGATCGGATGCGGTGAACGGGCGCCAGGCTGTCGGTACCGGATGGGATCCTGAGCTGAAATTCGGCGTCGACGATCGGGGATGACCGATGGTCGAGTCCACACCCCGCCGCCCGACGATGGGGCAGCAGGCGGGCCGAGCGTTCCTGCGGGCAGCGGCAAGGTGGTCAGACTGGTCGTGCTCGACGCGGGCGGCGTCGTACGCAATGCCGGACCATCCAGGGGGTGGGGCTGCCGGCGAGGTAGCCTGCTGCCTCGAGTAGGTGCAGGAGGTGACGGCAGCGGTCGCCGCCGCCGACTTCGCTGAGGACCAGGATGTCGGCGCAGTCGTTGCTCGCCAGCCATGCCACCTGCCGTTCCAGACGGTCACGTGCGGCGTGCTGCACAGGTCTCCGGGATGGGGCCGTGCCATCCCGACGACCTCCCGGAGGGCTACCACGCGGCCACTCGTGGGCAGAGCCCCGGGAGGTCGAGTGCGGTGTGCGTCGAGGGCTGCCCACGAGCGTCCACGTGGTCGGGCTGCGCCAGGTCGACGGGATGGCAGTTGGAACGCAGCCGGCGTACGTCAAGCAGCAGGCCACGACGGGCCATTCACGGGCCATTCCGGCCGGTCGACAGCGGTCAATGACGGCCCAGTCTGACCGGGCCCGCGCGCAGGTCAGACCCTCTGGCCCACCGTGACAACCTGGTTCCCAACCTGCTGTCACGCCCCGACCAGTCCAGGATGCTCTCCTCGGCGAGGTCCGGCGCTGGCGTAGTAGTGCCACCGGGCTTCCTTGACGAGTTCGAGAGCGGGACCTGAGGCATGGTCGACGTTCAGCGGTGGCCGTAGGGCGTGGATGATCGATTCCTCGACGTCGCGTGGTGTCGGGTGCTCGCACCACGACACGTGGAGGTGTGTGACCATCCAGCTCGTCAGTCGCCGCTCGTCGTCGTTGACCAGGACCACGCGGTCGGTCCATCGAGTGCGGTACTGCTCGTCGTGGAGCAGGAGCCCCGCCAGGGTGCGGCGCAGGGTCGAGCTTCCGGTTCGGCCGAGGTGGTTGGACGCGAGCCGGCTTCGGAGCTTGGTTGCGATGCCGATGTACAGCAGCCGCAGCGCGGGAACCGACGGATGCTCGGGTCCGGGCAGTGCAGACAACACAGCAGGATTCGCCCACCAGGCGTAGAGGCCAGCGGCGGCTGGCAGGCGCGTTCGGACGTCGGCCGCGCTGATCGGATCCGCGAGCAGATCGGCTATGACGACGTCGGGCTTGGCAGCGGATGTGGTCACGGCCGCAGTCTGGTGCACGGCATCGACAGCTCTGGTGTGCGCGAGGGTCAGCCGGCACAGGGCTGGCGCCGTCCGTCGTGCCGACTGAGCAGGCTCGTGGCCTCTTCGGGGCCTCAAACTGCGGCGCACGGTGTTCGGCGATGGGCACCGTGAACCGCCTGACGTGCACAGATAGACCACGTGCGCATGGCGTACCCAACGAACGACGCTCTCGTAATGCGTAGGTCTTGAGGTGTGACTCCCGCCCAAGGCGACTCCGTTTGTGCAGCTCACAGCACTGTTGATCTCAGGGCTGCCGGGCCCGAATCTGGCCGTGGTCTCCATCCGGCGGGTTCCGCCGCTCAGGCGGCGTCGGAGTGGCCTCCCTGCCGATCCTGCGGCGGATAGCTGGGTCAAGGTGTCTGGTCGGAGTCGGGAAGCTCGACCAGGCGTTGCTGGACCCAGGCCAGGTCGCGCTGGTATTCGGCGTTGCCGGGGTCGGCGGCGGCCAACCGCTCGGCGATGGCCAGGCTGGTGCGGTAGTGCTGGGCGGCGGTGGTGGTGTCCCCGGCCGCGACCGCGAGGTCCCCGAGCTTGTTGCGGCTGATCGACAGGTCGCGCTGGTATCCGGCGTTGCCGGGGTCGGCGGCGGCCAACCGCTCCCGGATCGTCAGGCTGGTGCGGTAGTGCTGGGCGGCGGTGGTGGTGTCCCCGGCCGCGACCGCGAGGTCCCCGAGCTGGTCGTGGCTGACCGCCAGGTCGCGCTGGTATCCGGCGTTGCCGGGGTCGGCGGCGGCCAACCGCTCCCGGATGGCGAGGCTGGTGCGGTAGTGCTGGGCGGTGGTGGGGGTGTCCCCGGCCGCGACCGCG
>Ga0209591_10008830_pt1 | contig 10950 bp, 6 predicted proteins | sample MAT01_FD_187207 | JGI IMG/M metagenome (GOLD analysis project Ga0209591, IMG submission 187207) | Freshwater microbial communities from Lake Fryxell liftoff mats and glacier meltwater in Antarctica - MAT-01 (SPAdes) (version 2) | ecosystem: Environmental > Aquatic > Freshwater > Ice > Liftoff...
ATGCGAGCGTTGCCATCGGCGCCGAACTGCACGGCGTCGGAGTAGATGGCGTACGGAAACTTGCCGGTGTATCGACCCACCCCGGCGCGAAGCACGGTGCGTTGTGTGGGTGTGAAGTTGACTGACAGGCGCGGCTGGAAGTTGTTCAGATCGGGGCTGCTCTCGCCTCGCGAGGTGAGGTCGTCGTAGTCCCACCGCAGTCCGGTGTTCACCGTCACTGTGGCTGTTGGCGTCCAGCGATCTTCAATCCACGCGCTGGTGAGCAGCTGCGTGAGATTCACCTGCTTCTGTCGCGCGTCGATGGTGTATCGCAACACCTGCACATTCTGCGGGACATCCGCAAAGGTGAAGAACTTGTCCGGCGCCGGCACGATGTTGCCGGTGTTCAGCACCGTGTAACTTCCGATCGGGTTGGTGTTCGAACCGGTGAGCTGGAACGAACTCCGGGCGATATCGGCGCCGGCACTGATGGTGTGGCGGTCACCCAGTTGACGGCGATGCTCTGTGCGCAGCTGCAGTTGTCGTTCTGACTCGTCGAAGACAAAGTTGCTCGAGCCAACCACGGCCTGCGCGATCGTGTTGCCCGGTCGAGTCGGATCGTTGGCGACGATCGTCACCTGCGGCGTACTGAAGTCGCTGCGCGTCGGAGGGAAGTTCCAACGGAACGTGCCGAACTGCAGCGAGGTGACCTGGCTTGCACGCCCGTTGCTCAATGGGGCGCGGTGCGTCACGCTGGTGAGCGATCCGATGCGCTGCGTGCGTGTATCGGCTTCAGGCGCCAGCACACCGCTCCCCTGCCCGGCGCGATCGGTGCTCGTGAGCGCGAACTTCCCCGTCACGCTGCCGGCGTTGCCAAGTCCGTGGTCGATCCGGCCGAAGGCTTTGTATATCTGACGGAGTTCGCGCCCGACGAACGGCACGCTGGTGGTGGAGGCGATCCGGTCCTCGTTTTCGTTCGTGTATTCCAGCGCGCCGAAGATGAAGGTGCGATCCTTGAGCAGCGGGCCGCCGCCGGCGGCACCGAGTTGTGTGCGGCGAAAGCCATCCTGCGCACGGTTGAAGGCGCCCGCATTGCTCCCCGGAATGATCCTTGCCCGCGCATCGAATGGCACGCCGGGGCGATTGTACGCGAAAGCCTCACCGCCCCACCGCGACTTGCCCGCGCGCGTTTCGAACTGCACGACGCCGTTGCTGCTGCGCCCAATGTCGGCGCCGTACGTATTCGCAGCGACGCTCAGGCGTTCCAGCGCTGAGAGCGGCAGCTCGACGCGCGCGCCGCCGAGGAACCCTTCGTTGTTCTCCAGTCCATCGATCGTGTACGACGTGTAGAGCGCGTTGCTGCCGTTGATGCTGAGGCGTGGCGCATCGCCAAAGAATCCGGTCGCCTGCGCCACGTTCGGCAGCGTGAAGGCGAGCGAGATGGGGTCACGGGCATCGGTTGGGAGCGCGTTCAACTCCTTCCGTTCCACGGTGCCCCCCACGGTCGCGTTCGTGGTGTTCAGAAGGCGTCGCGGCTTGTCGGCAACCACACTGACCACCGACAACGGTGCGGCGGTCGAGTCACGGAACCGCCGGCACTCGGTGGAGGCGGGCCGACGCCGACACGGGAGTGTATCCGCGGGAGCCAACTGGGCCGACATGAGCGCAGGAAGTGCGGCGAGCACCGCGATTGCGGCGGAAGGGAAGTGGCGCATCGTGAACAAGATATGTTTGACGGGTGAGTCTCGGTTTCACATAGGCGACCGGGGCATGAATCGTTCCCATTTCTTCTACGCCACCGTCCCCGACTCGGATGTCGATGCCGCCTCTGTTCGCCACCACGCTGTTCGGAATCTCAGCCGCTGAGTGGCTTAAAATGCTTGCGATTGCCGCGGGCGTCATCGCCCTGCTGTGGGCGATCCGCGAGCTGATCGTGCGACGCCTGAAGGAAGCTGCGGCCACCGAGACGTGGGTGGACGATCTGCTGCTGCTGCTGGCGCAGCGTACGTCGCGGGTCTACATGGTCGCGATGGGCGCGGTCGTGGCGGTGCTCTACAAGACGTCGGAACAAACATTACCGACGTGGTTGCGCCTGCTGATCGTGGCGGTTTTCTCGTTGCAGCTCCTTCGGTGGGCCAACGCCACCGTCGACTTCTGGCTGCGGCGCATGGATCGGTCGCACAGCGGTGCCGACGACGCGCGCGGCTCGTTCGCCGTCGTCGGGGTGCTGGTGCGCATCGCCGTCTTTCTTCTGGTGCTGGTGCTGGCGCTGGACAACTTCGGCGTGAATGTGACCGCGCTGGTGACAGGGCTTGGCATTACCGGTATCGCCGTCGCGCTGGCGGTGCAGAACATCCTCGGCGATCTGCTGGCGGCGCTCGCGATCACGTTCGACAAGCCGTTCACGGTGGGCGATGAGATCTCCGTCGGCGATGTGACGGGACGCGTGGAGCGACTGGGCCTCAAGACGACGCGAGTCCGTCTGGCGACGGGTGAAGAGGTGAGCGTGGCCAACGCCGAAGTCATGAAAACTCGGCTCACGAACATTTCTCGCTCACACACACGGATGCTCGCGCTCACCGTATCGTGTGCAGCGACGGGGGTTTCTGGCGCGTCACTGCTCGCGCTCACCGATGCACTCGCTGAGGCGGCGCGCGGCGTGAGCGGCGTGCAGTCCGCCGTGGCGGCGCTCCACTCGGTGGTGGACGGGAAAGCGCGGGTCGTCGTCGAGAGTGTGTTGCGCGATTCGCATCACGTGGCGGCGGTGCGTGGGTTGTTGGTCGCGTCGCTCTGTGATGCGGCGGCCGTCGCCGGCCAGCCGGTTCTGGCGGTCGAGGTGCTGCCGGGACTGCGCGCGGCGTAACCGCGCACAGTCCCGGATATGCTTACCGCGCCGACGGCAGGGTCACCGTCTCCTTCCGGCCGTTGCGCAGAATCTCCACCCGCTGCGCTCGGCCACGGTCGAACGTGATGTCCAGTGCTGCGCCGTCGCGCACCCCGCGACCCTCGACTGTCAGGATCACATCGCCCGCCTTCAGTGGCGCCCATTCGTCGCGTGAGCGCACGACCAGTGCGCCACTCTCGCTCCCCTTGCCGAACTGCTGCGCAAAGTCGCGATCGACTGCGGCGAGCGAGAGTCCGCTCAGCACCAACGTCGCACCATCGGTCTGGCCGTGAATAATTCCGCGCATACGGCTGCGTGCTGCGCCGTCGCGACTCCGCTCCCCATCTCCTTCCATGAACGTCATTCGGTCCCGCTGGTCGTCGATGCGAATACGCGCCATCTCCCGTTGAACGTTTGCGCGCGACCGCGCGACTTCGCGTTGCGTCCCCGCCAACTGCCGCTGCGTGTCTGCGAACTCTCGTATCGACTCCGATCCCCGCATCTCTCCGTCCATGTTGACGCTGACCCGCCCACCTGGCCCCTGCATCCAATCCGTGTCGAAGCTCCAGCCGCGCTCGCGCTTCGGCATCACCGACACGGTGCGCCGCTTGCCCTCTGAGATCACCTCGAGGCGAACCGGTTGTGAATCGGGTGCTGCGTTCATCGTGCGCCGGAATCGCGACACACGAGCGGTCGCTGCCTCACTCTCTCCGGCATCGCTGACGGCGACGCGCAGATCGACGCCATTGATGCTGGCGACGCGGTCTCCTTCGAACAGCCCCGCCGAGTCGGCGGCGCCACCCTGCGCCACACTCACGATCATGAGCCCCGACGTGTCGCGCATGGAGCCGCGCTCGGAGAAGCTCACCCCCAGCACGCGTCGGCCGGAGCGCATCGCACGCATCGTCGCCCCCATCGCCGACTCGCCAAGTACCACGCGCCTGGTCTCGCGCTTGCCGTCTGTGAGCACCACCAGCGTGACCGTGTCACCCGGCTGCTTCCGTTCCAGCGTGCGCCGCAGACGATTCTCCGGCAACGCTTCGCCGGCATAGTCCCCGAGGTCGCGCGGATCGACGCGAAGGTCCACACCGTCGATGGATGCCAACCGCGCACCGCGCGCGATTCCCGCCTTCGATGCCGGCATACCATCCTCCACCTCGCTCACCAGCAGTCCGAGCGTGTCAGCTGGCCCCGACGAGTTGCGCGGTGTGATGCCGAGGTACCCGCGATTCGCAATCGAGAGCGTCACGCCGTTGAAAATGGTGCGCGCTGCCGCCCACACTCGCTCCACAGATTCCGGTGGCTGCGGGGCAGCTGGTGCGGTGGGGTTCTGCGCCGTGAGCGCGACGGCGGAGAGCGGAACTACCACACCGCAGATGGCAGCGGCGCGACGTATCGATGAGGCTGTAGGCATGGGGGCTCCGGCGGTCGTGCTGCCAGCGCCGGGTGCGCGGGTCAGCCTTTATCCCTCTGACACTCCGGTCACGCCTGAGGGTTGCCGCGCTTTCGGACGGATCGCGCACGGGATGGGCACCCCGGAGAGCGAGACCCGCCCACGATCACGCGCGCCCTTACATCACGACGTTCAGCAACCGACCGGGGATGAAGATGATCTTCTTCGGTTCACCGACGACGAACTTGGCGATGTTCACCTGCGTGAGCGCTTCGGCAAAGACGTCGGCCTGCGTGGCGTCCTTGCTCACAGTCACGGTGCCTCGCGTCTTGCCACCGATCTGGACGGCGACTGTAATGGTGTCGCTCACCAGCAGCGCCGCATCGAACGCGGGCCATCCGCTGTCGAACACGGAACGCGCACCGCCCAGAAACTCCCAGCACGCCTCGGCGATATGCGGTGCGAACGGCGCAACCAGCTGCACCAGTGGCAACACTTCGTCGCGATGCACCGCGCGCTCGTTGGCACGCAGCACGTTCACGTACTCCATCATGGCAGCGATGGCGGTGTTGTAGCCGAGCGCCGGAATGTCCTCGCTCACCTTCCTGATCGTGGCGTGCAGCTTGCGCAGCACGCTATCGTCGGCCGCACCGGTGGTCACGCTGTCGTGCACGGAGCCCCAGATCCGGTCCAGAAAGCGACGCACCCCGGTGATGCCGCTGTCGCGGTAGTCTCCACCTTCCTCGTACGGGCCGAGGAACATCAGATAGGTGCGAAACGCATCGGCGCCCCAGCGATCGATCAGTTCGTCGGGGTTCACGACGTTCCCCTTCGACTTCGACATCTTCGCCCCGTCACGGATGATCATGCCGTGGGCCCGGAATCGCGTGAACGGTTCCTCGAAGTCCAGATGGCCGGCGTCGTGCAGCGCCATCGTGATGAAGCGTGAGTAGAGCAGGTGCAACACGGCGTGTTCGTTACCGCCGATGTAGGTGCTCACGGGCAGCCAGCGCTGCGTGAGCGCGGCGTCGAAGGCGACATCGCTCCGGTCGGCGCTCGGATAGCGCAGGAAGTACCACGAGCTGTCGAGGAAGGTGTCGGAGACATCGGTCTCACGACGACTCATCTCCCCGCAGGTGGGGCAGGGCACGCGATACCACTCATCGTGTCGCGCGAGAGGTGAGATACCGCTGTCATCGGGCCGGAAATCCTCGATCAGCGGCAACACCACCGGCAGCTGGTCTTCCGGCACCGGCACCGGACCACAGCTGTCGCAGTAGATGATCGGGATCGGCGGTCCCCAGTACCGCTGTCGCGAGATGCACCAGTCGTTGAGCCGATAGTTCACCACCGGCGCCGCGCTGAATCGCTCCTCCAGCCACGCGACCACCGCTTTCTTCGCCTCGGGAACAGGCATTTCGTCGAACTGCGCCGAGTTCACCAGGCGATCGGTGTCAGCCTTGGCCGCATACGCTTCGGTGAGTGGTGCGGTGGCATCGTCGTCCACGCCCACGACGACGCGGACGATCGGCAGCGCAAAGTTCTGCGCAAACTCGAAGTCACGCTGATCGTGCCCAGGCACGCCCATCACCGCGCCGGTGCCGTACTCCATCAGCACGTAGTCGGCGATCCAGACAGGAATCGCCTTGCCCGTGGCCGGATTGATCGCTTCGGCGCCGGTGAACACGCCGGTCTTCTCCTTGTTCACCTTGCGTGCGACAACATCCTGCGTGCGGGTACGATCGATGTACGCGTCGACGGCGGCGCGCTGCGACGGCGTCACGATCTCGGACACCAGCGGATGCTCGGGTGCGAGCACGACCCACGTTGCGCCGAAGATCGTATCGGCGCGCGTCGTGAACACCGTGACATCGTGCGCATTCGCCACGCGGAAGGTCACGTGCGCTCCCTCACTCCGCCCAATCCAGTTCCGCTGCGCCTGCCGCGTGCTTTCGCTCCAGTCGAGCGTCGCGATGTTGTCCAGCAGGCGCGGTGCGTACTGCGAGGTGCGGAAGAACCACTGCTCCAGCAGGCGCTGCTCCACCAGCGAGTCGCAGCGCTCGCAGTGCCCATCCTTCACCTGTTCGTTGGCCAGCACCGTCTTGCAGCTGGGGCACCAGTTCACCGCCGCCGCTTTCTTGTAGGCGAGGCCCTGCTTGTACAACTGCAGAAAGAGCCACTGCGTCCACTTGTAGTACGACGGATCGCTGGTGACGACCTCCTTGCTCCAGTCCACCATCAGGCCGGCCCGGTGCAGCTGCCGGCGGAAGTTCTCGACGTTCCTGGGCGTCAGGATCGCCGGATGGGCCCCGACCTTGATCGCAAAGTTCTCGGAATGGATCCCAAAGCTGTCGAAACCGATTGGTTGGAAGACGGTCTTGCCCTGCAGCCGCTGATACCGGCCGTGGATGTCGGCGCCGGTAAAGGCAAACAGGTTACCGATGTGCAGCCCCTCCGCCGATGGATAGGGGAACATCATCAGCTGGTAGTACGGGTCCTGACCCTGCCACAGCTCCGGGGAATTGGTCCCCTGTTCGGCCCAGCGCTGCTGCCAGATGGATTCGACGGCGGCGGGATCGTAGGCGGGGGTTTCAGGCAGGACGGGCGTGTCGGAGGGGGGCATCGGCGGGGTACGGGATGCCGCAGGGCATCAGTTCAGTGCAGTTCGGCGATTCTCGCACGTATGCGTTTCCCCCTAACTTACCCGAGTGCCGTCTCCCTCTGAAAGCGTGAATCGCGTCGTCCTGCGCGCGACCGGACTGGTGGCGCTGGCGCTGGCGGTGGCGTCGTGCGGCAAGGGCGCCACCGACTCCACCCCGCCGGTACCACTGACCACGGTGGTAGGCATCGACCTGGTCGCGGACGCCGACTCCCTCCTGGTGGGCGACTCGCTGGTGGTGACGGCGCGCGGCGTGAATCGCGAAGGCACCGTGCTGCCGCTTGCGAACATCGTGTGGACGACGACCGATTCGGGCGTGGGTGCGATCACGCCAAACGGTGTCGTGCGCGGTCGCAACATCGGAACGATTCGCATCGATGCGCAGGCTCTGGGTGCCGCCGGCGGCCGACCGATCCGGATCGTGCCTCGCCCGCTCCGGGTGCGGCTCCTGGCGCCCGACACGGTGCAGCTGGTGGACGTCGTCGAGGTCAGTACGGAAATCGAAACGACCGCCGGCCTTCGGCTCACTGAAATCGCGCCGCGGCTCGCGGTCACCGATACCACCGTGGCGCAGCTCGTACCGGTTGGCCTCGGTCGTGCGACGCTCCAGCTCGTCGGCCCTGGGAGAACGGAGCTGCTCGCCGTCATCGGCCGCGACACGACGCGCCGCCGGTTCGTCGTCAGGCTCTCACCGCTGCAGTCGCTGTCGCTGAACATTCCGGCACGCGTTTTGGCGGTGGGCGATAGCGTGCCCTACTTCGTGACCGCGATCGACAGCCTGGGTCGCGTCGTTCCTCCGGCAGGAACCATCTTCACGGTGGAGCCTTCCGGTCCGGTGTTTCTGCGCAACGGGCACATGATCGCCGTTGCACTGGGCCGTGTCATCGTTCGCGCCACCAACGGGACACAATCATCTCGTGATACGATCACTGCTCAGGGTCCGTCCGAGTTTCCTCTCGATATCGTGGACGGCGACGGCCAGAACCCGCTTCCGCTCCGGGTTCTCCTGAGCATGGAGCGCGTTGCCATTAAATGGCGGCAGGTGCTCCGGAGCACCCAAGGCGGTGACTTCGTCAGGCTGCAGATCGGCCAGTGCCGCAACGCCGTCACGGTGGCACAGTTCATCTCTGGCGTCCGCGTTCTGATCAAGCTCGATTCGCTCCCCAACCGCATTGCGGGTCAGGGTGGTCCCTGCGTCCTGCGCTCCAACGGCCTCCCGCTGCTCGGCACCGTTTCACTCAACCGCTTCCGATGGTCGGCGCTCAGCGACCGAAAACTGGATGATCTGATCCAGCACGAAGTGGGGCATGTGCTCGGCATCGGGACCATTTGGGGACGCGGATCGTTTACCGCGCTGGTGGACGGCGACAGCACCGCCGTCGACCCGATCTTCGTGGGCCCGAGCGCGGTCGGCGCGTTCGCCAAGCTGGGAGGAAGTTCGCGCTTCGCCGGCCGGCCGGTGCCCCTCGAGGTCGCTGTGCGAGGCCACTGGCGCGGCGATGCCTTTGGTGCGGAGGTCATGGCGCCGTCGTTGATCTCCGCCGATCAGGTCACGTCGGCCGTGACGGTTGCGGCGCTGCGCGATCTGGGCTGGGTCGTGGAGTCGGAGGCGTACGACGAGTATACGCTCCCCGATGCCGTTCTGAGGGCCTCCAGCTCGGCCCGTGTCGCGATCGCCGTGGAATCGTTGGAGCGCGACATGTTGCTGCCGAAGCTGATGATCACGCCCGATGGGCGGATGGTGGCGCTCGATGTCATGGGGCGGCCGGTTCGGCGGTAGCTCGGCGCTGCGAGAAGCGCAGGTCGCGTCTATCGAGACATCGCTCCGTATCGAAGCGCAGCGGTCGGATACATTGTTGAGTCTTGCACCATCATCATCCTCTCAAGCCCCCGATTGCCATGTCTGACGTCCGACACCAGTCCTGGGAGGATGTTCGTCTGGAAGAGCTGACGCCCCTCATCAGCCGCCGCCTGATTACGTCCGAACAAATGATGCTCGCGCACGTGTACCTGAAACAGGGTGCGATCGTGCCGGCACACGACCATGTCAACGAGCAGTTCACCTATGTGCTGTCCGGTATCCTGCGGTTCTGGATCGGCGCCCACGCCGACGCTCCGGGCGACACCTTCATCGACGTGAAGGCGGGCGACGTGCTGGTGATTCCCAGCCTTGTGCGGCATCGCGCTGAAGCGATCGAGGACACACTCGACGTCGATGTCTTCAATCCACCGCGGCAGGACTGGCTGGACGGCAGCGACGCGTATCTGCGCAGCGGAGCGCGCTGAGATGGACCTTCGGATTCGCGGCAAGGTGGCGTTGGTCTGTGGCGCGAGCAAAGGCATTGCTTTCGCCACCGCCAGGGCGCTCGCACAGGAAGGGTGCGCACTGGCAATCTGCTCTCGCGATGCGACCGCGATCGGCGCTGCCGAAGCCTCGCTGGTGGCCCTTGGCGCACCGGTGCTGTCGATGGTGGCGGATCTTTCCACCGAAGCGGGACTGGAGACCGTCGTGCGCGAGACGCACGCGCGATATGGACAGGTGGACATCCTGATCGCGAACACCGGCGGCCCGCCCACCGGCCCGGCGATGGCGCACGATTGGACGGCGTGGACGCGAGCCAGCGAACTGCTGCTGCGCAGTGCCGTCGAGCTCACGCGTGCCTTCGTTCCCGGGATGCGCGAGCGCCGGTGGGGCCGCGTGATCAGCATCACATCGAAGGCCGTCAAGGAGCCCGTTCCGTCCCTGGTGCTGAGCAACAGCCTGCGCGCCGCCGTGACCGGCTATCTGCGCACCCTGGCGAACGAGGTCGCCGCGGATGGCGTGACGGTCAACACCGTACTCCCCGGCTTCACGGCCACCGAGCGACTCGATGCGTTGGCGCTCGCCACCGAACAGCGCACGGGTACGAGTCGCGACGCCGTCTTTGCGAACTGGATCGCGCAGACGCCCGTCGGTCGCCTGGGAAACCCCGACGAAACGGCGGCGGCGATCGTCTTTCTCGCGTCGGAACAGGCGGCGTTCATCACCGGCCAGGCGCTGCTGGTCGACGGCGGCGCAGTCAACACGCTGCTCTGACTCACGCGCGCGCTCAAACCGTACCCCCAACGATCGCTGCACATTCCGGGCATCGCTTCGCCGCACCCCCGGCGTTTCACAGCGTCGCCTGTCGCCCTTCTGATTTCAAAGGAACCGTATGAGTCAAATCGAAGCCACCGAGTGGATCTGGCGCGACGGCGTGTTCATTCCGTGGGCTGATGCGCATGTCCATGTGCTCAGCCACTCGATGCAGTTCGGGTCATCCGCCTTCGAGGGGATCCGGTGTTACCACACGCCGCAGGGGCCGGCCATCTTCCGCCTCCGCGAGCACCTCACCCGGCTGCTCAACTCGGTGAAGATCTATCGCATGGAGCTGCCGTACACGCTCGACGAGCTGAGTGCAGCCTGCTGCGCATTGGTCGTGCGCAACAAGCTCGATGCCTGCTACCTGCGGCCGATGGTCGTCCGCGGCTACGGTGCGGCTGGCATGGTGCCGTTCGCGAGCCCGATCGAAGTCTATCTGCCCTGCTGGCCGTGGGGCGCCTATCTGGGCGCCGATGCACTCGACGCCGGCGTGGACGTCTGTGTGTCGAGCTGGCATCGCTTCGCACCCAACACCATCCCATCGCTGGCCAAGGTCGCGGGCAACTACCTCGGTGGGCAGCTGATCAAGATGGAGGCGCTGGCGAACGGCTTTGCCGAAGCGATTGCCCTCAGCCCGTCTGGCACAGTCAGTGAGGGGTCAGGACAAAACGTGTTTCTGGTCATTGACGGTGCCCTCGTCACCACACCGCTGGACGGTTCGCTCCTGGGCGGTATCACGCGCGCAAGCATCATGGCGATCGCTGCGCGTGATGGATTGACCGTCCGCGAGCAGACGATCCCCCGCGAGATGCTCTACATCGCCGATGAGGTGTTCTTCACGGGAACGGCCGCCGAGTTGACGCCGGTACGCAGCGTGGATCGCATCAAGGTTGGTGTCGGAACCGTTGGGCCGG
>Ga0209591_10008831_pt1 | contig 10949 bp, 10 predicted proteins | sample MAT01_FD_187207 | JGI IMG/M metagenome (GOLD analysis project Ga0209591, IMG submission 187207) | Freshwater microbial communities from Lake Fryxell liftoff mats and glacier meltwater in Antarctica - MAT-01 (SPAdes) (version 2) | ecosystem: Environmental > Aquatic > Freshwater > Ice > Liftoff...
TGGCCTCGCCCTGACCGCCGACGAGCGCGAAGAACTACGCAAACTCGATTTAAACGAGTCAGACATCAAAAACGACCTCAAAATCACGGAAACATGGGGTGAAGTCGGCTATTCGTTGCGTGAACGTATCGGCGCACGCCCCACCCTAGAGATCAACGGTCTGCTGAGCGGATTCACCGAAGCTGGCGCAAAAACAGTCTTGCCCGCCAAAGCGATGGCGAAAGTGAGTTGCCGCTTGGTTGCCAACCAAGACCCGCGCCACATTTATGAGCTTGTCCGCGATTACATCGTGAGCATTGCTCCCCCCGCCGTGACGGTCGAAGTCAGCTTGATCAGCGCTGGTGATCCGGCAATCGTCGATATTCACACCCCCTTAATGCAGTCAGCCGTCAAAGCCTATGAGCGCGGATGGGGCAATACCCCCATCTTCACGCGCGAGGGGGGCAGTATTCCCGTCGTTGCCGATTTCAAGCGCATCTTGGGGATCGACTCCATCCTGATGGGCTTCGGCTTAAATACCGATGGCGCACATGGACCCAACGAACATTATGTGAGCAAGATGTTCCACATGGGGATCGATACTGCGATTTGTCTTTACGAGGAATTGGCGCAAAACTAACATACGCATTGGCGCGTATCCAACAACAATCAAAGGGTGCAAAAAACACATGGCTGGTAGGGGTTATTGCCCGTCCAGCCATGTTTGTTGATACGTTCGCCATTCATCATCATCAGTTTCCCAATCCGCGTAAATAGCAACCCCTGCCACATAGCGGGCGGCATCGCCTAATGCAATCATCCCAGAACGCACCCCCACCACCGCCGAGGTGATATTTTCCACTGCCGGATCATGTCCGGGGGGTTCAGCCGGATAGGTTGGGATTCCTACCAAAATTTCGACATCCGTGTTGAGTTCAGCGATCATGTTGCCGTACACTTGCACTTGATAACTGACCCATTGGCTATAATCTTCAGGCGTGGTCAAGCCACTCTGATATGCCATGACTGCCATTTGATCCACCAACAAAGCGACACTCTGCTTGTATTCTTTCGCCCACTCCGTCCCCGGCGTGATCAGCGCCGGCACCGGAATCGTCGCCCCTGCCGGACTCCAATCAGGCGGCAAAGCAGCGCTGATCGGGGTATCTAATCCCACTGTGCCACGCACGGAACGCAGCAATGTCAAAAAGCCTTGATCGCCATCCCAAACCGGTTCGGCATTAATGAACACACCATCAAAACCAAACTCATCCACCACCCGTTGACTAAACAGCGCGACCTGCCCTTGTAGTTCTGGGTCATCAATGCGCGTTACACCCGGTGCCGATTCAGTCGGCACGCCCACCCATCCATAGACAATAGCTTCGGGATAAGCCCTCTTCAACTGAGTCACGAACGCTTTTACGTTCTCGAAATTGACTTCGCCCCGCCATGTTTGATCGGGTTGCAGCCACGTCACCCACGCATAGATCGTCCCAATGCGGCGTTCGCGCAATTGGCGCGCATACTCACCAATTACGCCCTCCTCATGGGTCTCATACGTCCATTCTGTGCCGATCCAAATCGCATTCGGATAGGATGTCACCGGATCATTACGCAACCGTCCCAAGAAGATGACAATCACGATGATGAAAATGACCGCACCGATAATACCGATTAAATTGCGATTCACAGTTATTTTGATGGGTGGCAGTCGAAACTGCCCTGCCGGGCGCAGTTGTCGCGGGGAGGGTATGCGGGCAGAACCGGCCCCCTCTGTTTGAGTGCGCCGCCGCTGATCCCGCCGCGCACGCGCAACCCCACGATGCGACGATTCGCCGGCAGCAATAGGTTCGATCAAGGGCGAAGTCGGCAGCGTAGTGGGGAACGGGGACAACGACGGCGGTGCAGTTAGCGCTGAAGAAGAGGTTGGTTCCTCAGATTCCGGCGGCATTTCGGGAAACGGTTCGTGATCAAATGGTTCGTGATCAAATGGTTCATTATCGAATGGTTCGTGATCGTCCATAAGCGGAATCCCTCATGTTCAAGCTCGCACCTCATACGATTCCGAGGTGATGATTGCGTTCATATCAGTCCTAAGCGCGTTAGTAGCGGCGGACCCAACACCAGAAAACCTACCAACACCGAGGCGCACACCCCCAATAACACGGCAGCCGAAGCGACATCTTTGCCCACCTTTGCCATCGGATGAAAGTCATCAGTAGACAAATTAATCGCCGCCTCGACCGCTGCATTGATAAATTCTGCCATCCAAGTCATGGTGATCGCCAGAATGATCACCGCCCATTCGGTCAAGCCAATGCCTAGCCACAGCGATAAAATCACCACCCCCATGCTTGCTACCGCTTGGATACGGGTATTCTTTTGGCGGCGCAACATGTAAATCCATCCGGCAAGCGCGTAACCCAAACTACCGAAGCGATGGGGACTCGTTCGGTAGCTAAATTGATCTGGGTTGATGCGCGATGTGCCCATCAACGCCTCAATCATGTCCTCGCGTTTACTCATCGTCCGCTGGCTCCAGCGCGTCATCGGGATCATTTCCCTTGTCGGACGACAAGCTGTCGGGAGACAAGCCATCCTCTTCCAAACGAGGCACAATCGACAAGGGGACGTTCAAGCTGGCAAGCGCCTCATCTTGTGCCGCCCACATCTCCGCCCGCTGTTCGGCATCCCCGTGGTCGTACCCCAACAAATGCAAGGTGCCATGCACGACCAACAACATCAAGCCGTCACTCATAGCATAGCCTTCGCGCTCGGCTTGGGCAAGCGCATACGGGTAAGCGATCACCAAGTCCCCTAAATACGGTGGTTCGTCGGGAAACGGGGACTCGTCCATCGGGAAGGAAAGCACATCAGTCGGGCTATCAACACCGCGAAACTGGACGTTCAAAGCGGTGATCGCCGCGTCATCGGTGATCACAATCGTCATTGCTGCCTCGTCTTCCACCTCGTGCATGTCTAATACGGTCTTGGCAGCATGGATCAGTTGCGCGTCGTTGACGACAAACTCTAAATCATTTTGAACTTCAATCTGAAACATAGGCACGCTTTCGTTAGTGCGCTGGCTTGTCATTATTTTTATCGGGCAAATTATCGTCTTCGACATGATTTAGACGTTGTGTCCGGCGCAACGGCGGCACCTCTTGCAAAGGGGCATCATCATCATCCAATGTCACCAAGGGGCGGATCTCGCTCGGTTGCTTGCGGGTAGCATACACGGGCGGTGGATCACTCATTTCAATCTCGCTGCGCCGCTCGACCGAATCATCAACCACAAACGGCAATTCCATCGTTTTGGTTTTGCTACTCGTGGCTGTTGTTGAAGTCAATAGCACAGAGTCACGCGGCAATTCTTTTTCGATCTGAACGCGCCCCGCTGTCGTCGCCGACGGATAATTGATGCGCGGATGAAAAACCGCTTGCAGCATTTCAATAAAGATGTCGCGCGTCATATCCAGATCGCGCAATGTCAAATTGGCTTCGGCAAGTTGACCATCCCGCATTCGCTGTTCAAAGATGACATCCACAATATCAGAGATTTCTTGTTTATTGGCGGGCTTGCGGGCGCGCACTGTGCTTTCACAACTATCTGCCAACATTATGATCGCTGTTTCGCGGCTTTGCGGCTTTGGACCCGGATATGTGAATTGATCAGCATCGACCGACTCAGTATCGCCCGCTTGGGTCACCGCCCAAGTATAAAAATAACCAACTTTGGTCGTACCGTGATGTTCCAAAATAAAATCGCGCACCCGCACCGGCAGTCGATATTGTTTGGCGAGGCGTTCTCCTTCGGTCACATGCCCAATGATGATGCTGGCACTCCGATAAGGATCATTGAGGGCATCATGAGGGTTGAGGGCATCGACTTGATTTTCGACAAAAAACGCCGGATTCAGCATCTTGCCGATATCGTGGTACAACGCCGCCACACGGATCAATTGGGCATTCGCCCCGACCGCATTTGCCGCCTGTTCGCACAGATTCGCCACTTGGAGCGAGTGTTGGTAAGTCCCCGGCGCTTCCTGCAAAAACCGTTGCAACAGCGGTTGGCTGGGCTGGCTCAGTTCCACCAATTTCAAACTCGTCGGCAAATTGAGGGTGAAGGTCAGCACATACAAACCCACCAACGCCACCATCGCCGACAACACACCGTTGATCACCGCATACAAAAATAAGATGGTCAAGGTGCTGGCGGCACCGTTATTGATCTGCTCCAGATTGAATAGGGCAGCGATGCTGATATTGGTGATAGCGACCACAACGCCCATGACAAAATAACTATTCAGCCGTTCTGTACGCCGCAGAAGCAGCGCGCCCATCATGCCACCGCCGATCACCAGCGTAGTGATTTCCAGCGAATTATTGGCAATCGAGCCGATCATCAACCCTTGTATCAATGTGCCAATAACCGCGATTTCTGGTTTGGTGATCGCCACCAACAGCAAAGCTAATCCCGACGCTGGATAAATATAGTAGGGCGGGTCCGACCCTGCGAACAAACGCGCACTCAGCAAATACAAAAGAAAAATAATCGTCAAAACCGCCAAAAAGCGCGTGCGCATATACGCCGGATCGGAAAAGCGGGTCAGGTATAAGCCGATCAGCACCACCGAGAAAACACTGGTCAAGAACGCCCGCAAAATATTTTGCGCCCGCCTATCGGTCACTGCTAAGAGTCCCAATCGTTCCAGCGCTTCATAACCGACAGCATCCAACCGCGTATCGCGGGCAACCACAATCTGCCCTTGCGCAAAATTCCGGCTTTCCGGCTGTACGGCATTCATCACTTCTTGACGGGCATTATTGGAGGCTTCGACATTGACAAAGCGATTCGGGCGCAGCACATCTTTCACCAACGCCACAATCACATTGATCGTGCGTTGGTCAAACCGCGTCGCCACTTGCAAGGGCAGTTGTTCCGCCACCGCCGAAACTTCCCCCTCCCGAATCGGTTCCCGCATGACGCGCTCAAGAATATTGATCGCCTCGCCACCCACTGCCCGCCATGTCGTTTCATCCAGCGCCAAAATGCCAGTGATCACTTCCATCTCTAGGCGCAGTGCGGTGATCGCTTGAAGGTCGAGCATTTTTTGTTCTGGCGTCCCAAAAGGATCGCGCCGGATGTTATCGATGAAGTCGAGAATTTGTTGCAACAGCGTCACTTGCTGGCGTGTCGTTGCCGGATCTGGCGGGGCATAAATCGGGGCGAGTCGCTCCGCAGCAGTTTGACGATTCTGCTCTGTCAGCACCTCACTCGGATATGTGATATTGAAAGGCGCGCGGATATCTTGCTCGATAAAACTGCCCACCCGCAACGAACTGGTCGATTGTTGTGCAGGGAAGATCATATCATAAGCGATAATCACCGTCGAAAACAATACAAACACCACCCCAACCGTCGCCAAGCTAAAACGATGCAGGGGGTGTTGGCGTCGCACTGTCGCTGACGGTGCGACGCTATCGATAAAATCTGATAACCAACTAAGCATTAGGGAGTTGTTCGCGGACAATCTCGTTCACGAGTTTTCCGTCCGCTTTGCCTTTCACCTTTGGAGATAAGAGTCCCATCACTTTGCCCATCTCTTTGGCAGAAGTCGCGCCCGACTCAGTGATCACCTCGCGCACCAACGCCACGATTTCATCGCGCGTCAACTGTGTCGGCAAGAACACGATAAGATAGGTTAGTTCAAGCTCTTCTTGGTCAACAATATCTTGTCGTCCAGCGTTGCGCGCTTCGTCAATACTCTCGCGGCGCTTTTTGACTTCGCGCTGAAGGATATTCATCGCGTCTTCAGCGGTCAGTTCCTTACGTTCATCAACCTCGACCTGCTTAAACGCGCTCATCGTCAGCCGCAACACATCGCGACGAAGTGACTCTTTTGCAATCATCGCTTTTTTTAACGCAGCCTGCATCTCTACGCGCGGATCGTCCATACTATCTGTTTAGCCTTTCCATCCATAAGCGCTCGTAGCCCTTGCTAAAATACGCGCACTCTACCTCTAAAACTTGGCGTTTATCCTCAAAAAACAAACGTTAACGCAGTTGGCTACGTTAGCAAGTATAGCTGACATTGCCAAAAGGCGGCATATTACATCGGTTCTAGCCACTCACAGACTCAGAATCGACAGGATCAGGGACATAAATCAACACGTTATCAAATGTCACCGCCACCTCTTGATCGTTGACCCCCAAGTTTTGGACGACCACGCCCAACCGCCCCGCATCAATAGTGTCATCCGCCCACGACTCAACCCATGATGTCCCCGCGACGATGCACTCGCCACCGGATAAAGTGCCGATGCCATTCGGATCATCCGGTACACACAGTCGTACTGGTTGATCGTTGATGACGAACCCAAAAGTGTTCGCCCGTCCAATCACACGGATTTCATTGGTCTCGCCCATGCCGATCTTAATCGCGGGCGATTCAATCCAATCGCTCACTGTTTTTGAGACGCCATTCACGACTCGGTCTAAGCGATAGTAGCCGTCGCCGCTGATGAAAAACGCATAATAGCTATCATCAGCAAGGGTCTCATTGTCGCGGTTTTGCAAGCGAAAAATAACGCCAAAGCCGTTATTGTCCTCGGTGCCATCCGTTGCGGTCGCCACTACGCGCATATCAAAATCTCCGAAATAGGGATCGGCAATGGAATACGCCCCACCCCCCAGTTCATCGACAGCAATCCGCAGGACATCCCCGCTTACGGCGGCGGATAAACGTCCTTCATACTGTGACCACGCCCGATTAAATGAACTAACGGCTTCCCCATCGAAGGTGGCGACATACAATAATGCCCCCGCTTCGCCAGCGACGACCGATGCGCGCCAGTCGGGGATAGATGCCCGCACCTGCACCAGAATCACGAGGAGTAATGTCGGAAGGATGAGGAGGAGCGCCCGTCGCAAATTTGAACGCATAACCATCTAATTTCCTTGATATCGGACGTGAAATCAATAGCGTGATTGTATCATGGGGCTAGGCGCTCAGGCGTGACCTCTGCCGTAACATCGAGGGATGGGCTGGCTTCAGAAGTTGCATTAGGTTGCTCAGTGACTTCCGGTGCGATAATCTCCCCCATCATCAATGCCAAATCCCGCAGTAAATTTTGTTCTTCGGCACGTAAGTCTTCGATCATCTGGCTGTAACGCGGGTCTTCATCAGAGAGTTCAAGCGCAAATTGTAACCAACGTTCTGCGGTCGGCAAATCGCCAATCAAGCGATAAGCGGTGCCCAGTTCGGCATACAACGCCGGATTCGATGGGTCAAGGGCTGTCGCTTGCGCAAACGCCGCGACGCTGGCATCCAGTTGCCCGCGTAATCGATACAAAATGCCTTCCACAAAACGCACTTGAGGGTTCTGTGGTGCTAATGCCAATGCTTCGGCAAGTCGCTCCGTCCCAGACTTACCTTGCATTTCGCGCGCCAACGCCATAAACGCCAGCGCCAACGGATCATCGGGGGCATACGCTAAAGCACGTTCGGTATAAAACCAACGCTCGCTTTGGGCAAGCACAAACCCGATACGCACCGGATCAGTCGTTACGCGCAGAATTTCTAAAAGGGTCGCCAGCGACTCTTGATACCCGGGTTCGAGGCGGATCGCCTCCAAAAACAAAGCCCGTGCCTGTACGGGATCACTCCCTATCGCGATCAACCCCAACTGCACCATCGACCATGCACGGTTCGAGGAGTCGCTCGCAGTCTCGCTCAAGGTTTGCAAAGTCTCCGCCGCCCGCCCCCAATCCCCAACCTCCATGTATAGTTCGCTGAGGGGGCGCAACATCAAGGGCGAGTTTGCCAATTCATAAAAAGCGATGGCGTTCATTGGTTGCCCGATAGCTTGCCAATGCCGTGCTGCGGTTGCCGCCCTTTCCGGCGTCCATCCATCCGTCGCTGCTTCCACTTCCAAACGATAGAGGGCTTGCAAGCGCCCCGTCGTTACTGTGTCATCAGTGGGGATCAAGGTCGCCAGTGGTATCACAGAATCAGTGGGGGGCGCAATTCTGAAAAATAGCCACACACTTAGCATAACTCCACCCATCACGAGCAGGATGATCTGTGCAGAGCGTTTTGTGAGGAATATTTTCACATAAACACCCTAGTCATTCTGACGATAAAACCGCAGGGGATCAAGCGACGCGCCCCACGCGCTAACCACCAGATCCCCGACGACTCATCCTCACGCAAAGGTATTCAGCGCCTCTTTGACCACTTGCTCAACTTCACGCGGCGTAAAGGGCTTGATCAAATACCGGAAGACACCATGCAACTTGCCGACCAAACGATTGGCGGGGTCGCCAAAAGCGGTGATCACAATCACGGCAGGCATCCGTTCCCCGGTCGCGCGGCTGTGTTCTTTGATCTTTTCCAAGACTTCCCAACCCGGAATATCAGGCAAACTGATATCCAATAGGACAATTTGCGGCTTGATCGCGTAAAATCGTTCTAAGGCACGATTGCCATAGCTTTCGTGAACAGCGGCGATCTTCATCCGCCGCAACGTGATCTGTAGAATTTCGGCGAGTTCAAAAGCATCTTCAACGATGAGTCCACGCGGGGTATCAGCATCAAACTCAACTTCAGCCGCCGAACGAATTTCGGCAACTGTGCGCCCCGCATCTTGGGCTTCGTCATGCTCATTACCTTCGCTCAAGTGCATGACGACCTCCATCAATCCGGTGACCGGCTTAGGTGAAATTGCAACATTACGTAAACTTAGATGTGTCGAGCGTTGTACAGAGCGGCTATCAACAGGTTCCACCCCAAACGATGTTAGGGTACCCTCCGCCCATCCTGTGGACACTATACCCAGATTTAGGTTAAGATCAGGCATCGAATACAGCCTCAATGAATGCTAAAAAATGATGCTTCAAGTATATCATGCAGATACATCTGTTCGCACCATCGACCATGCTACGGACACGCTACGATGATGACCGATTTCAAACTCCCACAGCTAGAATATGTACGCACCATTCGTCTAAAACACACTGGCGATTGCAAACTCATCGGCGTCACCAGCGATCTTCAAATTTATGCCGAAGAGATCTACACCGACGATTGCTGGTTAGCACAACATCATGTGGGGGCAGATGGCGAAATCATCACCTCTATTGATGAAGATCATGGCAACGTCAGCGTCACAGAACCGCTCCCTGTCCCTACTGAAATGGCACAACCATCGTCTGGTTGGCAAACAATGTGGCTCAATTTTGCCGGTCCGCGTCATCGTGGTTTGCGCGCCTTAGAACGAGTCGATGCATTAGTGCGCTCCATGACGATACAAGACAAAATGGCATTAAGCGCTTACTTCAAATTTAACATGCCTCCGCCTATGCTGCTCGGCTTGGCAGAAAGTTATGTCATTTCCGAAGCCAAAACACCCATCACGGGGCTATATTTCGTCTGCCGACGGCTACGCATCGCGTTTGTATTGCCCGCCCCCCAAACCGACGAGCAGGGTGAACCTTATGACTACGATACCCGTGTCATCTACGGGGCACACTTCGCCATCCGGTCAGCGGAAAGCGAAAGCCTCTTGTCTGAGATTGACAATCTGTTTCCCGGGGTGACGCCGATCCGCCCGATGGATTGTGTGATCACTGCCAACCATTTGATCATCGCCGATGGCGGCGATACCGACCGCCTAAGCGCCGTTCACCTCTGGCGCTTTAATCCCGAACTCAAAGCACTGAACGATCAAGAAAGAGCGATCAAGCGCATTTATGGCTAACTACACACGGATAAATCACGGCTTGTTGATACCCCTGATCTTGATCCTCGTCGTGCTATTGACAGGAAACCAAAGCACCTCTGCACAAACGGGCGAAATGGCTGAGATCACACAATTTTGCCCCATCGACACCCTGCAACCGCGCGGAACTGATTTCACAGGCAGCGGGGTGATTTTGACTGCCTTCGACGGACGCGCGACATGGCACTTTGATGTCGCCACCGGGCGGCGGTATCCCCTTCCCGAAACCGCCCCCTGTGGGCGCAATTGTCATCTCTCGCCCGATGGCGCGCAGATGGTTTATTTCAATGATGCCACCAACGCTTTTAACACGATGAGCCTTGATGGTTCCAATCGTGTCTTTTTGACGACGGGTGCCACCGATGTCTTGTGGTGGGAAGACGACGTATTCTTCATTTGGACACCGGGCACGAACGCCTTTATTTTGCGTGGGACAGAACCTAGTGATGTCCCCGTCAACGATGTCATTTCGGTACAATCGGGCGGCAAATGGGGCATAACGAGTCGTTTCGATGGCGCTGTTTTTCAACGATCCTTGGTCGAGATTGAGCGTCGCACTCGTCCCGAAACCCCACTCGGTGAGGATCGCCCCTACTTCAACGCTTATGGGTGGTCGCCAGATGGGGGCACATTGGCGTATGTGGCACCTGTCGCCACTGGCACCGCCGAGGATGATCCAACGAGTGCTGAACTTTTCCTAGTCTCTATCACCGAACGACTGCCACAGCAAATGACCGACTTCACCAGCAACTATGGCATCACCCGCATCAACGGCATTGCTGTTGATTCTTTAAGTTGGTCGCCAGACAGCCAAAACGTCGCCTTTTGGGTACTGCCCATGCCCACCGAAACGGTGCCCACCCCCGCCGCTACGATCCACATGGTCAACCGTGAAACCGGCGCAGTGACCGCCTTCTGCGGTTTAGAAACTATGGATACGACCCCCAATACCCCCCAATTGATCTGGTCGCCAGATGGACAGTATCTCGCGTTCGCCGCCGACCCCGAAGAAAATTTGCAGGGGGCGTTGTTGCTGGCGTTGGAAGTCAGGACAGGCCTATTCACTATCTTGAGCGACGGTGTATATGCCGCCTATGGTCTGCCTGATGTTTACCTATGGGGAAGCTAACCATAAGCATCCCCACGCCTAAAGGCGGGGCTTTTAGCCCTAATGCTTACCCGAC
>Ga0209591_10008832_pt1 | contig 10948 bp, 5 predicted proteins | sample MAT01_FD_187207 | JGI IMG/M metagenome (GOLD analysis project Ga0209591, IMG submission 187207) | Freshwater microbial communities from Lake Fryxell liftoff mats and glacier meltwater in Antarctica - MAT-01 (SPAdes) (version 2) | ecosystem: Environmental > Aquatic > Freshwater > Ice > Liftoff...
CATTGGCAAATTGCGCTGGCGCTGAAATACTTCAACCGCAGTAGTGGTGGCTGAGCTATAAAACTCGCTGAGGGGAAGTTGCGTCGCTAAGACCAGGTTAAGACTGTATTGCAAGTTGCGAATGAGCTGCCGCGCTCGTTCTTGGGTGGTGGCATCTAGAGTGCCACTGATGGCAATCCGATAATCTTTCTGAAAGGCGCAAATAGCAGAACAAAGAGCCTCCTCAGGGGATTGCACCCCAGCGTCGGTAGCAGAGGAAGCTTGCCCATTAGGAAGATACCCTAGCCCATAGATAACCGCTCTAAATTGTTCGGTTGAATAGGTGGTTCCCATAACGTCCTCCGGACTAAGCGCATGACTATAATTGGTCGAGATCATCTGTAGAGGTTGATGATCAGTGGAGATGGCTAGAAAGTCTTGGTTAAGTTGGGTGTCAAGGTAACCAAAGCTACCAAAAAAAATCCTGATAACTTCAGCGTATCGACTGAGGGGCGATCGCACCTCATGCCAGCGTGTCACCCAATAGCATGAACCTGAAGATGGCTAGAATACTTGTACCCAGAGGAATTCAGAGAACCCCCTAAAATATCGGGCGATCCTCCTACGCTTTAGCATTAATGATTCCTTAACCAAAGGAATCTTATATCCTTAACCAGAATATTGAGCAGAATATTGTGAGCGAGCCAACCTATCCCTAAAATTCAAGCTGTAACGTGGCCATTACTTCGGCAATTGTGCGGGGATCGCCCTTTTGGTAATAGCCGCCGTTAGCTTGGGCGATCGCCTCTAATGCCTCCGGGGAAAAATCCCCATCTTGGCCATAGCCCACCGTAAAAACAGCGATTCGGGCATCACTCTCAAAGCCAGTATTCTGCAACTGTTGATTCAAGGCTTCTAAACTCAGACTAGAATCGGTGTCTGTTCCATCCGTCAGCACCAACACCGCATTGATCGCTCCAGCTCGCAGGTTGCCTGATAGCCAAGCTTGGGCATAGCGCGTTGCATCATAGAGAGCCGTACCGCCGCCCACTTGCAAATTGCTGATAAATTCAATTCCCTGATTGCGCCCGTCTGGGGTTCCCGAAATCAGCACCGGAGGGCGTAACTGGTCATCAAAATCAAACAGCGCAATTTGGTCATTTACACCCAAGGTGTTGATATAGGTTAGCAGCGTATTTTGCACCGATGGCATCTTGTCTCCGGCCATCGACCCCGATGAATCAATTACCACAGCCACCAAAGAAGGCTTTTTAGCAATGGTTTCCCAAGCCACAATCATCGCTTCGGCCACTACGGCTGAAGGGGCTCGGTAAGAATCGTAGTTAGCATTCGGGTCTACCCCATAGGCTGGGGTAAATTTAGACCCAAGGGGCACACCGGGGGTGCCAGGGCGTAGCCCTAGGTTGGTGGCAATTTGCTGGGTTGAGGGTAATTGGAGATACTCGATAACCAACTGCACAGCCTCTTGCTCTACCTCACTTACCCAGGGGGCTGTAGGGGCGATCGCCCGCATATTCGAGCTAAAAGTAGCCCTCGGATACACCGCCTCATAGCGCATCTGCCCTGGTTGCAGATTAGTATTGGCCGCAATCACCGACGACTCATAGACCGAACCTACCGACGCCCAAAACAGGCCATTTTGCACCATTGCTTCGGCCAAAGCCTGGGTAGAAACCCCATAGCGTGTGATTTTTTGTTGAATTTGCCGAATGGCTGGGGCAAACGACTCAACATCCTCTAGGGTTAGCGCTTCAGGTCGCTTTCCCGAAACCGACGCATACTGCGCCACCAAGGTTTGCAACCCTGAGTTAGAGCGACTCGGAGCCGTATGAACATAGTGAATCTCAAAGGGAGGGCTAGCCGGGTCAATATCTTGGTGGTTCTGCGCCGTCACTAGGCTTTGAAACAAATCTGCCGTGTTGCGTAACCCTGGAGCCAACTCAGCAGAGGTCATAAAAACCATGGGACTCGTAGCAATGAGCGGCGCATCCGTAATCGCAGGGATATAAGACTGCCCCGGAAATAATATCTCAAACCGATCAATCAAAATACTTTGATAAATTTCCCCATCAACAGAAATGAGGCTCGGAAATTCAGGGGCATCGGCAGGTAAGATACCATCCCTCAATTGTTCACCCAAGGAAACCATTTGCGTCACCACATCCCCACTGCCAAGGGCTTCGCAGGTTAGATAGAAGGGTTCACCCGATGCGAGGGTCGGCTTACTTTGGTTTAACTGGCTTGCCGCGTCATTGCAAAATCCTCCGAGGGCACTGCCTACCAACATTTTGACCTCTACCCCCTGAGAAGTCCGCAACCGATTCATAGAACCACATGCAACCAAAGCTCCAGCCACTGACAAAATACCCAAGGCTCTCAACAACGTCTTTGTTCCAGAGGGATAGCGCCAACAACCAACATACTGCATTGTCACAGTCAAGCTCATCTTATAGAAGTGCCAACAGAAATGCCAAATGACCAGTACCTTAACATAAAAAACCTAATGATGAGGAGATAGCTATATGGGTAAGATGATTGTAAATTCTGTCTCTAGTTTGTCAATAGATACGAAGCTGAGCCGACCTCCATGCACTTCTTCAATAATTCGTTTGCAAGTTACTAAGCCTAGCCCTAACCCTTGCCCAGCAGGTCTTGTTGTAAAAAATGGTTGCATAATTCTAGACTGATTCATTTCTGGAATTCCGATGCCATTATCATGAATTCGAATAATCACAGAATGATCTTCTAATGTAGCGGTCGTAATCGTAATCATCGGTAACAGGTCTTGAGTTTTTCCTTGGCCAAATTTATCCACAATGGCTTCAATTGCATTGACCAAAATATTAAAAAAAACCTGACAAATTTGGTCAGGATGTCCATTAATGAATGGCACCTCTCCATAGTCACGCTGCACATGGATCGAGTGACCCTGGTTGGCCAGACGATCCTGCAAAAGATTAAGGGTATGTTCAAGATTTTGGTTAATGTCTAATTCCTTTAGCCCTGTCTCATCCAGATGAGTGAAGTTCTTCAGAGATTGGGTCACACGATAAATCCGATCAGCCCCTTTTTCAATCGAAGTTAAAAGCCGGTTAAAATCTTTAATAATAAATGAAAAATCAACATCTCTTCTGGCTTCTGATAGATCTGAGACAGGTTGAGAGCCATCATTACTGTAAGTTTTTATGTCATAAGACCTTTGATAGCGATTCACTAGATCTGCAAAATCAGCCAAATAATGACGGGCAGGATCTATATTACAAAGAATAAAACTGAGTGGATTGTTTACCTCATGGGATACCCCAGCAACAATCTTCTTCAGCGTTGCCATTTTCTCCGTCTGAATCAGATGCTCTTGATTTTTCCGAAGGTTTTCAAGAACTGACTGCAACTGCACATTTTGGTTCTCTAGCTGTCTCTGAAGCCTAGAAATCGTTAATTGGGTTTCAATACGAGCCAAAACTTCTTCCAAGTAAAAAGGCTTTGTAATATAGTCTGAAGCCCCAATTTGAAAAGCTTTGACTTTTTCGTTAATAGAATCTCCAGCGCTCAAAAAGATAACAGGAACTGCTTGGGCGTAAGATCCATCTTTAATCCATCGACAAACCTCATAACCATCCATTCCATCCATCATGATATCGAGCAGCACCAAATCGGGCACCAGTGACTCAATTGCCTTAATGGCAGATCGGCCACTGGTTGCCTTACGAACAACATATCCTTTTCCCGTCAAGAAATTTGAGAGGAATCGAATATTATCAGGAACATCATCGACGATGAGTATGTCATTAGTTTTGATAGAATCTTCAAGGCTCATGGTAAAAATTTTTGATTAGGTTAGAAAGGTTTTGGCTTGTATTCTTGATCAGATCAAATAGACTGGTGTCTAAATAATCAGGTTATTGGCTGTGGTAAGAATTTGAGGCTTTTTAAAAAACAGTCTTAATTTCAGAAAACTATTAAATTGATCTGAATCATCAACCTACCGATAAAAATATAGACCTCCGAATTATGTTGGAATATTAGCGGAAGGGGATGAAAAGGAATGTGCGCCTGGTTAAACGCTAAGTCCTATGAGCAATTCATACTAATTCGATGATGTACTCTTTAAAAGATTCTGAGTGTGGACGATGATTCGTTCAAATTGAAATTCTTCAATGAGATACCTCAGCGTTTTTGCTAACGTGATATGTTCTTCAGAAATCTCAGTAATGAGTTTACTAATCCAGGTATCATTCCCTTGAGAAGCCGCTGTATCTAGTGCGCTGATCCAGTCTCTAGACATGACACTCAAATCATCTTCCTCTAACTCATTGAATTTCTGTAGGGAACGATGGGTTTGCTGCTGATTGGCTGCAAGACTACTTTCTTCTTGGGTATATTCAATCGCTAGATATTGACTAATAATGCTCAACACCTGCTTCATCTTAAAAGGCTTGATAATGACTTCATCACAGCCTGCCTGCAACATAGAATATTGCTGATATTTGAAGGCACTAGCGGTTACTGCAATAATAGGAACATGAGGGATATTTTTATTATGGGTCGCTAGGTTGGCTTCCATCTCACGAATTTGGCGAGTCGCTGCATAGCCATCGAGAATGGGCATCCGCATATCCATAAAAATCAAATCGGGTTGATGTTTTTCCCAAAGATTAATGGCGATCGCCCCATTTTCAGCCTCAAAAATTTCAAGACCCATCCGTTCGAGCATCTTGGTTAGCAAAAAGCGATTAGTCCAATGATCTTCGACCACTAAAACCTTGGGCTGATTTAGTTTTTGAAGAACCCTGATGGCACCGTTCACAGAGATGTCATTGCTATAGTCAGCAGCACTAAAAACCTCGTTATCAGCAACTTGAATTGATAGCGTGAAGATACTGCCTCGCTGATAGACGCTTTCAGCAGTTATGGCTCCGCCCAAAATTTGAGCATATTTTTGACTAATAGCTAACCCTAATCCTGTCCCTTCAGTCATTTTTGAAGCATTTTGAGCTTGATAAAACGGTTGAAACAAGCTCTGAATCTCATCATCAGCTATCCCCATCCCCGTGTCAGCAATAGCAAAACAGAGCTGTGTTTTTTTGAGGTGAGAAGAATCAAGCTTTTGTTGAAAGGTATCTGTTTGTTGGATCTCAGTTGGTTGTAAAAAGACTCGGAGGGTGACCTGTCCTTGATCTGTAAATTTAATAGCATTACCCAGAAGATTGATCAAAATTTGATGGAGTTTGCTTTGATCCGTTGTTATAAATTGAGGCAGATTTATATCCAATTCAAAGGCAAGATATAAGCCCTTAGACATGGCTCTAACCTGCATCATTGATTTGAGATTATCTAAAAGCTGATAGAGATTAAAACTTTCTTGATTTAAGGTAGCTTGCTCTGCCTCAATCTTTGAAATTTCTAACACGTCATTAATTAGATTCAAGAGATGTTCTCCACTACTCGAAATAGTTTCGATATATTCTTGATGCTCCGAATGGAGGGTTGTGTCTATTTGTAGGAGCTGTGTTAAGCCCAGGATGACATTGAGCGGTGTGCGCAGTTCATGACTCATGGTCGCCAGAAAAACACCTTTAGCTCGATTAGCACGGTCTGCAACATCTCTAGCAAGTCTGAGTTCTTCAGATTGTTGTTGGACTTGGGCAAATAGCTCCGCTTGTTGTGCCGCGACTCCTAACTGACTGCCAATTCGTGACATGACGCGAATTTCAGATTCGATCCATTGCCGGGGCTGATCATTTTGATAGGCTGCCAATAGCCCCCACAGTTGGTTTTGGCAAAAAATGGGGACGATTACATAGGCACGGGCTTGGAGATACTTGAGAAGATTGAGATAACAGTCATCAAAACCCGCATTATTAATATCTTCAACGGCGCAGTAGTACTTTGAATTATGGCGATACTCGCCGCCTTGGCTGTTTTGCAGATAGGTATCTTGAACAAGGATGTCGGCGCTATCCATTGTTTTGACTATGCAATCAGCGCGATCGCCCGCCGTCTCTAGGGGAGAGTCGGCATCGGGGTCTAAGGGTAAGACCGGATTCCAACCTGGCGCAACGGATTCTGCGATCGCCCGTCCGCTCCAATCTGGGTTAAAGCGATAGATCAAGATGCGATCGCACTTCATGGCGCGCCGTAGCTCTTGAGCCGTTGTGCCAAAAATCTCATCTAAATTCAAGCTTTGCCGCATTCGCTGGAGCACCAAAGCTGTTGTTCGCTCCTGCTCCATTGTGTTTTGCAAATTGACCTCAGCCGCAATCCGCTCTTGAATTTCGGTTTCAAGGGTAGCATTGGCTTTTTCTAACTCAGCCGTGCGTTCTTTGACCCGCATTTCTAACATCGCCTCAGCCTGCTTACGTTCGGCAATTTGTTGTTCGAGTTGCTGGTTAATCCGCTCTAAAGATTGGGGAGACTGGATCGCGAGGAAGGTCGGAAATAGCTCAATCAGCGCAAACACAGTGTAGAGAGAAACAATAGCCGTCATGGCTTTTTCAATGCCAGACACCCAATAGGTGGGGTGCCAAAGTGTCCAAATATCAATAAAGTGCCCCGTTCCACAGAGCAGAATAAAAATACTAAATAAAACAAGCACCTTAGGAAACGGAACATCACTTCGACGCTTCACAAAATAGAGGAGGAGCACCGGAATCGAGAAATAAGCTAGTCCGATAAACCCATCACCTAAAATATGCAACCAAACCAAAGGCGTTTGCCACAAGTAGCAGTGCCCATGGGGTATGTATTGGCTGATCAACAGAAGATTGCTTGAACTGCTTAACATCGGTGTTTCTAAGGTCAGGGAGTATGGACAGGTCGTTAAGATGACTCCTGATTTCAGCCCTATGGCTGCGCCGGGCAAAACTCAAATGATTCATGCAGAGATGCGTGCAGATGAATCAATGAGCCTACTTACAATATATCTTTCAGAGTATCAAACCGTCCGTAAGGTAGATATTTCAATCTTTATATTCATATAATCTTTATGCTCAATTACCTTCTACCTATACCCCTTGGCAACTATTAAGTAGGTAGACCTAAGTAATCAGCAAGCCGAGCGCGGCACAGTAAGGCTTCCAGCGATTCAGGACTACGTTTAATTAGGTTCATCTACTTAATTGCAGTTTTAAGCAACTATTCAAACGCCATTTTTTAAGTGATTTTTATCTCAGTCGAGGCAAATTAAAGAATCCGAATACTTGGATCTAAAATAAGTTTTGCCAGAAGTCTATAACAATTCCAAATCATCCATAGAAGCCAGATTTATTTGAGGCAAAGGGTTTAAGTCCCTTCCCTCTCTCAATGGACAACGGAAAGAGAACTGCTATGGGGTTTCTAACTTCAAGGATGCAAGACTAAATTTTTTATTTTAAGCCTCTAAAATCTATGAAGAAGCCTTGATAGAGAAGATTGAGATGTACTTTTTGCATTTTTTAGTACGCTTGTAAGTACGGTTAAAGGATATATCTAGCCGTCTTGGCTTCAATCATTTTCCTAAAATCAATGACCTCTAAAAAACAATGGCAGAATGCTAAGGAAAAACCTTTGACACACCCATTTTTTAGTGAGGTTTTCGCTAAGATTGCAGCAGATCTGTATCGAATGCCCATTGATCCGCGTAGCTACGTTTTGTGACATTGCTGAGCCGGAGGATAAACCTTTCGTTGAACTCCCTGAAAACGCATTCAAAATTCTGCAAAATCATACTGCTATGCAGCACCGCCCGTTTTGCGACCCTTCTTACATAATGCTGAGTTTCTTGAAGAAATGCCACTCACGATCGCACCTTAAATCCAATACTTAAGGCTAACCTTCCGAAATTTATCTATATCCAAGGAATTAGCTGCAATAATCATCCGCTGGATGGCGTTAACCCTGGGTGCAATGGAGTTAGGCCTGTTGCCTTGCGTAGAGTTGTGTTCTGGATGTGTGTTGATGAAACATGGGCGTTGCTGAAGGGCACTATGATTTTGCCAGATTTGGGAGGGTGCCATAAGGCTTTCAGAACCCGTTTCATAGCCGGATTCAGCAACGCCCCCATCTAACCAGCGGTTTTCCGCCCCCGCTATCTCAGGTCTGAGGAGACATTATATTGGGAGCATTATTGGGGGACATAAATAGCGCCGGGGGTGTGGTCTGGGTGAATATCGATGATCCAATCGACCTGCTGGCGATCGCCCAATAAAGGAGGCCAAAATAGCTCTGGGTGCAGCGCCTTCCAAAAATAATCTACAAAGTCTTCAATGTCTGCGTCTGACATCCCCGGTCGCCCCTGGCGAGCCATGTCATGTTCCGCTTGCTTGCGCCAGGTTTTGCTCAGGCGATAATCCACCGGGTGCAACACGATCAGCGCATCAAGGGCATCCCAGATGGGCACATAATCCTGAAGGCGGGTGTTGCAATCGCGGGCAAAGGCGCGATCGCCCGCACTCACCAGCGGCGGCGGCGCTGTCTCAAAAACCTGGGGATCAACGGGGCGCACCCCCACAAACCAGCCTTCAAACAGCAAAATATCGACATCACAAACCACCTCTGGGGCAATGCGATCGCCCATGCCCTGGTGCAGCGATTTATCAAAGCGCGGCAAGGAAACTGGGTCAGCGCTCCCAGTTTGAACTTGGCGCACCGCCTGCAAGCCAAGCTCCAGATCATGGGTGCCCGGAGGCCCCCGCCACCGCAGCCGAGGATCATCCTGCTGGAGTTGTTGGCGATCGCCAAAGCTTTTGTAGAGATCATCTAAGGATAAGCTAGCCACGCAGTAGCCCATCTGCGTCAGCAAAGCGGTCAGCATTCGCGCCAGGGTTGTTTTGCCCGTGCCCTGGCCACCCAAAAACCCTTGAACGATAGGGCGACCTCGGCTCTGACGCTGTTGGGCAATGGCCTGGGCCAGGGGCAACCATAAGCGCCAGAGGGTTAGCAAGGGCACCGCCTCCCACCCTAGTTCCTGGCAACAAAGGGGCTGCAAGGTCAGATAACCATTACAAAACGCGGGTAGGCGGTCAGGTAGAGTTAGGGGCGCAAACGGGCTGCGCGCCACATCTTCGGCGAGGAGGGCGATCGCCTCCGCCGAGGCTGTCCCCTCCCTGGCGAGGGTTTGTAGGGCGAGTTCTAGGTCGGGGGTATAATCGGCTCCATCCATGGCGAGTATCTTCAGGCGTGAGGGACGTGGGCAAACAGGGAAAGGGGCGATCGCACCCCCAGCCTCGATCTCCGAGGCCGTTTGACAAGAGCCACCCCATCCTGCGACAAACTTTATGGAATTTTATGGATTTTATGAAATGCTGGGGGCATTAGCCGATAAGCCGCAGGGGGGTGATAGGGCGAGCGAATCGGTCTGCGAGCGAGTTTACCCTAGCTCAGATCAAAGCAGCCTCAGACAGCTCAGCCGATCTGGCCGAAATGGAGTGGCAGCCCCTCTCATAAATCGCTAGGATAGCTCCAAGCTATCTCAGCATCCATTCACCTATCATGGCTCCATGGTCAGGGTAAGAATGAATCTATATCGTCGTTTAGCATACCGATTTGGCATACTGATTTGGCATACCGACTTGACCTAGCTCCCCAAACCTGTGTGCAACGGTCAGAAAAGCTTCAAACATGATTAGAGCCTAGTAGACTAAATGAGACTTAGAGAAAGCTTCAAATATTACAATCAATCATCCAAAAGTTCATTGATAAAACGCAGTTGATTCGAGATTTTAATCCACCGATTGGGAACTCTAAGGAAAAAGTCACACAAGATTTTGACTCCGTTCCATTCAGCACCCGATTTAGTATTGGCTGATACGATATCGATTGCTGTCTTTGACAAGGATGCATCTGGCGGCAGTATTACATATTTCTAAAGGATAATTATTCCCAAAAAACACTATCCAGTCCCTCGATCCCTTCTTCTCAAAAACTCCATAAGAGCTACTGTCACCCGATTTTGTTCGATCAATTCCTTGGATCCAGCCATCGGCTAGCTGATACCTCGTTTGGCCTCCTTGAGAAGCCCCCTTTGAAAGATATTCTGTGAAAGATAGCGACAGGGGAACCGAGATCGGGGGCAGATCCAGAGCCAATAAAAAGCCAATCAGAAAAGATCCGTAGAACAGACTGATAGCGCAAACTGATAGCGTAGACACAGGAGCATCTACCTTCTATACGGCAGCATGACGACAGCATGGCTGGCGATCGTATAGATCAAGACAAAACAGAAGCCTAAGACAGGCTCGGCTACTATAGGCTTGGGAGACTAGAAAACGCCAATGTTAATCGGTGGGCGCTACGAAACAATCCGCGAACTAGGCCGGGGTGGCGGTGGTAAGACTTATTTAGCGGAAGATACCTATCGTCGAGGCAACCCAAAGTGTGTTGTCAAAAACCTACACCCCACCTCAAAACTGCCCTCGGTTCTTGAAAAAGCGCGGGCATTCTTTGATGTGGAGGTGCAGTCGCTTTATGAGGCGGGCAAACAAGACGCCTTTCCTCGCCTATATGACCACATTGAGCAGGCCGGAGAATTTTACTTGGTGCAGGAGTTGATCGACGGCCATGATCTGCGCCAATCTTTCTTGTTGGGCGATCGCTGGGATGAAAAAAATGCGATCGCCCAACTCCGCGAAATCTTAGAAGTCCTAGGGATTCTCCATGAGCAAGGCATTGCCCATCAAGACATCAAACCCCAAAACTTCATTCGCCGCTGGAAAGACAAAAAATTAATGCTGACGGATGTTGGGCGCGTCAAGGCCATTCGCCAGTTGAGCCTCAACCCCGATGGGTCTGCCAAATACCTCAAACCCGTGGGGACCGCTGGCTACATAGCCCCCGAGCAGCTAGATGGCGCACCCTGCCCAGCGAGTGATATCTATGCCGTTGGGATGATTGGGCTGCAGGCCGTTACGGGCTATATGCCAACCCAACTGCCAAAAGACCCCCTTACCCGCGCGATTCAATGGCACGACCA
>Ga0209591_10008835_pt1 | contig 10946 bp, 13 predicted proteins | sample MAT01_FD_187207 | JGI IMG/M metagenome (GOLD analysis project Ga0209591, IMG submission 187207) | Freshwater microbial communities from Lake Fryxell liftoff mats and glacier meltwater in Antarctica - MAT-01 (SPAdes) (version 2) | ecosystem: Environmental > Aquatic > Freshwater > Ice > Liftoff...
ATCGGTTTGGCCGGCTGGATATTCTGTTTAACAATGCGGGTATGGGAGCGCCAGGGATCCCGATGGATGAGCTGACGTTTGAGCAGTGGATGGCTGTTGTGAATGTGAATCTGACTGGTGCGTTTTTGTGCGCGCAGGCGGCGATGGGTTTGATGAAACGGCAGAAGCCGATGGGTGGCAGGATCATCAATAACGGGTCGATTTCGGCGCAGACGCCTCGGGTGAACTCGGCACCTTATACGGCTACCAAGCATGCGATTACCGGGCTTACCAAGTCGATTGCGCTTGATGGGCGGGCTTTTGATATTGCTTGCGGGCAGATTGATATCGGGAATGCGGCTAGTGAGATGACTGCCCGCATGACCGAGGGCGTGCCGCAGGCGCATGGCGGGGTGGCTGCGGAGCCACGGTTGGATTTAGCTCATGTGTCGAACGCGGTTTTGTACATGGCCGGGTTGCCTTTGGAGGCCAATGTGTTGACGATGACGGTGATGGCGACCAAGATGCCGCTGGTGGGGCGCGGCTAGCGGAGGTCTTTGTCGTCGTAGCGGCTGGTGTCGAAATTTGCGGGCAGGACGCCTAGCGTTACTACAGTGAAGGTGAAGACTTTGGTGCGGGGCTCGAGGTGGCCTCCAAAAGCTTTCTTGTCGTCGGCGAAGGTGACGTGGGCGTGGACTCTTCCATTGAAGACGGCTCCGTTGATGTTTACGATGTCAACACTGTCTTTTTCGTTTTCGAGGAAGTAGTTGCTGGGCGGGAAGGTGCGGTTGGCAACGACGTGGTAGTGGGTTGAAATTGCTGAGCCGAAACCGGAGAGAATGATGGCGTTGGAAATCTTCTGGTCTTTGACTTGTTGTTCGATGGCGGTGAGGATGTCGGTTTGGTGCTTCAAGCGAATTACTACGATGCGCTCGAATTGTGTGGAGATGGCGGAGCTTTGAGGGATTTTGGGGTCGAGGGGTTTGTTGTCGCCTTTGGTAGCTGGGGCGAGGATGGGGCCGGTTTGTTTGATCTGGGCGCTGAGGGAGAGGGCGAGGATGAGCATGAGTCGGAACATGTCGCTTATTCTATTCGTGTTTTGAGAGCAGGTGTTCGTAGCCGGCGAGGATGAAGTCGGCGAAGTTTTGACCGAGATAGGGTTGAGGGTCGAGGTTGAGGGTTTGGAGCATGGCGCGGAAGCCGCCGAAATTCCAGCTCATACGACCGTAGGGGGCGTCGCTGGCGCAGAAGAGGCGGCGGCTGGCTTCGCCTTGGTAGGCACGGATATTGGATTCGATGTGGGTGTCTCGGAGTGCGCTGAGGGCGTAGTGGATGTTGGGTAGCTCAAGGCCCAGTTCTCGTGACTGCTGGTATTGGTCTTCGGCTTCGAGGTAGCTGGCACCGCCTCCGCCCATGTGGACGGCGAGGATTGGGTGGTTGGGATGACGGCGGGCGATTGTGGCGAGGCCTGAGGCGGGGGTGAAGGGGGAATCTGCGCCGTAGTGGAAGGCGGGGATGGCACCGAGTTCGACGATGCAGTCGAGAACTTCGAGGACGGCTGGGGAGTCGATTGGGTATTTGTTTTGAGCGGGGTTCATCTTGACGATGAGGAAGCCGAACTCGGTGACGCATTGCTCAGCGATGCGGCAGGCGTTGGGGATGCCGCAGGCTTTGGGATCGGTCCAGCCGGAGGGGATGAAGCGAGTGGGGTGAGTGAGGGCGGATTGGTGGATGTAGCGGTTGGCTTCGAGCAGGTTCGAGTAGTTTTCTTCGGGGTCTACGGTGTAGAGAGTGGCGGCGGGGTTTTGCCAGATGTTGGCCATCGAGACCTGAGCTTGATTCATTTCTTCGATCAGTTCTTCAGATGAGAGGGGACGGCCATGATAGTAGTGGGGCGTGTTGGGGCGGGGGTATTTTTTGATGTCGGTGGCGTGGGCGTCGGCATCGATCGTGAGGTGGTTGTGATTGGCGCGCAGATAGGCGCAGCGTTGCTCGATTTGGAGTTTGGCTTGTTGGTTCATGGGTGGTGTTGGTTTGGTCTGTGGTGGCGCATGAAGATGCTCATCGGTGGGCGGCTGCCAGCATTTAATGTCTGTGTCGCTTTGGCCAGGCGACCGCGAGGCGAGCATGATGAAGGAATGGCCTTGCCCTCACTTATCGAGACTACAGCTTCTCCTCTTTGGCGGCTTGGCCGCGAAGCAGAAATGTCTTTGCTAACGGGCCGCTGCCGCAAATCTTGAACGATCCGAAATCCTTGTAGCAGTCGTCTAAGGGGACTTCCGGACCTGTGTCGATCCAAAGCCGAAGTTGCTTCCGACCCCCGATGCTAATGGCGCGGTCGCGCATTCGATCCACCAGATGCTGTCTGACACGTTAGGGACAATTCTCCCAACGAGCGATCTTAGGCATCAACCGCCAAAAACCATTTGCCCCAACTGATCGCCTAAACGCTTCGCAGTCTCCGGGTCGGTTGCACTGCGAAAACGCTCGGCGAGATCGAAGAATTCCTTCTGCTTTCGCTGGTCGGCTTCAATCCCGCTCTCGATCAGCTCAAGCAGCATGCGGGCCGCGCTTAGGTGCCTGGATTTTGCCATTGTACGTACCTGCGAAGCTACCATGGCAGGCAGGCTTACGCTCTGTCTCACTGTTTTTGCCACGGCTCTTATTACACCAGTATGCACCACTTTGACACGGCGAGGTTCGGGCCGCGAAGAGACAGGGCGAACACCCGATAATCGGCGCCGCGTTTAGCGATCCACTTGGCGGCATAGCCGGAATCTCGGACATTTTGGTTTGGCCGTGCTGCCTAGATTGCAACCGGAAAGTGGGCAGAATCGATATCGGGGCTGTGGCCGGAAGCGTTCGTCAGTTGGCTGTTAATGAAATGCCCACACTAAGCCAGAGGAAAATAAAGTTTCCAGAATCAACCAACAACTCGAAGCAAGGGGCCGACGGCGAGATCCTCATCTATCAAAGGCCAGTGTATGCCGTAGCCGGAAGGAGAAAGCAACGCGTGGTTCCGCTCTGCTTGGGATGCGCGGGCAAGGCGTTCGGAACATTTTTCCCATGGAATCGACACGGAACCGGTTTCCGTAACTACGATAAGTTGTTCGAGTGTAGGCTTGACCGCCGTTGCCAGAATTGGTTTTGTCTTAGTTTGCACGATCTCCTCCAAAATGCTCGCGCCATGCAGCCACTATTTGATCGAAGTGCTCAAAGATAACCTGGCGCACTTCGCGCCGCAACCTCGGCGTGCAATTGAATTCAAACTCATCTGCTATATCGAAATCGTCGGGCAGCAGCCAATACTTGCATTCGGCATCTCCCTTGATCGCATGAACATGCATCGGTTCATTCCCCTCGTTGGAGTAGAAGTGGAACCGCCATCCACGAACATAGAGAATAGTGGGCATTGGACGCTTCTTATGCCAAGACTAAGTATAGAGACTCCTGGAAGGTATCGGCGGGAACATTGTCTGGCCGGGAAGCCGTTATAGCTAAACTTTTCTTGCGGGGCGAAGCGGAAGCTGGCGATGCCGAAGGCGTTGGGGATACCGTAGCCTTCAATCGGAGGGGATGAAGCGGCAGGGTTTTGCCAGATATTGGCCATCGAGACGAGGCTGCGGTCCATTTCTCGATTAGGACAGGACGATCGTGATAGCAGTGGGGGGGCGGCGAGGGTATTTGTTGATTTCGGTGGCGTCGGCGTCGATCGTGAGTTGGTTGGGATTGGCCTGGATGTATTGGCAGAGCTGCTCGATCTGTTGTCGCATATTCGTCTCTTGCTGTTAGAATCGCAAACAAATGAAGACGATTGCCCTTATTTTGTTTGCGGTTCTTGGCGCCTCTGGTAACGACTTTGAGGTTAAGTGGCGTGAGTTGAATGAGTCGGCCAAGGGAGCAGTGGGGGAGAAGCTGAAGGCGGCGCTTGAGTCTATGAATGAGCTGGTGCCGGGGAATGAACGGATTCTTCGGGCTTTGGGAAGATTGCCTAAAGAAGATTGGACTCGGGTGACGCGGGCTAAGCTGCTTGCTGAAATCGAAGGTGAAGACTGGATTGCCGAGGACTTGGTTTTTGTTGGAAAAGAATGGTTTGTGAGCAGCGTGCGACGGGGCATGATTCTCGAGAACGACGGGCGGGCTTTTGCTCATGCCGGGATGGGTGTTTTTGCATTGGAGGTGGACCGGAAGCGGGGATTGCTTTGGGCCAGTGTGGCTTGGGTGCCGCAATGCGAGGTTTGTCGAATCGAGGATAAGGGCAAGTCTGCTCTGGTGGCTTATGACTTGAAGACCGGGGATGAGAAGCATCGGGTGGAGTCACCGATTGGTGGAGTGTTGGGGGACATGTTGGTGGCACCCGGTGGGGATGTGTACGTGACCAATAATTCTGGCGGGGCGGTTTACAGGATGATGGCGGGGACACTTCAGCTCGAGCGTCTGGATGAGGTGGGTGAGTTCCCTTCTCCGCAGACGCCGGCTCTATCTTCCGACGGGAAGACGCTCTATGTTGCGGATTACCGGCGCGGGATTGCTTCTATTGATTTGAGGACCAAAACAGTGAAGTGGTTGAAGCCGGGGCCGGGCGTGATAGTGAATGGGATTGATGGCTTGTATGTGTGGGGGAATTCGTTTGTGGCTGTGCAGAATGGGGTGACGCCAGTGAGGATTGTACGGTTCTCGCTAAATCTCAAGAAACAGGAAGTGTTGGAGACAAAATGGGAGGGGTTCGGGGAACCGACTCATGGGGCGATCGTTGGGAATGAGTTTTGCTTTATCGCCAATGCAGGTTGGGATGCTTTTGAAGAAGACGGCCACAAAAAGAGTGGCCGGGGTGAGGTGAAATCGGCTCTCTTCTGCCGGCCTTTGCCATAGAATTGTGAGTTATGACTCGTCGCGAATTGATGGCTTTGGCTGGCAGTGCTCCTGCCTTTTTACGTTCTGGACTGGCGGCTCCGAATGCTGGTGTGTGGATTGTGTGAGTTTCGCTTCTGGCCTTTTGAATCACGGGCACATGAAATTGGCGGTCGCTGTCTGCTTGTCGCTCTTGAGTCCGGCTGGCAATGAGTTTGAGCTTAATTGACAGAGTTTGAGTGCGCAAGCAAGGGAGGCAAAAGGGGAAATTGCCGACTAGCGGCATGCTCAGTAGGAGAGACTGGCAACCTATTCAAGGCCCTTCCCTCGTGGTGCGTCTCGACAGTTCGGGTTGCCGTTTCTTAGCCGCGAGTCGATAAGCTTAGAAGATGCTAGCCCGGCAGATGACGGCAATTATCGAACGCGAAGACGACGGGTTCGTCGCTTTGTGTCCAGAACTCGACATCGCGAGCCAAGGTGATTCGATTGAGGACGCTCGGGCCAACCTGATCGAAGCGCTCACGCTATTCTTCGAGACAGCTTCCCCTTCCGAAGTTTCGCGTCGGTTCCGTAATGAAGTGTTCGTGACGCAGGTTGAGGTTCTGGTTGGGTAGGCTTCGAGTCCTTTCAGGCTCAGAGATTTGTCAAATTCTCGAAGAGCGTGGATTCGTTGCCGTTCGACAACGTCGCAGTCACCGGATCATGCAAAAGCGGGCGGAGGGCACGACGGTGACAGTCCCTGTCCCACTGCACGATCCGGTGCGCAGAGGTACGCTACTCAGCATCATTCGCCAATCGGAAGTGCCCAAGGCCCTGTTCGAAACTGCTTGAATCGGAATAGCTTCCGATCAACGGGATGGGGTTAAGCTATCCACCTTGACGTTTGGTCGGCGTCTTGGATATGTGTTCTGCACTGATTGCTCCAGGATCACAGGCTACCCGAAAGTTGAGAAAACAAGAAAACCTTGGATCGGCGTGAGCTACTAGTTGCTTACAGGGCGAAGCGAGTCGAGGAGATCGAGGGCTGTGGCAGGATTATTGAGGATTTGGAGTTTGGGGAAGAACAATTGTGGGTGAGCAGTGTGCGGCGCGAACGGCAGAGGACAGATGCAAGACGCATCCAGTGAGGGCTAGCATGGTTGTGGAGAAGAATCTCAAATTCAGGTTAACCGACGATCCTGACAGAACTTCAACTTCCCCAACGGGACTTCTTGGGCTCGGCAATAGAAAAAGCGCTTTCGCCTTAACCAACATTTCTCCGTCATCGACCTACACTTCCACGGGATTTCGACGATGCGCTCAAGTGACGACTACCCAGAAACTGGAATTCTTGGGCCATATTGTTCACTATGAGCTTTGGGTCTAAAGCTGGTACGATTTCACCACCATGAGAGAAATCTCCCCGGTGCTCGGAATCTCTGTTGACGACTATATCACCCAGTTTGTGCCAGACGCTTTCAAGCCTTTGATAGCCGAGGTACGGAGACAAAAGGGAGCGGGTCTGCGCCGGGTACCCTCCGCAACACTAATAGACAAATCGACAGTTCTTACAGCGGAAGCACGGAAAATGGTCCTTGATCAAGTTGCCCAACTGGTAAACGAGAACTACGTCGGACGGGGCGAAATGTGTTTACAGTTCGCGGGCTTGCTGAACAGAGGGCTGAACAAACTAGGTTTCCCGACCCGTGCCGTTGTGGGAAAGGCCATCTACTATGATCCGAAAGGAACTGAGATTTTCCGCTGGGATCATGCATGGGTGCGCATCGGTGACGAGATTATAGATGGTAACGTGGACTCGATTCCTGAAAATCCGATGGTGCCGAAGACAGTGCAGCTGTTTCCATATTGGGATCCAGTGAGGGAGACGCCCACGGACCGAAAGCTTCAGGAACATCATGGAAAGCAACTTCCTCAAGACGAAGACGTCGAGGAGGTATGGTGGCCTGAACTCAGCTTATTCCTCGATTCGCGTCTGAATAGTTAATCGTCGAAAGCGACTCGAAAACGGCGTTCGGGGAGATCACTACCTCGCGCCACGTGCTCCACTTCCTCCAACGGGACTTCCGTCCAACTTCCGAGTGGCGCGTGATCCGGGAGGAATCGCTCAAAACTATGCGACTGATCGTTACGTATCGCAGCAACGTAAGGCCAAGCCTGCTCTTCGGCCCCTCCTACGGACAACGGTATTGCGGAATCTGGCGAGCCGATTCTAGCGCCCGGTACTCGACCTTTTTGCCGCCCTCGGTTTATCGATTCTATCGATTGTGGTTGTGCAGAAAGCAAAAGCCATGGATGCGAACGTTGAGCATGGCGGTGTACTTGCGCATGAAGTTGAGGGCCTGCTGGAAGTCCTCCGGGATCACGATAGATCCACTGGCCCCCGTTCCCCCGTTGGGTGACGGCGTAGAGTTGTTCGGGACGGAAGTCACGCGGTTTTCGCACGAGAGTGACGAGGCAAGTGAAGGGCCAGAACGCCGGCGCAAGTCGTTACAATGGGTTAGCCGAGGTCGGCGAAGGTGGCTTTTGCAACCTTTATTGCACACTCAGCAGGTTCGCTATCGAAGAGCGATCGGGCGCTTGCTGGGCCCCAACCCTTGTTATGGTGAGATCGGCAAACAGACAACCAGGAGAACGAAACCATGGAAGACCTCAAAGAGGCAAAGCATTGGATCGGCGGCGAGTGGAGCACTGCGGGCACCAAACGCGAGAGCATCAACCCCGCTACTGGCGAGGTCATCGGCCACTACGCCGACGGCAATGCTGAAACCGCCCAGGCCGCGATCAACGCCGCGCAGACTGCCTTCAAAACCGGCCACTGGCGCGATGACCCCTTCATGCGCGCCACTGCGCTTTGCCGCCTGGCTGACGCGTACGAAGCACGAATCGCAGAGATCGTCGAGACGCTGGCCACCGAGAATGGCAAGATGAAATACGAAGCTGGCTTCGAAGCACATTTCATCCCGCGTGCTTTGCGTTTCGCTGCTGGTTTGGCAATGCACAACTTCGGCCGCGTGGCTGAAATCAAGCCCGGCGTGCAATCCATGTCGATCCGCGAGCCGGTGGGCGTGGCGGGCCTGATCATTCCCTGGAACTCGCCGGCCTACCTGTCGATCCGCGCCCTGGCACCGGCGCTAGCTGCGGGCTGCACCGCTGCCATCAAGATGCCCCACTTGGGCGCGCAGACCGCCCAGCTGATGAGCGAAATCATCGCCTCGGTGAAGGAAATCCCAAAGGGCGTGGTCAACATCTTCTCCGAGTCGGGTGCCGAAGGCGCGAAGCTGCTGGTCTCGTCGCCGCAAGTGAAGGTGGTCAGCTACACAGGCAGCACGGCCACCGGCCGCGCCATCGCCAAGGCGGCCGCCGGCACGTTCAAGCGCGTAAACCTGGAACTGGGCGGCAAGACACCGCACCTGATTTTCGAAGACGCCGACGTCGACGCCTTGCTGCCCGTGCTGGAGAAGTCTTGCACCGTGTTTGCGGGCCAGTTCTGCATGACCGGCAGCCGCATCCTGGTCCACCGCAGCAAGGCTGACGCCGTGCGCAAGGGCCTGGCCGCTCGCCTCGAAGCCGTGCGCCCTGGTCCAGCCTCGAGCGCCGACAGCACCATGGGCCCCTTGATCGACAAAGCGGCAGTTGCCCGTGTGAACGCTTGCGTGGACGCGGCCATCGCGGCCGGCGCGAAGTCGATCCTGCGCGGTGGTCCCAGTAAGGATCCGAAGCTGGCGGGTGGCGCGTTCTACCACCCTACCCTACTCGAAGTGACGGACAGCACCTTGCCCATCGTTCGCGAGGAAACCTTCGGCCCGGTGCAAACAGTGCAAGTGTTCGACACCGAGGAAGAAGCGATCCTCATGGCCAACGACAGCGAGTACGGCCTGAGCGCTTGCGTGTGGAGCCGTGACATCGACCGCCCCATCCGCGTTGCGCGAAAGCTGCAAGTCGGCCTGGTCTCGATCAACAGCTGGGCCAACATGGCAATTGAATTCGAAGAAGGTGGCTTCAAGGCCAGCGGCTCTGGCCGCCTGGGCGGTACGGCTTCGCTCGACGACTTCCTCGAGTACAAGCAGATCACTCAGAACTTCGTGCCTCCGGCTCACCACTGAGGCACGCCCACACTGCGGGCTTCCACCCGCGATCGTCAGGATACAGGCTCGCCTGCTGCAAAGAAAAACGGCGTTCTGGGAACTTGTACTCCTTCGGCCGGATCACGCGCCACCCGGAAGTTGAGAGCGCCAGAAGGCTGTAGAGTTAACTTTCTCTTGCGGGGCGAAGCGGAAGCTAGCAATCCGGGGACGCAATCAGGCCGAAGAATTTTCCTTTAGGCTTATCGACTCGTCTTTGCCTTAGAATTGTGGGTTATGACTCGTCGAGAATTGATGGCTTTGGCTGGCAGCGCTCCTGCCTTTTTGCGTTCTGGACTGGCGGCTCCGAATGATCGGATCAATGTTGGATTCATTGGTGTGGGCGGGATGGGGATGAACCGTCTGCGCGGCTTTCTGAAGCATACCGATATGAACCCCGTGGCGGTTTGTGATCTCGATGAGACTCATGTGGCAGAGGCAGTGGCTGAGATTCGCAAGCAGCGGGACGTGAGTGTGCAGACCTTTGGCGATTACCGCAAGCTACTTGCGTCGAAAGACATTGATGCGGTGTGTATTGCGACTCCGGATCACTGGCATGCGTTGCCGATGGTGCAGGCGGCGGAGGCTGGCAAGGATGTGTTTGTTGAGAAGCCGCTGAGTTATTCGATTGGTGAGGGGCGGCGGATGGTGAAGGCGGCGCGGGCTCACAAAAGAGTGACGCAGATGGGGAACCATATTCATAACGACCTGCCGAATTACCGGCGTGTTGTGGAGTTGATTCAGAGCGGTGTGGTGGGTAAGGTGAACCGGGTGTCGGTGTGGAAGACCTCAGAGCTAAAGGGGCTTGGGCTGGTGGCGGATTCGAAGCCGCCGCAGGGCTTTGATTATGATTTCTGGCTGGGGCCAGCACCGGTGCGGGCTTACAACATGAACCGGAGCCATTTCAATTATCGATACTTCTGGGATTATAGCGGCGGGATGTTTATCGATTTCTGGTGCCACATCACCGATATCGTTTACTGGGCTTTGGGGCTCAAGGCGCCGAAGGCGGTGGCAGCTACGGGGCGGCGCGAGTTGACCGACGATAACGGGGAGACTCCGAATTTTCTCGAGGTGCAGTATGAGTATCCGGGCCTCGATATGGTGTGGAGTATGAATCCGCAGGGGCCCCCTGGGTTTGAGGATTGGGGGATTGGGGCTGCGTTTCAGGGGAGTGAGGGGACGCTGGTTACGAACTACGGCGAGCATAAGGTGTTCAGAAAGGGTAAGCAGGTGATGGACTTTGTGAGGCCTGCGGCATCGATTCCGGATAGCCCTGGGCACTTGCGGGAGTTTCTCGATAGTGTGAAGTCTCGTAAGTTGACGACTTGCGATGTGGAGTATGGACATATGTTGACCAAGGGCGGGTTGCTTGGGAATATCGCGTTGCGGACCGGACGGCGGATTCAGTGGGATGATGCGGCCGAGAAGATTCTGGATGATAAGGCAGCCAACCAATTGGTGAGCCGTAAGTATAGAAAGCCCTGGAAGCTGGCTTGATCTCGCGATAAGCTTTGGGGATGGAAACTCTGGGCCGGTACGAGATTCGCGGTGAGTTAGGACGCGGAGGGATGGGGGTTGTGTTGCGGGCTTATGACCCGACGCTCGACCGTGAAGTGGCGATCAAGAGCGTGCGCCTGGATGGGGTGGATGAGGCGGCGCGGGCGAATCTTGAGGAGCGATTGTCGCGTGAGGCTCGCGCGGCGGCTAAGCTGCAACATCCCAATATCGTTGCGGTGTACGACTTCTTTCGGGTGGACGATCGCGCCTACATCGTGATGGAGTATGTGAAGGGGTCGATGCTGGACGCGATGATTGCGGGCGGGAACCGGCAGAATACGCAGGGGATTCTGAAGGTGTTGGGGCAGGCAGCTTCGGCACTGGATGCGGCCCATGCGCAGGGGGTTGTGCATCGGGATATCAAGCCGGGGAACATTCTGATCGATGAATCTGGCAATATCAAGATCACTGATTTTGGGATTGCGCGGATTACGT
>Ga0209591_10008837_pt1 | contig 10944 bp, 8 predicted proteins | sample MAT01_FD_187207 | JGI IMG/M metagenome (GOLD analysis project Ga0209591, IMG submission 187207) | Freshwater microbial communities from Lake Fryxell liftoff mats and glacier meltwater in Antarctica - MAT-01 (SPAdes) (version 2) | ecosystem: Environmental > Aquatic > Freshwater > Ice > Liftoff...
CGAAGTTGGGGTCGGGAATGCCCGGCGTGATGGCACGAAAGCCGTCAGGCACCAGCAGCAGCACCGGCAGGTACACCGCCAGCAGCGCGCGCCCCGGCCCCTGGCGCACGGCCAGCACGGCAGCGGCAATGAGGGCGAGGTAGACGACGAAGCTCATGGCCGAAAGTGTCGCGGCGGCGGCCTGCGCCGCCTAGGGGCCAGGCGCGCGAATTCACAGTCTCGACAAGCTTGCCCGCGGTGCTGGCAGCCCAATAAATGCATGATGAAAAGCGAACCATCCTCCCAAACCAGCCCCGACAGCGGCCCGGCCGGCGACATGCTCTTCGGCATCGGCGGCAAGCTGCTGTATGCCGCCACGCGCGTGGCCTTGCCGCCGCTGGCGTTGGCCCACATGGGCCTGGCCGACTACGGCCTGTGGGCCGCGTGTTTTGTGCTGGTGGGCTACCTGGGCATGGCGGCCTCGGGCTTCACGCTCGTGTACCTGCGGCAGACGGCGCAGCACCATGCGCGCGGCGACGTTGGGGCCATCGGCCGCCTGCTGTCCACAGGCATGTTGGCCATGGGCGTGGTGACGCTGGTGCTGCTGGCCGGCGTATGGGCCGCGCTGCCGGCGCTGCTGGAGCTGTTCTCGGTGCCCGCAGCCCAACGCGGCTTGGCCACTCAGCTGTGGCTGGGCACGGCCGCCGTTTTCCTGGCCGACATGAGCCTGGGCGCATTTGCTAACGTTTTACATGCGGTGGGCCGCGTGCGGCAAGAGCAGCAGGTCTGGGTTGTGGCGTTTGTGCTGGAGGCGGTGTTGATCGTCGGTGGCCTGCAGGCCGGTTGGGGCGTGCAGGCTTTGCTGGTGGCCTTTGCGCTGCGCTACCTGTTTTCGGCCAGCGCCAATGCGTGGTTGGCCTGCCGTGCGCTGCCGGGACTGCGCTTGTCCTGGCGCCTGTTCGATCGCCATCTGCTGCGAAGCTTCTTCGGCTACGGTGCGGCGATGCAGGCGTCGGGCCTGATCGCCACCGCGCTGCATTCGGCCGACCGGCTGCTGGCCGGTGCGCTGATCGGCCCGCAAGCGACGGCCTTGATGGACCTGGCCGGCAAGCTGCCCGCCACCGCCGCGGGCATCAGTTCCAGCGCCAGCAGCGTGGCCGTTTCGGCCAGCGCCCGCCACGACGCGCAGGGCCAGGCGCAGGCGCTGCAGCGTGTGTACCGCGAAGCCAGCCGCATCACGGTGGCCGGGCTGGCACTCACCTTGCCCTTCCTGGCCTGGTTCGCGCAGCCAATGGCGCTGGCCTGGCTGGGCCGCGGTCAAGCGCAGGCGGCGCTGGCGCCGCTGATGGCGGCGGCGGCGTTGGGCCTGCACGCCCACATGCTGACGGGCCCGGCCAACGCCGTGCGTCGGGGCTGCGGCCGGCTCGACGCCGATTTTCTGTACCACGGCATGCGGGCCACGGCGTTGGCTGCGTCCGCGGCGTGGTGGTGGCTGCAACCTGCCGCCAGTCTGCCGGCGCTGGCCGCTGCACTGGCCGGGGCACAGGCGCTGGCTGCCGTCACCTTCCTGGCACTGGCGCACCACCGCCTGTGTGGCGGCTGGCACGGCCTGCCTTCGCTAGTGCTGCTGCCCACGTTGGCCGCCCACGCGCTGGCCGCCACGCTGGCGGTGGTGCTGAACGAGTTCCACCTCGGCCTCGCCAGCAGCACCACGGGTCGCATCGAAGCGCTCTGGGCCCTGGCCTTGCCGACGCTGCTGTGGCTGCCGACTGCGGCCGCGCTGCTGGGCGCGCTGCTGCTGACGCCGGCCGAACGCCGGTCCTTGAAGACAAGACTGCAGCGCGTGCTCCGCCCTGCGCTGTGGAGAACCGCATGAAACACACCTCGACCGTCCTCTTCGTCCTGCTGGGCGCCTTGCTCGGCGGCTGCGCCACGCACACCCCCACCGAAGCGCAAATGCGCGTGCCGTCCTTCAAACCGGCTGAGAAGTCCGACCACGTGGTCTTCCCCAGCCCCGAGGCGCTGGCCGAATTGGAGGCGCCGGTCGACCCGGTCTACCGGCTGGGCGCGGGCGACGTGCTGTCGGTGCAGGTCTGGGGCCGCCCCGAACTGAGCGGCCGCCACACCGTCGGCCCCGACGGCGTCATCAGCGTGCCGATGGCCGGGCCCACGCCTGTGGCGCAGTTGACGCGCGAAGAAGCCGCAGGCCTTGTGCGTCAGGGGCTGGAACGTTTTTATGTCGACCCGAACGTGCTGTTCGGTGTCGAGCAGTACGTGTCGAACCGCGTCACGGTGCTGGGCCGGGTGCAGAACCCCGGGCTGCTCAGCTTCGACCACCCGCCCACGCTGCTGGAAGTGCTGGCCAAGGCGGGCTCGCTGCCGGTCATCGACAAGCAGGCCACGCTGACCCGCTGCGCCATCTTCCGCGGCCGCGAGAAAATGATCTGGGTCGACCTGAAGCGACTGCTCAACGGCGGGCAGGTGCACCTGAATCTGCGGCTGAAGCCCGGCGACCTCGTCTACATCCCCGACTCTTCCGACACCATGGTCTACGTGCTGGGTGCCGTGCACCGCCCCGGCGCCTACCGGCTGACGCCCGACATGTCGGTGATGGACGCGCTGGCCACCGCCGGCGGCCCCAACGAAGATGCGCAGCCGCGCGAGATCGGCGTCTACCGCCCAGCGCGGCAGGCCGTCGAGCGCATTGCGCTGCAGAACCTGATGGATGCGCGCCGCCATGTGAACTTCGCCCTCGAAGAAGGCGATGTGATCTTTGTTCCGAAGAGCGGCATCGCCGAGTTCGGGTATGTTTCGAGGCAGATCGCAGCCGGTCTGTCGCTGATGACTTTTGGCGCCGTTCTAGGCAAATAGCGAAGGAAGACCCCCTTGAAGATCACCCGTTTGCTGGGCCTGGCCGCAGGAGCCGGGGTTGTTCTCGGCGCACTGTTCAGCGGCGCCGCCGCAACGGCCGGCCCTGTGCAGGACCGCGTCAAGGCCAGCGGCACCGTGCGCGTGTGCATCTGGCCCGACTACTACGGCATCACCTTCCGCAGCCCGCGCACCGGGCAATTGGGCGGCATCGACATCGAGCTCTCGGCCGAGTTCGCGAAGATGCTCGGCGTCAAGCTGGAGTACGTCGAGTCGTCCTTTGCCAAGCTGGTCGCGGACGTCACCGCCGAGCGCTGCGACGTGGCCATGTTCGCGGTAGGCATCACGGCGCAACGTGCACCCCACCTGAAGTTCTCGCAGCCCTACCTGAAGAGCGACGTCTACGGCGTCACCACGCGCAGCAACCGCGTCGTGCGCCAATGGGCCGACATCGACCAGCCCGGCGTGAAGGTCGCGGTGCAGGCCGGTACCTTCATGGAGCCGGTGATGGCCACGTCGCTGAAGCAGGCACAGCTGGTGGTCATCAGGCCACCGCTGTCGCGTGAACAGGAACTGGAAGCTGGCCGCGTCGACGTCTTTATGACCGACTACCCCTACAGCCGTCGCTTGCTCGACAACGCCGACTGGGCGCGAGTGGTGTCCCCGCCGCAGCCATTCCACATCATCCCCTACGCCTATGCAGTCAAGCCGGGCGACGACGAATGGCTGCAGCAGCTGGACCGTTTTGTGGCGCAGATCAAGCGTGACGGGCGCCTGGACGCGGCGGCCAAACGGGCAGGTCTGGGCGATATCGTCGTGCGGCAGTGACGGTAGTGACGGCGGAACGCGCGCCAACGCCGCAGACCTCGGCGCCCTCGGCGCTCTCGGTGCGATCGCTGCGCAGCCGGCAGGTCGTCTGGGCCGCCGGGCTGGTCGGCACTCTGCTGGCACTGCTGGCGTGCGCCTTCGTCGTCTTCGAGGCGCGCGAGATCCGCGGCAACCAGCTGGCCCGCGCCGCGCTCTACAGCCACGCCCTGGTCGACCAGACGACCTCGGTTGTCGCAGGCACCGAGACCATCTTGCGTTCACTGCTACCGGCGTTGGCACAGCGCCAGGACGCCGCCAACAATATCGGACTGGAGGCGCTGCTCAACGACGGACTGCGGGGACGGCCCTTTCTGCGCAGCATCTCGATAGTGGACGGTCAGGGTCGTGTGCTGGCCAGCTCGAACGCCGCCAACGGCGGCCTGACGCTGAGGCCGGACGTGCTGCGCGCGCTGAACACCGGGGCGTCGGCCGACCGCGGCGCGCGCCTGGCCCCGCTGGCCAGTGGCCGCGACCTGGCCGACCTGGGCCAGGTGCCACTGGCCCAGGCCCGCGTGCTGGCGCTGCCGATGGTGATGCCGCTGCCCGCCAGCGACACAATGCTGGTCGCGCTGATCAACCCCGATCACTTCGCAACTCAGTTCGAGCGCACGCTGAGTGGCAGCCCGCTGCGCGCGCTGCTGCTCGGGTTGGATGGCCGCCTGTTGGTGGCCACCACCGAGGTCAGCGCGCCGCCCGGCACGCCGATGCGCGCGCTGCCGGCCTTCAGCCGCCACCTGCCGGCACAAGAGTCGGCCAGCGACGTTGGGGCGGGTTCGGACGGTGGCCAGGCACTGAGTGCGTTTCGCGTCACCAGGCAGTGGCCGCTGGTGGTTGTGGTCGAGCAGCCCGATGGCACCTATTGGGCTGAAGTGGCCGGTATCGCGCAATGGGCCGGTGCTTTTCTGCTGGTGAGCTGGGCCATGCTTGCGCTGGTCACCTGGATGACGCGCCGCACCGTGTTGCACGACGAGAGGCTCAGCCGCGACCTGGTGGTGGCGCTTGCGGCGACCCAGGCCAGTGAGTCGCGCAAGCTGGCGATCTTGCAGAGTTCTCTGGATGCCATCGTCACCGTCGGCGGCGACGGCCATGTCGTCGAGTTCAATGCCGCGGCCGAGGCCATGTTCGGCCATACCGTCGCGCAGGTGCTGGGCCAGCCGATGCACGAGATGATCGTTCCGCCGCACCACCGCCACGCGCACCAGACCGGCATGGCGCGTTACCAAGCGACGGGTGTGTCGAGCGTGCTGAACCGCCGCATCGAGGTCGAGGCGATGCGCGCCAACGGCGAGCTTTTCCCGGTCGAGCTGACCATCGTGCCGGTGCAGACCGCGGCTGGCGAGATGTTCACCGCCACGCTGCGCGACATCACCGAACGTCGCCGCGCCGAACGTGAACTGGCCGCAGCGCGCCAGCGCGAGATGGACGTCGGCGCGCGCATCCAGCAGTCGCTGCTGGTGACAGCGCCGCCTCCCGACATCCGGGGTCTGCAGTTCAGCAGCCACAACCAGGCCTCTCAGGGCATCGATGGCGACTTCGTCGAGATCATCCGCGTCGGCCCGCACTGCGTCGACCTGATCACCGGCGACGTCATGGGCAAGGGCCTGGCCGCGGCGATGATGGGCGCAGCCACCAAGCTGCAGTTCAGCCGCTCGATTGCAGAGTTGGTGACGGCCGCCGCGGTGCCCGGCACGCTGCCGCGGCCGGCCGAGGTGGTGGCCGCCGTGCACCGCGCCATGACGCCGGCGCTGCAGGCGCTGGAGGCCTTCGTCACGCTGTGCTACCTGCGCATCGACATGCAGCACGACACCGTCACCTGGCTCGGCTGCGGGCACGAAGAGACCTTGCTCGTGCGGCAGGCCGGTGTGCCGCTGCTGCTGCCGAACCAGCATCCGCCGCTGGGCGTGCTGGACGGCGACGACTACAGCGAAGACACCGTGCCGCTGCAACCGGGTGACGGGCTGTTCCTGTGCTCCGATGGCGTCACCGACGCGCTGCGGCCCGACGGCAGCCGCGTAGGCCGGGATCGTGTGATCGACGCCGTGTCGCGCCGCATGCGGCTGCACGACACGCCGGCCGCCATGTTGCACACCTTGCGCAGCGACCTGTTGCAGGGCGGCGTACGCCTGCAGGATGACGTCACGATGGTGGTGGTGCAGCGCGAGCCCGAAGCCGCCACCACGGCCCGCATCGAGCTGCCGATGCGGGTGAATGCGCTGCGGACGGTGCGTGACTTCGTCGCCCGGCACACGCGGGCTGCCGGGCTGGAAGAGGGCGCCTGCGGCCTGCTAGAAGTGGCCTGCGTCGAGGCCTTCACCAACATCGTGCGCCACGGCCAGGGCCTGCTCGAAGGCGCGCCGGTAGAACTGCTGGCGCGGCGTGCGGGCGGAGCGCTGGTCATCGAGCTGGTGCACCTGGGGGACGCGTTCGCACCACCCGAAGATGTCGCCGAGACAGAATTCGGTGACTTCCCCGAAGGCGGCTTCGGCCTGGAGATCATCCGCGGTGCCAGCGACGGGGTGGAGTACCTGCACGAGAGTGGCGTGAGCACGGTCCGCATGACCAAACGGCTGCGCTGATCGGCTGGGCTGAGCGAATCCAGCCCCGAGTTCACAAAGCCGTCACACGCTGCGGCCGCGCTGGCAGTGCAATGGCGTCCTGCACATTCTGCATGGAGCCCTTCGATGACGACCCCCTTAGCCTATGTGTTGCACAGCGGACAGCTGTTCGGCACCGAGCGCATGGCCCTGGCCACGCTGGGCGCGCTGCGTCACCAGCATGACGGCCTGATCATCGCCCCGCCCGGGCCGGTGCATGCGGCGGCCCGCGCGGCCGGGCTGCGCAGCCGTGTCGCGTACGGGCGCATGGGTGTGCTGTGGCACCTGCTGCGCCACCTGCTGCAGCACCGCCACAGCGCCCTGTTCACCACCGGCGTGTGGCAGGCTCTGGCCGGGCGCGCGCTGCAGTGCCTGTGCAGTGGACGCGGCGCGCATGTGCACGTGGTCCACGGCGGCACCGATGAACGCCTGAGCTACGGCCGCAAGCGCTGGCTGGCCGGGTTGCGTGTGCGCCAGGTGGCGGTGTCTGACTTCGTGAAGTCGCGCCTGCTGGCGCATGGCGTGCCGGCCGCCTGCATCGAGGTCGTGCACAACTTCCTGCCGGTGGCCGCGACAGCCCAGCGTGCGACGTTCGCCGTCGACGGCGTGCGCCGCGTGGTCATGCTGTCGCGGCTGGACCGCATCAAGCGCGTCGGCCTGCTGCTCGACGCGCTGGAGCGCACGCCGGGCCTTGGCCTGCTGCACTTCGATATCTATGGTTCGGGTGAAGAGGCAGCGCTGCTGCAGGCCCGCGCGCAGCGCCTTCCCAACGTCACCCTGCACGGTTTCGTGCCCAATGCCGCGGCCGCACTGGCCCGTGCCGATCTGCTGCTGCACACCTGCCCCGAAGAACCCTTCGGCCTGGTGCTGCTGGAAGCCTTTGCGGCCGGCGTGCCGGTGCTGGTGCCCAACAGCGGCGGCGCGGGCGACATCGTGCTGGAGGGCGTCAACGGCTGGCGCTTCAGCGCCAACAACGCCGCTGCGCTGGGGCAGCGGCTGTTGGCCCTTGCCAACATGCCGGCGGCACAGTTGAACGCGATGGTGGCGGGTGGCCGTGCGTCGCTGCAAACGACCTTCGCTCCAGCGCGCCAGGCGGCGCGTTATGCCGAACTGGCCGGGGCGGCGGCATGAACGCCCGCATCGACATCTCGGTGGTCGTCATCGGCCGCAACGAAGGGCCGCGCCTGGCGCGCTGCCTCGCCGCGGTGCAGGCGGCCGACTGGCAGGGCCAACTCCGGGAGCTGATCTACGTCGACTCTTCTTCGCACGACGACAGCGTGGCCCTTGCAGGTCGGCTGGGCGCGCGTGTTTTCGAGCTGGGTACCGCGCGGCCTTGCGCGGCCGCTGGCCGCAACATTGGCTGGCGCGCCGCGCGCGGAGAATTCGTGCTGTTCCTGGACGGCGACACCGTGCTTCACCCGCATTTCGTGCAGCGCGCAATGGCCGCATTGGCTGACGCCCGAGTGGTCGCCGTGTGGGGCCATCGGCGCGAGAGCCACCCCGCGCAATCGATCTACACCCGCGTGCTCGATCTCGACTGGGTCTTCGCCCCCGGCCGCAGCGACTACTTCGGCGGCGACGCGCTGGTGCGCCGCCAGGCGCTGGTCGACGTGTGTGGCTTCGACGACGCACTTATCGCCGGCGAAGAGCCCGAACTGTGCCGACGCTTGCGCGCACAGGGAGGCTTCATCGAGCACATCGACGCGCCCATGACCTTGCACGACCTGGCCATCACCACCGCACGCGGCTGGTGGACGCGCGCAGAACGTGCCGGCCTGGCCTACGCGCAGGTGGCCACGCGCTACGCCGGCACGGTCGACCCCCTGTGGCAGCGCGAGGCGCGGCGCAACCGGGTCCACGGCAGCGCCTTGCTGTCGCTGCCTTTGTTGCTGGCTGCGACGCTGTGGCTGCAGCCCGTGCTCGGCGCTGGCCTGATGCTGGCGGTTCTGGCGTTGTGGGCGCGGTCGGCATGGCGCTGCCGCTGGAAGTGCCCCGGCCGGCCCGCGCTGGCCTGGGCCTATGCGGCGCATTCACATCTGCAGCAACTACCGATCCTGGCCGGCCAGTGGCGCTGGTGGCGCTTGCAGCGCGCGCGGCGCCAGCCCGAGTTGATCGAATACCAGCGCGCCCCGCAGCGCACCGAAAGCACCCGGCCATGAAAATCAAGCAGGTCTTGTCGCACGCACTGCGCGGGGTTGCTCGCCTGGCCGTGGTCATCGGCCCGCGGCTGCGCCGGTTGTGGGCGCATGTCCATCTCGCCGCCGGTCTGAACACGCCCGTGCACACCAGCATCGTCATCGAAGGCCCGGCAGAACTGCACGGCACGCGACGCATCACACTGGGCAGTCGGCTGTACGTCTACGGCGGCCAGCATTGGGAAACGCAGGGTGGCGGCTCGCTGCACATCGGCAACGGCGTGGTGCTGTCGCGCGGCGTGCACCTTGTCGCCCACGTTGGCGTGGTCATCGGCGACGGCACCATGATTGGCGAGTACGCCAGCGTGCGCGACGCCAACCACCGGCGCGCCAGCGGGCCGCTGCGCGACAGCGGGCACGACGCTGCCGCCATCATCATCGGCCGCAACGTGTGGATCGGCCGCGGCGCGGTTGTGCTGGCCGGCGTGAACATCGGCGATGGTGCCGTGGTGGCCGCCAACGCGGTGGTCACGCGCGACGTGCCGGCTGGTGCCGTGGTGGGCGGCGTGCCGGCGCGGCCGCTGCGTATGCGGGGGGCGGCGGCGGTCGTGAGGACGATGGATGTGCCCGCGCAGGTGGCCGCATGACCGCCACCAACGATTCAGCCAATAACAGCGCGGTGCTCTTGCTCGCTTACCAGTGCGGCCCGGGCCTGGGCTCGGTGTCGCAGATCGGCTGGCAGTGGTTCACGGGCACGGCCGCACGGCGGCCGACCTGCCTGGTGACGCATGTGCGCAACCGCGCCGCGATCGAAGCCGCGCCCGACCGGCCTGCTGCGTCGACCGGCGCGCGCGTGATCTACATCGATACCGAGTGGTTCGCCGGCCCGCTGTACCGGCTGGCGAGGCGCCTGTTTCCGCGCAGTGAACACGCGGTATTTATGGTCTCGCAGCTGGACTGGTTCGTGTTCGACGCGGTGGCTTTGCGCACGCTGCGGCGCGAACGCGCAGCCGGTGCGCCATGGCGCCTGCTGCATCTGGTGACGCCGGTCACGGTGTCGGCGCCGACGCGGTTGCACCGTCTGGGCCTGCCGGTGGTGCGCGGGCCGCTGAACTGCGGGCTGCCGGTGCCACCCGGTTTCGAGACGCTGATGCGTGACGACGCCATGGGCCTGGCCCGGCTGCGTGTGTTGCCGCGCTTGGTGGAGGCGGTGTTCGGCTCGCTGCGAAACAGCCGCGCTGTGCTGGTGGCCACCGCGGCCACGCGCGCCGCTTTGCCGCACGGCGTGCAGGCACGTGGTGTGGCGATGTTGGAAAACGCGATTGATGCGCAGCGCTTCGCGCCAGCCACGGCGCCCGCCGCAAGCCGTGCAGGACAGCCGCTGCGTGTGAGCTTCGTGGGCCGGCTGGTGGCCGTGAAGGCCTTGCCGCTGCTGCTGGCCGCAATGGCGCGCTTGCGCACCGAAGGCCGCGCCGTGGAGCTCGACGTGGTGGGCGACGGCCCCATGGCCGCAGCCTGGCGCGCCGAGGCCGCGGCGCTCGGCTTGGTCGACGGCGTGCGTTGGCACGGCGCTCTGGCTGCGCCTGCGGTGGCGGATGTCATGCGCGCCAGCGATGTCTTCTGCCTGCCGTCGGTGCGCGAATCCGGCGGCGCGGTGCTGCTGGAGGCCATGGCCTGCGGTGTGCCGGTGATCGGCATGGACTTCGGCGGGCCGGCGGAAATCGTCGACGCCGAGGTGGGCTGGAAGGTGGCCATGCCAGATGCCGAAGGCGTTGTGGCCGGCCTGGCCGCGGCGCTGCGCGAAGCCCAGGACGACGAGGCGGGCCGCCGCCAGCGCGGCCACAGTGCGCACGCTAGAGTCATCGCCCACCACACCTGGGCGGCGCGCCTGCAGGCCGCCGAGGCGCTGTACGCCCGCGTACTTAACGCCGCATGACGTGTTGCACGACCTTGGCGTAGCGCGCCAGGATCTGCTGCTCCTGGGCGCTGAACTTGCGCACGCGACGGTCCAGCACGCACAGCGTGCCCAGCACGTGGCCTTCGTCGTCTAACAGCGGCACGCCCAGGTAGGCGCGGATGTGCGGTGCGCCCGTCACCAGCGGGTTCTCGGAAAAACGCGGGTCCTGCCAGGCGTCCACGACGTGCAGCGTCTCGCGCGCGGCGACGGCGTGGCCGCAGAACGACACATCGCGCGGCGTTTCCGAGACCTCCATGCCCACGCGCGACAGGAACCACTGCCGCTTCTCGTCGACCAACGTGATCAACGCGATCGGTACGTTCAGTTCCGTGGCCACCGAGCGGGTGAGGCGGTTGAAGGCATCGGACGGCGGTGAATCGAGCAGGCCCGTGCGCTCCAATGCCTCCAGGCGTTCAGCGTCGTCCGGCGGTATCGGCGCCGGCTGCATCGTGCTGCGCCGGTCATCGCGGGGAGGGTGCATCAGCCCATTGTGGCGCCACGCTACGGACGATGGTTTGCAGTGTCGCAACAACTTCACAAGCCG